>ERZ791926.6-NODE-6-length-314268-cov-14.313940_pt1 | contig 314268 bp, 327 predicted proteins | sample MGYA00510131_ERZ791926 | MGnify/ENA primary metagenome ERZ791926 (study PRJEB30046, sample SAMN00792052) | human gut metagenome | study: EMG produced TPA metagenomics assembly of the A metagenome-wide association study of gut microbiota in type 2...
TTCCCCTCATGAATGAGGGGTTAGGGGAGTTGAGAGTGTCGCAGACACTTTTTTAAAGACTTGAGGAACAGACGAATGTGCATATTAAATGGACGTGTTTTGTATCGGATCAGTTTTCTGATAAAAAAAATCTTGCATTAGCACAATTTGGCAATCTGCCGGATGGCTTGTTTAATGCCGGAATGAGTGATTACGATCTGCTTCGTTATGCAAAGCAGGGGATTATTATTCCCCTTGAAAATCTGATCGATAAATATATGCCAAATCTTCAGGCTGTATTTGAAAAATATCCGGAATACCGCACAATGTGTACCGCACCGGATGGACATATTTATTCATTCCCATGGATCGAACAGCTTGGTGCCGGTAAAGAAGCCATACAGGCCATCGGAGATATCGCATATATCAATAAAAAATGGCTGGATTATCTTGGATTGGAAATACCTACAACAACGGATGAACTGGAACAGGTATTAATTGCATTCCGGGATCACGCGGATGAATTGCAGGAAGAATTTGATATTGAAGGTGATGTGATACCGATGTCCTTTATTATCAACAATGGAGATCAGGATCCCGCCATTCTGATCAATGGATTTGGAGAAGGCTATGGTGATACCGGTGATCATTTTGCAGTGACGGATGAAGGAAAGGTCATTTACACAGCTGTTCAGGAAGGGTATAAAGAAGGCATTGAATGGCTGCATAAATTAGTAACAGAAGATCTTATAGATCCGGAAGCGTTCACGCAGGAATGGTCTACCTATGTTGCAAAAGGAAAAAACCACCGATATGGTCTTTGCTTCTCCTGGGATATTGCAAATATTGATAACAATGTTGATTATGTAATGCTCCCTGCACTTACAGGTCCGACGGGTGTGCGGAATATCACAAGACAGAACAATAGTGAGACCAGTGGTTTTGACAGAGGACGCTGTGTACTTACGACCAGTTGCAGAAATACTGCACTGGCAGCAGCATGGATCGATCAGATGTATGCACCATTACAGTCTCCACAGAATAATTGGGGCAGTTATGGAGAGACAGATTCCTTTAATATTTTTGAATTATCTACAAACGAAAAAGGCGATCCGATGTTAAAGCATATGGATTTAGGCGACCAGTCTCCGGTAGAAGTCCGCGAGGCACAGTCAGTCAATGGTCCGCTTGCCATCTTAAATGAATATTATGGTGAGTATGTAACACAGCCGGAAGATGCAAAATGGCGACTTGACAATATGCATGAGACATATTTGGCAGATATGAACAGTAAATACGTTTATCCGAATGTATTTATGAGTATAGAAGACACGAATAAGGTGTCGCAATATGACACAGATATTAAAAAATATGCCGAACAGAAAAAAGCCGACTGGATTTTAAATGGCGGCATAGAAAAGGAATGGGATTCCTATCTTGAAAAAATGGAAAAATATGGATTATCAGATTATCTTTCCATTAAGCAGAAATACTTTGACAACTATCAGAAATCATTATCAGAATAATCAGGAGAGAAATAATATGAGCAATATGTTAGAAAAAGCCAGAAAATACGAGACAGAAAAAATTGCTGCTACAGATCCGCAGACAAAACCTTTATTTCATGTTTCTGCTCCAACCGGATGGATCAACGATCCAAATGGATTTTCGTTTTACGATGGACAGATACATCTGTTTTATCAATATCATCCATATAACAGGGAATGGGGACCAATGCACTGGGGACATAGCGTTACGTGCGATATGATCCGCTGGGAACAGCTTCCAGCGGCACTTGCTCCGGATGAAGAATATGATAAAGCCGGATGCTTTTCAGGAAGTGCGATCGAAGCAGATGGTAAACATGTACTTGTATATACAGGAGTAACTAGAATAAAACAGCCTGACGGAAGTGAGCAGGATCGTCAGAATCAGTGTATTGCATTTGGTGATGGAAAAGATTATCAGAAATATGACAAAAATCCTGTCATGACCGGAGAAATGCTTCCAGATGGATGCAACAGGGTAGATTTCCGTGATCCGAAGATCTGGAAAGAAAATGATACCTATTATATGATCGTTGGCAATAAAAATGAAAATCAGATCGGACAGGTTGTGTTATGTTCAAGCAAAAATCTGACTGACTGGAAATTTGAAACAATCCTTGCTTCAAACGAAAGCGGAAAAATTGGTACAATGTGGGAATGTCCGGACTTCTTTCAGCTGGGCAGTAAAAGAGTGCTGATCTGTTCACCGCAGGATATGAAAGCGCAGAAATATGAGTTTCATAATGGACATAACAGTGTTTATTTTCTTGGGGACTATGATGAAAAAACACATACATTTGTAAAAGAATTGCCGCATGCACTTGATTATGGAATGGATTTTTATGCACCGCAGACAACTGAACTGCCGGACGGCAGACGTATTATGATCGCATGGATGAAATCCTGGGATGCATGTGTGATTCCAAATTCACAGGTTTGGCAGGGAATGATGACTCTGCCGAGGGAATTGGAATTAAAAGATGGTAAAATCTGGCAGACACCGATGCGTGAAATTGAAAAGTATCATAAAAATCCATGTCGATATGATCATGCAGAAATAAATCAGGAAACAACACTGTGTGGAATTGAAGGCCGGACGATCGACCTTACCGTTTTACTGGAAGAGGATGAATTTCAAACATTTTCCATGAAACTTGCCGCAAATAAGGAATATGAAACAAGCTTTACTTATCATAAGGCTGAAAATATGCTTGAGATCGATCGCACTTATTGCGGTGTGACAAAAGATGTTGTCTGCGTGCGGAAACTGAAGATTTCAAATCCGGAAGGGCTTAAGAAAATGAGATTTATTTTGGATCGTCAGTCGATCGAACTATTCCTGAACGATGGGGAACAGGTTGCGACAACAGCTATCTGTACACCGTTGGAAGCACAGGAAATTCATTTCTGCAGTGACAAAAAGATGCATATAAATGTTGAAAAGTATGATATAATGAGTGCAAGTGAGAAGAATGCATTTATGCATTCGGCGAACGACGAAATTATTGAGTGATGAAATCACGATATAGTAAAATTATAAAACAAAAACAACTATCAGACACGGAGGAAAAGGTATGGATGTTGTAGCTTTAGGCGAATTACTCATTGATTTTACTGAGAATGGGATCAGTAGTCAGGGAAATCCATTATTTGAGGCAAATCCGGGTGGTGCACCATGCAACGTACTGGCAATGTTAACAAAGCTCGGACATAAGACAGCTTTTATCGGAAAAGTAGGAAATGATTTTTTCGGAAAACAGCTGGAACAGACGATTATGGAAGTCGGGATTGATGCATCAGGCTTACAGAAAGATGATGACGTACATACGACGTTAGCACTGGTACATACTTATCCGGATGGAGACAGGGATTTTTCGTTTTACAGAAATCCTGGTGCAGATATGATGCTGACAGAAGAGGAAGTCCCGGAAGAGTTGATAAAGGGAACACGAATCTTTCATTTTGGCACACTGTCCATGACACACGAAGGTGTACGAAATGCAACAAAAAAAGCACTTCGTGCTGCAAAAGAAGCTGGTGCTGTCATTTCCTTTGATCCGAATCTGCGCGAGCCGCTCTGGAACTCCTTAGATGAAGCAAAAGAACAGGTGCTTTACGGATTAGGACAGTGTGACATTTTAAAGATTTCTGATAACGAGATTCAGTGGTTGACCGGAGAAGAAGATTTCACAAAGGGTGTATATTGGATTCTTGAGAGATATCATATTCCATTGATCCTTGTATCCATGGGCAGGGAAGGAAGCCGTGCTTATTATAAAGATCTTATTGTAGAAGTGAAACCTTTTATACAGAAGAATACGATAGAGACAACCGGAGCCGGAGATACCTTCTGTGCATGTGTTCTCCATTATATTTTAGAGCATGGACTTACCGATCTTACAGAGGATGACCTGAAAGAGATGCTGACTTTTGCAAATGCAGCGGCATCCATTATCACTACACGTAAAGGTGCACTCCGCGTAATGCCGGAGCGGGAAGAGGTTGAGAAATTGTTATCCTGTTTCAATTGATACTGTGTATACAATATATGAGCGGCAGATTACCGCTCATATATTGTATAATGATGTTTTCTAAGCAACTGTACTGCTGCATCCAATGATATTCTGTCATACATTTCCAGACGTAATACTCCATCTTCAAACTCACGGTTGTGAATGATACCGATATTTTTAATACTCAGATGATTACTTGCAAGTATTGTAGCAACTGTCGCAATACCACCAGCCTCATCTAAAAGATCTAAATACAGTTCATATATTTCTTTGATCGGACCTTTGTTCGTGATCGCAATCGAATCCCTGTAATCTTTGGCGGACTGAAAATCCTGAAGCAGTGCATCTGCATCAGAAGATAAAATATCATGTTTGGTTTTCTCTAACATTTCCTCATAGGCATCGATCAGCCGCACGATCTGTTCACTGTTGGACTGGCAGATATTCTGCCACATAACAGGAGAGGAGGAAGCGATTCTGGTCAGATCTTTAAATCCCCCGGCAGCGATCGTCTTCATCGTCTCGTCTGCATCGTCGGATTTTTTGACAAGATTGACGAGACTGTATGCGATGATGTGCGGCAGATGGCTGATGGCAGCTGTGGCATAATCGTGTAAATGATAGTCTAATACCAGGGCGACAGCACCTAACTGGGTCACCAGGGAACGAAATTCTTCTAAGCGTTCCGGTGATGTCTTCGTTGTGGGTGTCAGAATATAATATGCATTTTCCAGCAAATATTCATTTGCATTTTTTAAGCCTGTTTTTTCAGAGCCGGCCATCGGATGTCCGCCGATAAAGCAGTCCTCCATTGCGAGGGCAGTCACTTCTTCGTGAATATCTGTTTTGACGCTTCCGACATCTGTGATGATACATCCGTTTTTGATATTTCCTTTTAACTGGCGCAGGTATTCGATATTTCTTTTTACCGGTGTGCACAGAAAAATATAATCGCAGTCATAAAAATCTTTGATCTCACATAAATTCTGATTGGAGATCAGATGTTCTCCGTAAGCTTCTGTAATGGTTTCCTGATGACCGGCAGTTGCGATAATGGTTACATCAGGGTAAAGTGTATGAATTTTTTTTGCAATGGACCCTCCGATCAAACCAAGTCCGATAAATCCTATTTTCTGAAACAAATCATGTTCCCCCATAAGTCATTTTGTATATTTAGAAAGTCTTATACATCATATCCACATTTTATGAAAAAGTCAACACGTTAAAGTATAAAAGTGATTGGTTAAAGTATTAAAGTGATTAGTTATTAAATTCCGTGGCACGGCACTGCCAAAAGATTATCATGAAAAAGAAAAACAGAACATTTCCTACGAATATGTACAAATTATGAATATTGTGTAAACAATCAAATGAAAATTGCTAAAAATGTTCAAAATACATACATAATATATAAACAATCCAATGATAATATAATAATAGTTAGTAAATATGAATAAATATATTGTAAAAAAGTGGAAAATTTAGTAAAATATAACCATTAACAACATTCGGTGATGACGAAACAAAATCATCAATGAAAAATGTATGGGAGGATTTGCTATGAACGTTTACACAACTGACAAAATTCGCAATGTGGTTCTCTTAGGCCATGGGGGATCCGGCAAGACAAGTCTTGTCGAGGCAATGGCTTATCTTGCAGGAATGACAACCCGTATGGGAAAAGTTGCAGACGGCAACACGATCAGTGATTACGACAAGGAAGAGACAAAACGTCTTTTCTCCATCAACACTTCCGTGATCCCGGTTGTCTGGGGCGATACGAAGATCAACATCCTTGATACACCCGGATATTTTGATTTTGTAGGGGAAGCAGAAGAAGCAGTGAGCGTGGCAGATGCGGCGATCATTGTAGTTTCCGGTAAGGCAGGGATCGAGGTCGGAACGAAGAAAGCATGGGAGATGTGCGAGAAATACAAACTTCCGAGAATGGTATTCGTAACGGATATGGATATTGACGAGGCAAGCTACCGGCAGGTTGTGGAAGATCTTCAGCAGATGTACGGCAAGCGCATCGCACCGTTCCATCTTCCGGTCAGAGAGAATGGACAGTTTGTCGGATATGTCAATGTGCTGCAGCAGAGAGCCAAGAGATGGAAAGAAGATGGAACCGTAGAAAAGTCTGATGTTCCGGAATACTCCAAAGACAACTTAAATATCTGCAGGGAAGCATTGATGGAAGCTGTCGCTGAGACGAGTGAAGAGTTTATGGAACGCTATTTTAACGGCGAAGAGTTCTCGGAGGATGAGATCCGTCAGGCACTCCGTGTGAATGTGGCAGACGGCAGCATTGTTCCGGTTCTGATGGGTTCCAACACACTGGCAAGAGGAATGTATACATTGCTGGTCGATATTGTGAAGTATCTGCCAAGTCCGGAAAAACGTTCCTGTACCGGTATCAACGCCAAGACGAATGAAGTGTACAGTGCAGATTATGATTTTGCAAAACCAAAGTCAGCTTATGTATGGAAGACGATCGTAGATCCATTTATTGGAAAATACTCCCTGATCAAAGTAAATTCGGGCGTTTTGAAAACGGATGATGTGTTATATAACCATCACAAAGATGTGGAAGAAAAAATTGGAAAACTGTATGTGCTCTGTGGAAACAAACCGGAGGAAGTAAAAGAACTTCATGCAGGTGATATCGGTGCTTTGGCAAAATTAGCAAGCCCGGCAACCACGGATTCCCTTTCCACAAAAGCAAATCCGATTTTGTATATTCGGACCTCAATCTCCACACCATATACTTACATGAGATATAAGGCAGTGAATAAGGGCGATGAGGATAAGATCTCACAGGCTCTCCAGAAACTTATGATGGAAGATCTTACACTGAAAGCAGTCAATGACAGTGAGAATGGTCAGACACTCCTCTATGGAATGGGAGACCAGCATTTGGAAGTTGCAGTCAGCAAACTTTTAAACCGCTACAAAGTGGAAGTCGAACTGAAGAAGCCTAAGATTGCATTCCGGGAAACAATCCGCAAGAAAGCAGATGTGGAGTACAAGTATAAAAAGCAGTCCGGCGGTCACGGACAATATGGACACGTCAAGATGACATTTGAACCATCCGGCGATCTGGAACAGCCATATGTATTTGAACAGACGGTTGTTGGCGGAGCAGTTCCAAAGAACTATTTCCCGGCAGTAGAAAAGGGAATTCAGGAATCCTGCCTGAAAGGTCCTGTCGCTGCATATCCGGTTGTCGGTGTGAAGGCAGTTTTATATGATGGTTCTTATCATCCGGTAGATTCCTCAGAGATGGCATTTAAAACTGCTGCAAAGCAGGCATTTAAGAAAGGCTTCTTAGAGGCTTCCCCGGTTCTCTTAGAACCGATCGCATCATTGAAAGTGGTCGTGCCGGATAAGTATACCGGAGATATTATGGGAGATCTGAACAAGCGGCGTGGACGTGTGCTTGGAATGAACCCGACAGATCATGGTTATCAGGAGATCGTTGCAGATATTCCGTATATGGAATTATTTGGCTATAACACGGATCTTCGTTCCATGACAGGTGGAAGCGGTACATATTCTTATGAGTTTTCAAGATATGAGCAGGCTCCGTCTGATATACAGGAGAAAGAGATTGCTGCAAGAGCAAGCAAAGTAGAGAAACTCGACGAGTAAAGGAGGAGATGTGGATTTATGAAGATCACAAGAAATATTTTCATAATTTTATATGCAATACTTCTTGTGATCAACGATCCACAGGTCGCACGTGCCCATACGATCGAAGGAATCGGAATCTCTCAGGCAGGTATCATTGAAAACAAACCTGTTTATGTTGATCCGTATGAAGAAACCGGTCAGAAGGCATATCATATTACCTATATTCTGAATGGAGGAGAGAACAGCATTTCCAACCGTGAGGTCTATCACGAAAAGGAACTTCCGGTGACACTGGATGTCCCGGTGAAGGAAGGTTATAATTTTGCCGGATGGTATACAGACAGCAGTTATACAAAGAAGGTGACAGAGATCACAAAGAAAAGTCCTTCTGAACTTGTTCTTTTTGCAAAATGGACAAAGACAATCGACAGTTATCTGAACGTTGAGATGTATTCTTATCACACCGGAAATCTGCTTGCGATGAACCAGAAAGAATTAAGACAGTGCAGTTATAATTTTATGGATGAATTATCCATTCCGGGAATGCCTTCCACCAGAGAAAAAGATTATGTAAACAACTATATCAACACAGCAGATATGTGCATGCAGGGACTTTGTTTTACACCGGATTACGTGATCATGACAGCATACACTGAGGATAAAAATGAACCGGGAGCCCTGATGGTATTTGACCGGGAAACCGGAGATTATCTTGTGACACTTGGAATGAAAAAAGACAGTCACCTTGGTGGTGTTGCTTTTGACGGAGAAAATTTATGGGTATGTCACTCTAATTCCAATACACTAGAGCGTATCTCCTATGAATATATCAGGCTGATCGCGGAAGATGCACCTGGTTATTGTATTGATGCATCTGCAATTTCAGACGAATATTATCTGAGAAATACACCTTCCTGCATTACCTGTTATGGTGGCCGTATCTGGGTCGCAACTTACAATAAGATGTTCCGCTCCAAAATGTATGCATACACCTATGACACACAGTTAGACAAATTGGTTGCATTGAGTAATTACAATATTCCATGCAAAGTGCAGGGAATTGCATTTGATTCACAGGGTGCCGTATACTTAAGTACATCGCTTGGAAGAAGCAATTCTTCTTACCTGAAAGTATATTCTTCTCTGATTGCATTGAACCAGAGCCCGTCAACACCATCGGTTAAGGTGGAGATGCCTCCGTGCTCCGAGGAAATCGCAATTGTGGACAATAACCTTTATGTTTTGTTTGAGTCTGCAAGCTCAAAGTATTTTGAAGGTACAGATGGCAAGGGAACCAGTGTAGCACCAATTGATAAAGTACTAAAAGTGAATGTTGCAACTATCTGGTAAGAAATTGCCAGATGGAAACATGCATCATAAAGTGTATGAGAAAGAAGCGGGCGGCCTCTATTGAGACTGTCCGCTTCTTTCTTTCATGAGCCGGATGATTTTATCTGCTTTTTCTGCTTCCTCCGGTGACATGCTCTGTTTTAATATCGAAATCATAAGTTCTGTTTCAGGCTTTGTGAACTGGATATTCTGCTTTTTGGCAGAGGAGAGCGTGCCGAGCAGAAATGGCATCATGTCTTTCATTTCGGTAGGTTTTTTACTGTTTGCAAAATTCATTAAAAAAGAAAGCTTTTCCGGTGACAGATTCTGAAATACCGGATTGGTTTTAAAAACATCATTTTCCATAGAAAATCCTCTCTGATTTTTTTTACAACAAATAAAGGCTGATGGTGTTATCCTGCAAAAATTGTTTCATAGGTTTCAAGCATGGAAAACATATTGGTCAGCATATCGATCGTCTCAAGCTCTTTTGGGGTACAGAAAGGGCGGAGGCTGTTTAAAAGTGACTGTGGGTTGTTTTCCTCTTCCGGCAGAGAGCACATGGATAAGACCTGCTCTTCCTGTGAAAAGATATGAAGCGTATTTTGAAGTTCCATATACTTTATTAATATGGCAAATTGTTTTTTTTGTGAACTTTTCATGTATGGAATTACGGTTTTTAGCATCTGAATCTCTCTCGTCTGCGTCATAGTATCGAAAGGGGTAAGTGGTGTAGCTTCGTCCATAAGAATTGCCTTTTTCTTTTATTTTATGTGCGAAAAGAAACAATATGCCAGATATGTCGCAAACGAATTTTCAAAGCATAGGATAGAGAGAGGAGGAAAAATGTCATGTTAGTGGTGGAAAATAACAGTGTTTATGAGATAGATGAAGAGTGTCTCAAAAGAAGAAGTGTGCCAGAGGAATGTGAGGTATACAAGAAGATTGTCAGAGAGCGGGAAGTGGCAAAGAACAAAGAGAAAACGGAAAAACCAAAGTAAACGACAAAAAACCACCCAGACCGTGAAGTCTGGGTGGTTTACCGGTCAGGGGAACTTTAGGTCCCCCATTGATGTCTGCCTGCGATTAGCAGAAGCCGTTTCCGTTACCACATCCGCCACAGCAGAGAAGAAGTAAGATGATCCATAAGCAGTCATTTCCACCGCCACATCCGTTGTTGCCACAGAATCCGCCGTTATTACCACAGCAGCAGCTCAATAAAATGATGATCCAGAGAATAGAGTTGCATCCTCCCTCATTACATCCACATCCACCACAGTTTGTTGCAGCTAAATCACTCATGTTAAATCCTCCAAATTTTTCTTACACTGTATCTTATGGAACAGAGGAGAATGTGTTACAGTTTTTGAAAAATAAATTTTTTTTGCTATTGAGATATAAAAATGGGTTTGCTATAGTTAAGTTAATCATAACAATAAAAGTATAAAATAATGATATAGAATCACAACGTACACAGGAGGATGAGGATGGAATTTGTAATGATCGTAGAGCCGGATGAGGTGGGGAGAAAAAGACTTGAGGCAGTTTTCCAGACAGAAAAGCCTTCTTTTTCTTATCAGATTACAGGGAGACCGGAGGAGGCACTGGATATATTAGAACATCAGAAAACAGATGTTTTAGTATGTGAGACGAGTCTTTCCGTACTCAGTGGAAGAGAATTTTTCACCATGGCAAAAATGATCTCGCCGGATACGGTCCGTGTGGCAATGACGAGTGCAGAGCATGTAAAAGACATCCTCTCTTTTCTGAATGAATGTGATATCTACAAATTGATCATGAAACCGTGTGCGTCATTTGCTGATTTTATCGAACCGGTGAATGCGGCATTGGAGTATCACCGTCTGAAAAAACAGGCAGAATCAGATCTTGAGCAGGCAAATATGAATCTCTTTTTCTCGGAGAAGGATTTTGAGAGAATTGAAGAGAGACAAAAGGAGAATGTCATGCTCTATAAGCAGGCAGCAGAGGTTGTCATGACGATGCTGAAGCAGCATTTGACGATAGGGCAGATGGATTCCGTGGGAGAATACATGATGGAACATTATCTGAGGGATCTGCTCGGATATTATCTGGAGACAATGATCCATGAAAATGGTAATTATCTGATGGGGTATAACCGGTTAAAAAATGAATTTCATCATGAGGATGCCGGACAAAGTTTCCATATGATAAAGAAAGAAGACTGCGAGATCCCACCGGAGATTTTCCGGAAGATTCTTTTCCTCCTGATGATACTCACAAAAGCATGCAGGCAGATTCTGGGTAAATATGCTGTTTCGGTTACCATGGAGACGGCATCTGAAAAGTTTTTTGTGGTACGTTTCAGTTGTGACTATTCGCAGAATCTCGATAAAAATGGACAGATCATTTACACCGGAGAGAATCAGGAATGTCACAAAGATATTATGGATCTGACAGAAAAAATTACGGACAGTATCGTATATCGTACGGTTTCCCTGGAAAAAGAAAACAGATATATCTTAAACTGTGCGATTGAGCGCAGAAATCATAGAGTGGATTCATAACCCAAAAGCGAACCATAACTAATTGTTATAATAAATATAAGATATTATGCATTGACAAATAGCAGCAAGAGTGCCTAAAATAAAGAAGGTATAATTGTATACAATTATGCATGTGAAAATAGTCAAATATTTTGCATATATATTCGTTTACTATAAGGAGGATGTTATGAGAGAAGTTGTAATGAATCAAAAGACAAATCTATTGCAGTTAGAAGAACATTTCTACCAGTTAGTGGATGTGGAAGAACCAAATGTATTCCATAATCTGTTTCCTTATGATGAAATTCCAAAGATTGCGTTTAATGACCGTATCGTGCCGCATAATATGCCGGAAAATATCTGGATCACAGATACGACATTCCGTGATGGACAGCAGTCAAGGGCTCCTTATACAACGGAACAGATCGTGACCATTTACGATTATTTACATAAATTAGGCGGACCAAAAGGTCTGATCCGCCAGAGCGAATTTTTCTTATACAGTAAAAAAGACCGCGATGCCGTATACAAATGTCTGGAACGCGGTTATAAATTTCCGGAAGTTACAAGCTGGATCCGTGCGAGCAAACAGGACTTCCAGTTAGTCAAAGATATCGGACTTCGTGAGACAGGTATTCTGGTAAGCTGTTCCGATTATCATATTTTCTATAAAATGAAAATGACAAGGCGTGAGGTTATGAACCTCTACTTAAGTGTGATCCGTGAATGTTTAGAGACAGGCATCAGTCCAAGATGTCATCTCGAAGACATCACAAGATCCGATATTTATGGATTTGTGATCCCATTCTGTGTCGAGCTGATGAAACTGATGGATGAATATAAGATACCGATCAAGATCCGTGCCTGTGATACGATGGGTTATGGTGTCAATTTCCCTGGTGCCGTAATTCCGCGAAGCGTACCGGGAATCATTTATGGACTTACCACACATGCAGGTGTCCCGTCTGAATTGATCGAATGGCATGGACACAATGACTTTTATAAGGCAGTCAACAACTCTACTACTGCATGGCTTTACGGTGCAAGCGGTGTCAATTGTTCCTTATTTGGCATCGGAGAGAGAACCGGAAATACCCCTCTGGAGGCAATGGTATTTGAGTATGCACAGTTAAAAGGCACCTTAGACGGCATGGACACAACGGTGATCACAGAGCTTGCAGAGTATTTTGAAAAAGAATTAGGCTATGTACAGCCAAGCCGCACACCATTTGTCGGAAGTAACTTTAATGTCACAAGAGCCGGTATCCATGCAGACGGTCTGCTGAAAAATGAAGAGATCTACAACATTTTTGATACGGGAAAGTTTTTAAACAGACCACCACTTGTATCAGTGTCCAACACATCCGGTCTGGCAGGAATTGCATTATGGATCAATTCGTATTATCATTTGCCAAAGGAAAAAGGTGTCGATAAGAATTCTGAACTTGTTAAGATGGTAAAAGTATGGGTAGACAAGCAGTACGAGGAAGGCCGTGTGACCGTTTTGACAGACAATGAGTTAGTAGAAGAGATCGGTAAGTGCTGTAAGAAATTAAAGATAGATACTTTGGAGAGATAATTATGGGAGAAGACAATTACTCCTTGGGCTCGAGAGTTTTTCATATGATAAGGGAGAACATTCTTTCCGGAAAATATGAGAGAGACGAGGAACTGAAGGAGAAATCAATCGGTGAGGAACTCGGCGTCAGCAGAACCCCTGTGCGGGAGGCACTGCGCCAGTTAGAACTCGAAGGTCTGGTCACGATCATTCCCAATAAAGGCGCTTATGTGGTTGGCATATCCCAGAAAGATATCAAAGATATTTATGAGATCAGAAGCCGTCTGGAAGGATTGTGTGCTAAGTGGGCTGCGGAGAATATCACGAAAGAACAGTTGGATGAGTTGGAGGAAAATATTTTTTTGTCTGATTTTCATGCAGCAAAAGGAAACGCAGAACAGATGGTTGAGCTGGACAATAAGTTCCACGAGATTTTATATACCGCAAGTGGCAGTCGGGAATTACGGCATGTGCTTTCCGATTTTCATCACTATGCCCAGCGCGTCAGAAAGATCACTCTTTCCGATAAGAACAGGGCAGTGGATTCGAATAATGAACACCGCAGGATTGTGGAGGCATTAAAACAGCATGATGCACAACTGGCAGAAAAGCTTGCAAACCAGCACATTATGAAAACCATTGAGAATATGGATCACTATGGCTGGGATAATTTGTTAAAAAAGTAACATTTGTGAGATTCATGAAAACAAGGCAGAAAGGAAAAATAAGCGATGGAAAAAATTAAAATGACAACCCCATTAGTAGAGATGGACGGAGATGAGATGACCAGAATTCTCTGGAAGATGATCAAAGATGAATTATTAACCCCTTTTATCGACCTTAAAACCGATTATTATGATCTGGGATTAGAGTATCGTAACGAGACAGACGATCAGGTTACAATCGATTCCGCAAATGCAACAAAGAAATACGGTGTTGCCGTAAAATGTGCAACGATCACTCCAAATGCAGCACGTGTCAAAGAGTATAATTTAAAAGAAATGTGGAAGAGTCCGAACGGAACGATCCGTGCAATCTTAGATGGAACAGTTTTCCGTGCACCGATCGTTGTAAAAGGAATTGAACCGTGTGTGAAAAACTGGAAGAAACCGATCACAATCGCACGTCATGCTTATGGTGATGTTTACAAAGCATCTGAGATGAAAATCCCGGGACCTGGCAAATGTGAGCTTGTATACACTGCTGAGGATGGAACAGAGACGAGAGAACTGATCCATAATTTCACAGGAGCGGGTGTGGTACAGGGACAGCACAATCTGTGCAATTCCATTGAAAGTTTTGCAAAAAGCTGCTTCAATTATGCTTTGGATACAAAACAGGATCTGTGGTTTGCAACCAAAGACACCATTTCAAAAAAATATGACCATACGTTCAAAGACATTTTTCAGGAAATTTTTGATGCGGAATACAAAGAAAAATTTGAAGAGGCTGGAATTACCTATTTCTATACATTGATCGATGATGCGGTTGCACGTGTCATGAAATCGGAGGGCGGCTATATCTGGGCTTGTAAAAACTATGACGGGGATGTCATGAGCGATATGGTATCGAGTGCATTTGGTTCCCTTGCCATGATGACTTCCGTGCTTGTCTCTCCACAGGGATATTATGAGTATGAGGCTGCACATGGAACCGTACAGCGCCATTATTACAAACATTTAAAGGGTGAGGAGACATCCACAAACTCTGTCGCAACGATTTTTGCATGGACAGGAGCCTTGAGAAAACGTGGCGAGATCGATGGCATCAAAGAATTGCAGGATTTTGCAGATAAATTAGAAAAAGCTTGTATATCTACCATTGAGAGTGGTAAAATGACAAAAGACCTTGCGCTCATTACAACATTAGAGCATCCGACTGTGTTAAACAGTGAGGATTTCATCAAGGCAATCCGAACCACATTAGAAGGAATGTTATCATTATGATTTTATCTTGTCAGAATATCTCAAAGTCATTCGGGACTGACGAAATTTTAAAAAATGTAAGTTTTCATATTGAAGAAAATGAAAAAGCAGCGGTTGTCGGCATCAATGGTGCCGGCAAATCTACGCTGCTTAAAATAATTATGAAACAGGAAAATCCGGACGAGGGGGAAGTGACGCTCGCAAAAGATAAAACGATCGGTTATCTTGCCCAATATCAGGATGTTTCCGGCCACCATACGATCTATGAGGAAGTATTAGATTCTAAACGCGACATTATCGAGATGGAGGAACGGCTGCGTGATATGGAAACGCAGATGAACACACTCTCCGGGGAAGCATTAGAGCAGCTTTTAGATACTTACCATAAATTAAGCCATGAATTTGAACAGGTGAACGGATATGCATACCGCAGTGAAGTGACCGGTATTTTAAAGGGGCTTGGATTTACTGAGGAGGAGTTCGACAAGAAAATGAGCGAACTCTCCAGCGGACAGAAAACCCGTGTATCTCTTGGAAAACTGCTTGTGACAAAGCCGGACATCCTGCTTTTAGACGAGCCGACCAACCATCTGGATATCGAGTCAATCCGATGGCTGGAAACTTTTCTGATGAATTACAAGGGAGCTGTTTTAATCGTATCGCATGACCGGTATTTCTTAGACCGCGTCGTGAGTAAAGTGGTGGAGATTTTTCAGCACAAGGGTTATGTTTATCAGGGGAACTATTCGGATTATGCAAAGAAAAAGGCAGCAATCCGTGCAGCCATGATCAAGCAGTACTATAATCAGCAGCGTGAGATCAGGCATCAGGAAGAAGTGATCGCAAAACTGAAATCTTTTAACCGCGAGAAGTCAATTAAGAGGGCAGAGAGCCGTGAAAAACTGCTGGATAAGATCGAACGCATTGAGAAGCCGACCGAGGATAACACAGATATCCGGATTGTGTTAGAGCCGAATGTGGTCAGTGGAAATGATGTTTTAAAAGTGGAAGGGCTTGCCAAGGCATTCCAGCCATTACAGCTTTTTTCGGGAATTAATTTCGAAGTGAAACGCGGGGAGCGTGTAGCATTAATTGGAAATAACGGAACTGGTAAAACAACGATCCTTAAGATTATCAACGAGCTGATCTCCCCGGATGCGGGAACGGTAACACTTGGAAGCAATGTACATATTGGTTACTATGACCAGGAACATCAGCAGCTTCACATGGAGAAAACCATTTTTGATGAGATTGCGGATGATTATCCAAATCTGAATAACACGAAAGTGCGCAACGTTCTGGCAGCTTTTTTATTTACAGATGATGATGTCTATAAGCGGATTGAGGATTTGAGCGGTGGTGAGAGAGGACGTGTTGCACTGGCAAAATTAATGCTTTCCGATGCGAATTTTCTGATCCTCGATGAGCCGACCAACCATCTGGACATCACCTCAAAAGAAATTTTAGAGGAAGCACTAAAAAGTTATACTGGAACAGTATTTTTCGTATCCCATGACCGTTATTTTATTAATCAGACTGCAACACGTATTCTGGAACTGACCGGAGAGACGGTTGTGAATTATATCGGCAACTATGATTATTATCTGGAAAAACATGACCAGATGGTTGCGTTATATGTCAAAAAGCCGGAGGATGAGGCACAGACAGAGGCTTCTGTGAAAGAGACTGCCCAGAAGGTGGACTGGCAGACACAGAAGGCAGAACAGGCACGGATCCGCAAGATAGAGAATGCCCTGAAAAAGGCAGAGGAAAAGATTGCGGAGCTGGAAGAGAAAATTGCTTCGATCGATGCGGAATGTGCAAAGCCGGAAGTGGCTGTGAACTCTGCAAAGTTAGGAGAACTGACGAAACAGCAGAGTGAGTATCAGGAAGAATTAGAAAAGCAGTATGAAGTGTGGGAAGAACTTTCCATGGAGCTGGACGCGTAAAAATCTGGAAAATGTGGTGATACGGCAGATAAATTTACTCTGTTAAAAGTTTAACAGATTGACAGATACAGTTGAAATTACTATAATAAAAATGATGCATCGCGGCATAAGAAGAAAAGAGCCGTGAAAGAGAGATACTTCGGGAGGGGCAAAAAATGCAGGAAAAAGAAATTTCCCAGGCAGTAATCCGTCGTATGCCGAGATATTACCGGTATTTAGGTGAATTGCTGGAGGATGGAGTGGAACGTATTTCATCCAATGATCTAAGCAAAAGAATGAATGTCACTGCTTCGCAGATCCGTCAGGATCTGAATAACTTTGGCGGTTTCGGACAGCAGGGATATGGATATAATGTAAAGTTTTTATATGAAGAGATTGGTAAGATTTTAGGCTTAAACCAGAAACATAATATTATTGTCATCGGTGCCGGTAATTTAGGTCAGGCACTGGCAAATTATGTGAAGTTTGAAAAACTTGGTTTTGTGATCACAGCACTTTTTGATGTCAATCCGGCGTTAGAGGGTGTGACAGTCCGCGGAATTAAGATCCACATGTTAGATGAACTGGAAGATTACTGCAAGGATCATGTTGTTGATATTGCAGCCCTTACCATGCCGAAGGAGAAGGCTGATGCCATTGCAAACCGTCTGGTCAATCTTGGAATTCAGGCAATCTGGAATTTTGCCCATGTGGACCTTGATCTGATCGACAAAGATGTGGTTGTTGAGAATGTACATCTTTCTGACAGCCTGATGCAGTTGTCCTATAATATCGTAAAAAATAAGCAGAATAAATAATGGATGAAATCGATAGAGCTGCCGCATGCATTTTTTAATGCACGACAGCTCTATCTTATCCATATGCCTGAGGGGATGAGAAGGTTATGAAGTATCTGGTAAACAGCAGAGAGATGAAACAATATGATACGAACACGACAGAACATTTTAAAGTGCCATCCCTGCTTTTGATGGAGCGGGCCGCACTTGCAGTTTTTGATGAAATCAAAAGGCAGTACCCATGCAGCAAAAAATTTCTGATCGTTTGCGGAACGGGAAACAATGGCGCAGATGGTTTTGCACTCACCCGGCTGTTACTTTTGGACGGAGCAGAGGTGCATACGGTGTTGATCGGTGACCGGAAGAAGGAGACAGACCAGTGCAAAAAGCAGCTGGAGATCCTTTCTGCCTATGGATGTCCGGTATTGGAAGCCATTCCGGAGAACACCGCATATGATGTAATAGTGGATGCCATTTTTGGAGTCGGGCTTTCGAGAAATGTTGAAGGCATTTTTGCTGATACAATTCGGAAAATGAACGAAATACCAGGAAAAAAGATCGCACTTGATATGCCATCCGGAATTTCATCGGACACAGGGGCTGTTTTAAAATGTGCGTTTCGTGCAGACTGCACGATCACATTTGCCTATGAAAAAATCGGCATGCATCTTTTCCCGGGAAATGAATATGTCGGGGAGATCGTGACAAAGCAGATTGGAATCACGGATGAGAGTTTTCTGACACAAATGCCCGGTGTTATGGCGTTCGAGATGGAAGATCTGAGATTCCTTCCAAAGAGAGCTTCACATTCTAATAAGGGAAGCTTCGGTAAATTACTGCTGATCGCTGGAAGTGTGGATATGGCTGGCGCAGCTGTTTTAAGTGCAAAGGCAGCGTATACGGCAGGCTGTGGTCTGGTGCGTGTGTTTACGCCTGAGGAAAACCGCATTCCATTGCAGACAAGTATTCCAGAGGCAGTTCTGACTACTTATCACCCTGAAAAATTAGATGCTTCAAAACTTTCAGAAGCAATGAAATGGGCAGATGTGATTGTGTGCGGACCGGGAATCGGAACCGGGGATGCAGCACATCAGATTGTTAAAACAGTGCTGCAAAAAGCATCTGTTCCGGTCGTCCTTGATGCAGATGCATTAAATATCATTGCAGAGGACACAAGTGTTTTACTTTTGACGCACACAGAACTTGTGATCACGCCGCATCTTGGTGAGATGAGCCGTCTGACCGGGGATTCCATTGCCTTTATCCAGACACGGCTGATTGATACTGCGGATAAGTTTGCAGGAAAATTTCATGTCACCTGTGTTCTGAAAGATGAACACACGGTCGTTGCCACTCCACATGGAAGGACTTATTTGAACCTCTCCGGAAATCATGGAATGGCAACGGCGGGAAGTGGGGATGTGCTGACCGGAATCATAGGATCACTTCTGGCCCAGAGGGCAGACGTAGAGACCGCGGCCGCGCTTGGTGTTTATCTTCATGGACTTTCCGGAGATACTGCATTGAAAAAATGTGGTTTTCGTGGTATGATGGCAGGCGATGTTGTAAATGGTTTGAAAGATTTTCTGGCAGAAAATCAATTATAAAAAAGATTCATTACGATAGAAAGGTATGGATATAACATGAATAAACACAGCAGAGTGTGTGCGAATATAGATTTGAGTGCAATCATGCACAATATGGAAGCCATGCATCAGAACATTGATCCGAATACGAAAATTATGGCGGTGATCAAAGCAGATGGTTATGGTCATGGGGCTGTTCCTATTGCAAAGGAGATTGAACATTTAGATTATGTTTATGGGTATGCAGCTGCAACGGTTGAGGAAGGGATGATCCTTCGAAATAATGGAATCCAAAAACCGATTTTGATTCTTGGCTATATCTTCCCGGATCAGTATGAGGAAGTAATCCAGGCAGAAATCTGTCCAAGTGTTTTTACACTTGAGATGGCAGAAGAGCTTTCTGCTGCTGCCGAAAAAGTTGGAAAAGACTGCCGGATGCATTTTGCAGTGGATACCGGAATGAGCCGTATCGGGTATCAGGTGACAGAAGAAGCCGCAGATGAGATGGCGCAGATTGCAAAGCTTCCGCATATGATAGTGGAGGGGATTTTTACTCATTTTGCAAAAGCAGATGAGTATGATAAAACTTTCACAAAAGAACAGATTCAAAAATTCAGAAAAATGATTGCCATGATGGAAGACAGAGGTGTTTCGATTCCCGTCAAGCACTGTTCCAACAGCGCAGGAATCGCAGAAATCCGCGAGGCAAATATGGATATGGTAAGAGCGGGAATCACGTTGTATGGATTATGGCCATCGGAAGAAGTCGACCAGAATTCCCTTGATTTAAAACCGGTGATGGAATTGAAAACACATGTGGCTTACGTTAAGGATTTAGAGGCTGGAAGAGCGATCAGTTATGGTGGAACTTTCATCACAAAGCGCGACAGCCGCATCGCAACGATCCCGGTTGGTTATGCGGATGGATATTGCAGGGGACTTTCCAATACAGGAAGTGTCCTGATCCACGGAAAACGTGCGCCAATCTGCGGAAGAGTCTGTATGGATCAGTTCATGGTAGATGTGACTGATATTCCGGATGTGAAGATTGGGGATGAAGTGACACTGATCGGCAGGGATGGTGACGAAGTGATCACCATGGAAGAAGTCGGCAGCCTTTCCGGCAGATTTAATTATGAGTTTGTCTGCGTGCTTGGAAAACGTATTCCGCGTGTTTTTTATCGAGATGGAAAAAGAATTGCAAGCCAGGAATATTTTGACGAGGAATAGGCTGGAAAAATATTTTTGAAAACAGAATACGACCGTTAAATATGGAAATACTATCCGTAAGAAACAACAGTAGAGAGAATACTGAGTAAGATTATGGAGTGTAAAGCATATGTTAATTCGGCGTGGAGATATTTTTTATGCAGATTTAAGACCAGTGGTCGGTTCTGAGCAGGGTGGAGTCCGCCCGGTTCTTATTATACAGAATGATGTTGGAAACAGACACAGTCCTACGGTCATTTGTGCAGCAATCACTTCCCAGATGAACAAGGCAAAACTTCCAACCCATGTGGAGTTAGACTGCACCAAGTATGCACTGGTGAAGGATTCCGTTGTTTTACTGGAACAGTTGCGCACAATCGACAAGACGCGGCTGAAAGATAAAGTATGTCATCTTGACAATCAGATACTGATCAAAATTGATAAGGCATTGGAAATAAGCTTAGAGCTTCTTACATAACTTGACTATTCTGGAGCAAAATGGTATTATTTCAAATGTTTTAATACAATTTCGATATAAATTAGGAGGATTTATGGACGATGGTGGCAGTCCCACTACCGGGATGAAAAAGTTGAGTAACAGGCTTATGAAGCTGTTCGGAGTAGACACCGATGATGTGACAGAAGAAGAGATTATCTCAATGGTAAATGAAGGACATGAGCAGGGTGTCCTGCAGGCGAATGAAGCGGAGATGATCCATAATATTTTTGAATTTGGAGACAAAGATGCAAAGGATATTATGGTGCACCGCAAGAATATCATTGCCATTGATGGAACGATGACGTTCCTTGAAATGCTGGATTTCACGATTGAAAATAACTATTCGCGATATCCAGTATACATAGATGATATTGATAATATAATCGGAGTGCTTCATATTAAGGAGGTACTTGCACTGTGCCAGAAACAGGAGATTTATCACACGGCGATCAAAGATATTAAGGGATTGATCCGTGAGGTTGATTTTATTCCGGAAACGAGAAATATTAATACCTTATTTACGATGATGCAGAATGCTAAGACGCATATGGTCATCGTGGTGGATGAGTATGGACAGACTTCCGGGATTGTTGCAATGGAAGATATCCTTGAGGAGATCGTAGGAAACATCGAGGATGAACACGACCAGGAAGAAAAGATGATTGAGAAACTGCCAGATGGCAGTTATCTGATGGATGGTATGACTTCTGCTGAGGAGGCACTTGAAATTTTGAAAATTCATATTCCGGAGGAAGATGAATTTGAAACGTTAAATGGTATACTGATCTCTCTGTTAGACCGTATTCCAAATGATGATGAGAAGTTTGAGACAGATGCTTTCGGGTATCATTTCGAAGTTTTACAGGTGGAAAATAAGATGATCAAAAAAGTGAAGATCACAAAACTTGCCGAGGGCGTTTCCACAGATAAGGAAGAGAACTCTTGTCAGAAAGAAGAAACGGTGCTAGAATAATATTTCTGAGAGATTTTGTAATTGTGTGAGAAACACACAAAACATATAAAAAGTTTGACAGACGAAAATACAAGAAAAAGAGAGGATAAAGTTATGTCAGGACATTCAAAGTTTGCCAATATTAAACATAAGAAAGAAAAAAATGATGCTGCAAAAGGTAAAATCTTTACGATTATCGGTAGAGAAATCGCAGTTGCAGTAAAAGAGGGTGGCCCGGATCCATCCAATAACTTCAAACTTGCACAGGTGATCGCAAAGGCAAAGAGCAACAATATGCCAAACGATACGATCGATCGCGGTATTAAGAAAGCTGCCGGTGATGGAAACTCCGTCAACTACGAATTCTGTACATATGAAGGATATGGACCAAGCGGAACAGCTATCATTGTAAAATGTTTAACAGATAACAAAAACCGTACTGCTGCAAATGTCAGAAATGCATTCACAAAAGGTCATGGAAGCATCGGTACACAGGGTTGTGTATCTTACATGTTCGATGAAAAAGGACAGATCATCATCGCAAAAGAAGATTGTGAGATGGATGCAGACGATCTTATGATGACCGCTTTAGATGCAGGCGCAGAAGATTTTAATGAGGAGGAGGACTGCTTTGAAGTATTGACATCTCCAGATGATTTTGAAGCTGTAAGAAGCGCATTGGAAGCTGAGAACATTCCAATGGCAGAAGCAGAAGTAACCATGATTCCTCAGAACTATGTAGAGTTATCTGCAGACGAAGATATCACAAACATCAACCGTATCTTAGATCTTTTGGATGATGATGATGATGTTCAGCAGGTTTACCACAACTGGGATGAATAAATAATATGAGACAGACTCTGTTTTTGGCGCAATCCAAGAACAGAGTTTTTTCATATGGACACTTTTTTGCAATAAAGTGGTAGAAATCCGGGGGAAAATGTTATATCATAAATAGTACAAGGATGATGAGGAGGTATAATTCATGAAGAGGATTCTTTTTGCAGCGTCTGAGTGCGTTCCGTTTATAAAAACAGGGGGACTTGCGGACGTGTGTGGTGCATTACCTAAGGAATTTTCAAAAGAGGAATGGGATGTCAGGGTCGTGATTCCAAATTATAGCTGTATTCCGGAAAAGTACAGAAGCCAGTTCCAGTATGTGACACATTTTTATATGTGTGCAGGAAATTATATCCAGAACAAATATGTTGGAATTTTAAAATATGAACTGGATGGGGTTACCTACTATTTTATTGATAATCAGGAATATTTTACCTGTGATACACCATATGGGGATATCCGTTATGACATTGAGAAGTTTGTTTTCTTCGATAAAGCTGTTTTATCCATGTTAAAACAGATCGATTTCCGTCCGGATCTGATCCACTGTCACGACTGGGAGACAGGTCTGATCCCGGTATATCTGAAAAATGAATTTCAGGCAGACTCTTTTTACTGGGGGATGAAATCAATCATTACCATACATAATTTGAAGTTCCAGGGTGTATGGGATGTGAAGACGATGAAGGGGCTGACAGGATTTTCAGCAGATTTGTTTGCACCGGATAAACTGGAATTTCATAAGGATGCCAACATGTTAAAGGGTGGTTTGGTATATGCAGATTATATTACAACTGTAAGTGACTCTTATGCACAGGAGATCCAGACTGATTACTATGGCGAGGGGCTGGATGGACTGCTTGCCGCCAGACACTTTGATATGCAGGGCATTGTAAACGGTATTGATTACAAAACATATGATCCGGAGACAGACCCGAAAATTTATACCAACTATAACGCATCAAACTTCCGTAAGAAGAAGGTCAATAATAAATTAAAATTACAGGAGGAACTGGATCTGACTGTCGATAAGAAGAAGTTCATGATCGGACTGATCTCAAGACTCACCGATCAGAAAGGTCTGGATCTGATCAATTATGTGATTGACCGCCTGGTGGATGATTTCACACAGATTGTTGTGATTGGAACCGGCGATCCACAGTATGAGAACATGTTCCGCCATTATGCATGGAAATACGGAGACAGAGTTTCTGCCAATATCTGTTATTCTGATGACCTGGCTCACAAACTTTACGCCGCTGCGGATGCATTTTTAATGCCATCCCGCTTTGAACCATGTGGACTGACGCAGCTGATCTCTTTCCGTTACGGTACGGTTCCAATCGTCCGTGAGACCGGAGGACTTAAGGATACAGTCAGACCATATAACGAATACGAAAATACCGGTGATGGATTCTCTTTTGCAAATTATAATGGGGAAGAGATGCTCGGTGTTGTCAATTATGCAAAGCATATTTATTTTGATAAGAAAAAACAGTGGAATCAGATTGTTGAACGGGGCATGGCAAACGATTATTCCTGGAAGTCTTCCAAAGGAAAATACGAAGGGCTTTATAATTATCTGCTTGGATATACTGTATAAAATAAAAAGAATCTCCAATACTAAAGAACAGGGTAGAAAAATCTATCCTGTTTTTTCAGTCTAATGAGGGAAGGGAGATTGTATGGCAGAAAAAAATGAGAAAGAGAAGGCTGTGAATGAGCAGATCAGGGATTTTGGTCAGGTGGAGTTAGAGCATGGGGAAGACAGGATCTCCATGTTGACGATCATAGGAGAGATTGAGGGGCATGAGTGCCTTCCGGCGGCGACAAAGACGACAAAGTATGAGCATGTGCTTCCAAAACTCGCAGAGGTGGAAGAAAATAAAAATGTGGATGGATTACTGCTTTTGTTAAACACGGTAGGCGGGGATGTGGAGAGCGGGCTTGCCATTGCTGAGATGGTAGCATCCATTGATAAGCCAACGGTTTCACTGGTACTCGGTGGCAGCCATTCCATCGGCGTGCCGCTGGCAGTCTCCACGGACTATTCTTTTATCGTGCCATCCGGTACGATGGTGATCCACCCGGTGCGGATGAATGGAACTGTGATCGGGGCGCAGCCAACGTATGATTATTTTAAGCAGATGCAGGATCGTATTTTAAAATTTGTTGTGCAGCATTCCAAAGCAGAACAGAACCGGCTGGAGGAGCTTATGATGAATACGGGAATCCTCACAAAAGACCTTGGGACGATCCTGGTTGGAGGACAGGCGGTCGAGGAAGGACTCATTGATTCTATCGGTGGGATCCATGAGGCATTTGCAAAATTGCATCAGCTCATACATGAGGCAAAATCTTGTGGCAAAAAAAGCTTTTAATGACAATCAAAACGAAATATGGTATACTTAAAAAGTATGAAAATAGGTGACTTATGGAAAAAACTGATATTTTTTAGAAAATATGAGATACGATACAGCGGAGGAAAAAGCTTATGACTTTATTACAGGCGGTCTTGATGGGGATCATACAGGGATTGACAGAGTTCCTTCCGGTCAGCAGTTCCGGACATCTTGCACTTTTTAAAATCCTGTTCCATGTTGAGACGGATACAGGAATGTTATTTGATGTTTTGCTGCATGTTGGAACTCTGATCGCGATCTGCGCAGTTTATTATAAAGATATCGTCAGGCTTTTTGTGGAGGGAATCTGTATCGTGAGAGATGTGCTGATCAATTTTGCAGCACTTATAAAAAACCTTTTTCTATCGATCCGTGACAGAGGAAAAGATCATGTTGATTACAGTCCGTACCGCAGAATTGTAAACAGCAGTTACCGCAAGTTTGTGGTGCTGATCCTGGTATCAACCATTCCGACCGGAATCATTGGTTTTGTTGGAAAAGACGTGGTAGAGCAGGCATCAGAACTTCTGATCGTGCCGGGCATCTGTCTGATCGCAACCGCAATCCTGCTCTTTATCGCAGACCGCTGCAAGGGCGGAGACAAGCTTCCGAAGGACATTACATACACCAATGCGTTTGTCGTTGGTATTGCTCAGGGCGTGGCAACTTTGCCGGGATTATCCCGCAGCGGAACAACGATCACAGCATGTCTGCTCAGCGGATTTAACCGCAAGTTTGCAGTGAAATATTCGTTTATTATGTCGATACCGGCGATTTTAGGTGCCATGGTGTTAGAGTTAAAAGATTTTGCAGACCTGTCTGTGAGCGGCATGGATATCACCTGCTATATTGTTGGTATGGTGATTGCTGCAGTGATCGGATATATCTGTATTAAAACAATGCTTGTCATTGTGCGCAATCGGAAATTCCGTGTTTTTGCAGTTTATTGTCTGATTGTCGGACTGCTCTCAATCGGCGGATTTTTCTATACATTATAGGAGATATTTTTTGGAGGTAATATTTTGGCAACAGGGAAAAGAAAGAGTTCCTCTGGCAGAAAAACTTCTGGCAGAAAAACGAATTCAGGACGTAAGAAGAATGATATACAGCAGGAGAGCTTTACAGAGGAAGTGATTCTGTGGGTGATCCTTGCAATCTCCATTTTACTTTTTATCAGTAATTTTGGAATCGGCGGGGCAATTGGAAATGCTGTCAGCAGTTTCTTTTTTGGTGTATTTGGTTTGATCGCATATATTTTTCCGGTTGTTTTGGTGATCGGTACTTTTTTTGCGGCGTCCAATAAAGGCAATCGGATCGCAACGGTAAAAATTGCTGCGGCTGTCTTTTTTGTGCTGTTTTTGTGTATGTTTATCGAGATCGTGCGCTGTGGCGCGGAAGTTGCCGGAGCGGCAGGTGCCTATCAGTATTGTTCGGTACATAAAATTGGCGGAGGATTTTTAGGTGGTCTTCTTGCCGGGATTTTTTGTCCAAATTTTGGACTCCTCGGTTCTTATGTGATCGATGTTGTGGCAATGATTATCTGTCTGGTGCTGATCACAGAACGTTCCGCATTGAAGGGTGTGCAGAAAGGCAGCCGTAAAGTTTATGAAACGGCAAAAGAGAGCAATGAACGTCATCGTGAACTTGTAGAACAGCGACGTGAGGAACGTGAGCTGCGCCGCATGGACCGCAAGGTGGAAGGCGTGGCAGTCGACACAAGAGTTCTTCCGGACAGGAAGGCAGAGCCTATGGGTTCGGATGAAGTCAGTGAAATTAATATTGACAAACTTTTGGAGCAGTCGAACACCAATCTGCCGGAAATCAAAGAGGAGAAGCATGTGACACTCACAGCCGGAGGCGCAGAATATCAAAAACTTCCTGCTATGGAACCGGAGACGGAACCGTATGTTGCTCCGTCCGCATTTTCTGAGGAAGCGTTTGAGGCAAAAGAGCTGGAAGAGGATGCATCAATCTTTCACTCAGAGCCGGCATATCAGGAGAGTATCCATACAGAGCCGGCTTATGAAGAACATCATCCAGTAGAAGAATCTATTCCGTATGATGCCGCAGAAAAACCGGAAGAGCCGCATGTGAGAGCAGAAAAAGTAGAGCTTCATTCATCAGAAAGAACCGAAAAACCGAAGAAAAATGTTAAGGCTACGGAGGAAGATATTCAAAATGATGTCTCATCCATCGAGGAAGAGATTCATCTGGAGGCACAGAAGGAAAGAAAGTATGTGTTCCCACCAGTATCATTGTTAAAACCGCCAGGCAATAAGCAGGGTGATTCCAAACAGCATCTTCAGGAGACCGCGCAGAAATTACAGCAGACATTAAAGAACTTCGGCGTAAACGTTACAATCACGAATATCAGTTGTGGACCATCGGTCACACGTTATGAGATTCAGCCGGAAATGGGTGTTAAAGTAAGTAAAATCGTGAATCTGGCAGATGATATCAAACTGAATCTCGCAGCTGCTGACATCCGAATCGAGGCACCAATCCCGGGAAAGGCAGCAGTTGGAATCGAAGTTCCGAACAAAGAGACACTGATGGTTTCTTTCCGTGAACTTGTGGATTCGCCGGAATTTAAAAATCATCCATCCAACATTTCTTTCTGCGTCGGAAAAGATATTGGAGGAAATGTAACGGTTGCAGATATTGCAAAAATGCCTCATTTACTGATTGCCGGTGCAACAGGTTCCGGTAAATCTGTCTGTATCAACACGATTATTATGAGTATTTTATACAAAGCAGATCCGAAAGATGTAAAACTGATCATGGTCGATCCAAAGGTGGTCGAACTTAGTATTTATAACGGAATTCCACACTTACTGATTCCGGTTGTGACAGATCCGAAAAAAGCAGCAGGTGCGCTTCACTGGGCAGTCGCAGAGATGACTGACCGTTATCAGAAGTTTGCAGAGGCAAATGTCCGTGACTTAAAAGGTTACAACGCCAAAATTGATGAGCTTCCGGACGGAGAGGACAAGCCGGAAAAACTACCGCAGATCGTGATCATTGTAGACGAGTTGGCGGATTTAATGATGGTTGCGGCGAGTGATGTGGAGGAATCCATCTGTCGTCTGGCACAGCTTGCAAGAGCCTGTGGAATCCATCTGATCATTGCAACACAGCGTCCGTCCGTCAATGTCATTACCGGACTGATCAAGGCGAATATGCCAAGCCGAATCGCCTTCGCGGTGACATCCGGAATTGATTCGAGAACCATTCTCGATATGAATGGTGCAGAAAAACTGCTCGGAAAAGGTGACATGTTATTTAATCCTCAGGGCGTACCGAAACCACTGCGTGTTCAGGGTGCATTTGTATCGGATAAAGAAGTATCGGATGTCGTCGCTTACATAAAAGAAGAAAACGGACAGGTGAGCTATAATTCATCTGTGGAAGAGCAGATGAACAGCATTGAATCCGGGAATACGACTGTAAGCATTGATTCCGGACAGACAGGGGACGGCAGAGATCCTTATTTTACAGATGCAGCAAAACTTCTGATCGACAAAGAAAAGGGTTCGATCGGAATGCTGCAACGGTATTTTAAGGTCGGCTTTAACCGCGCAGCAAGGATTATGGATCAGTTGGAGGAAGCCGGAATTGTCGGACCGGAGGAAGGTACAAAACCAAGAAAAGTACTGATGTCGTCGGAACAATTTGAGCAGTATGAAGAAGAATATCTGTAATTGATATTTGCTTATCAATAAGACTTGTATTATAATATCAACTTATAAGTCCTGTGTAGGACAAATACAATATGCGAAAGAGAATCGCAGGAATGGAGTTTTGGAATGAAAAGTGATATTCAGATTGCACAGGAAGCAGAAATGCTCCCAATCAAAGAAGTAGCAGAAAAGCTTGGAATCGGAGAGGATGACCTCGAATTATACGGAAAATACAAAGCTAAATTATCCGATGAACTGATAGAGCGCGTGAAAGATCAGCCGGATGGAAAGCTGATTCTTGTGACAGCAATCAATCCAACTCCGGCTGGAGAGGGAAAAACAACGACAAGTGTCGGACTTGGACAGGCATTTGGCCGTTTGGGAAAAAAGGCAGTGATCGCATTGCGTGAACCATCTTTAGGACCATGTTTTGGTATCAAGGGAGGCGCCGCAGGAGGCGGTTATGCCCAGGTCGTTCCGATGGAAGACTTAAATCTTCATTTTACAGGAGATTTCCATGCGATTACTTCTGCAAATAATCTGCTGGCTGCTTTGCTTGATAACCATATTCAGCAGGGAAATGAACTTGGCATTGATACAAGACAGATTGTATGGAAACGCTGTCTTGATATGAACGATCGTGTGCTCCGCAATACTGTCGTTGGACTTGGAAGCAAAATGGATGGTGTTGTGAGAGAAGATCACTTTGTCATTACCGTTGCCTCTGAGATTATGGCAATTCTCTGCCTTGCAACTGATATGCACGATTTAAAAAGAAGATTAGGACGCATTATTGTTGCCTATACTTATGATGGAAAGCCAGTGACAGCAGATGATCTTCAGGCAACCGGAGCAATGGCTGCATTATTAAAAGATGCGTTGAAACCAAACCTCATCCAGACCTTAGAGCACACACCGGCAATTGTACATGGTGGTCCGTTTGCCAACATTGCACATGGATGCAACTCTGTCCGTGCTACAAAGACAGCATTAAAACTTGCAGATTATGTGATCACAGAGGCAGGATTTGGTGCAGACCTCGGCGCAGAGAAGTTCTTTGATATCAAGTGCAGAAAGGCAGATCTGAAACCGGATGCAGTGGTTTTAGTTGCAACAATCCGCGCTTTGAAATATAATGGAGGAGTTGCGAAAGCTGATCTTGCAGAGGAAAACTTGGAAGCTTTGAAAAAGGGCATTGTAAATCTGGAGAAACATATCGAAAATCTTCAGAAATACGGAGTACCGGTGGTTGTTACTTTAAACTCCTTTGTGACAGATACCAAGGCAGAGACAGACTATGTAGAGCAGTTCTGCCATGAGAGAGACTGCGAGTTCGCACTTTCCGAAGTCTGGGAAAAAGGTGGCGAAGGTGGTATTGCACTTGCAAACAAAGTGCTTGAGACCTTAGAGAAAAAAGAAAGCCATTTCAAGGTATTATATGAGAATGATCTTTCTCTGGAAGAAAAGATTGAGACTATCGCAAAAGAGATTTACGGTGCAGACGGCGTGACTTACGCACCGGCAGCAAAGAAAGAATTAAAGAGAATTACAGATATGGGGCTTTCCAATTTCCCTGTCTGCATGGCAAAAACACAGTATTCTCTTTCCGATGACCAGACAAAACTTGGCCGTCCGGAGGGATTTACCATTAACGTAAGAGAAGTATATGTATCAGCAGGAGCAGGCTTTGTGGTTGCTGTAACAGGTGCGATCATGACAATGCCTGGTCTGCCAAAAAAACCTGCTGCATATGGAATTGACGTAAATGACGAAGGTGTGATCACCGGTTTATTCTAAAAAAGAAATGCAGTAGAAAGAACAGAGTGAGAGGAATTATGGCACAGATTATTGACGGAAAGAAAATTTCACAGGACATCAAAGATGAATTGAAAGAGAAAGTGACAGCATTAAAAGATACAGGAACGGAGGTTGCACTTGCAGTGATCCAGGTCGGAAATGACCCGGCATCCTCTGTCTATGTAAGAAACAAAAAGAAGGCCTGCGAGTATATTGGTATCCGGTCCTTATCCTATGAACTCCGGGAGGAGACAACCGAAGATGCATTGATCGAGCTGATTGAAAAACTGAACAAAGATGAAACTGTAAACGGTATTTTAGTTCAGCTTCCGGTTCCAAAGCATATTGATTCGGATAAAATCATCCGCACAATCTCGCCGGAAAAAGACGTAGACGGCTTTCATCCACAGAATGTTGGAAAATTAGTGATCGGTGAAGAGGGCTTTGTATCTTGTACTCCTGCCGGAGTCATTCAGCTTCTGAAACGTTCTGGAATTGAAATTTCCGGAAAAAACTGTGTTGTAGTTGGCAGAAGCAATATTGTCGGAAAGCCAATGGCGCTTCTGATGCTTCGTGAGAATGCTACGGTCACGATCGCCCATTCAAAAACAAAAAATCTGAAAGAATTATGCCAGACAGCAGATATTTTGATCGTTGCCATTGGAAAACCACAATTTATTACAGCAGATTATGTGAAAGAGGGAGCTGTTGTGATTGATGTTGGAATCCACAGAGATGAAAATAATAAACTCTGCGGAGATGTACGATATGAGGAAGTTGCAGAAAAAGCTTCTGCGATCACACCGGTTCCGGGTGGAGTAGGTCCAATGACAATTGCCATGCTTATGAGCAATTGCGTGGAAAGTCTGGACAGAGAATAAGATTGGTAGAGATAGAAAGGGTTTCATATGAAATGTGCAAAGTGTGGAGCTGAGTTAAAAGAAGGCTGTTTATATTGTTCGGTATGCGGCCATGAAGCACAAATGGTAAATGGTTATTCTGTTTTGGAGGAAGATTATCTGAAAGCTCTTTTGACAGATGAAGCATCCAAAGATACATCGTCAGAAGAAACAGAAAACCAGAAGAAAAAAGCAGAGGGACACCATAAAAAGAAAAAACAGACTCCGTGGATTGCTTTAGGCTGCGTTGCTGCAGTGGTTGTCGTCATTGCAATCGGAGCAATTGCTTACGTGCGCTATCAGAATAACAATTCGTACGATTACCAGATTGAGATGGCAGAAAAGGAACTGGTGGATTTAAACTATGAGAAGGCGCTTTCTTACTATAAAAATGCGCTGACATTATCACCAAATGACATCAATGCCAGGGCTGCCATGGCGGAAATCTATCTTGCAAGAAAAGAATATGATTCTGCATTAGTGCTTGAGATGGAGATCATCAACCTCGATAAAAAGAACAAAGAGGCTTATCAGGGATTGATCACGATTTATGAGGCAAAAGGTCAGTACGATAAAATCACTGAGCTGGCGTCTACTGTGACAGATACAGATTTATTAGAACTGTTTTCCGGGTATATTGTCGCTGAACCGGTCTTTTATCCGGATGAGGGAACATATGATGTGTATACGGAAGTTACCATTTTTTCCATTGAAGAATGTGATATCTATTATACATTAGATGAATCAGATCCGAAAAAAAATGGTATTCTTTATACCGATGCCGGAATTGAATTAGACGATGTTGGAAAGTATACTATCAAGGCAGTCTGCAAAAACGATAAGGGAATTTACAGTGATGTCGTTACCTGTAAATATAAGACCGAAGCGAAAGCCCCGGATTATCCGGAAGTAACACCGGATGGCGGTACCATGGATGATATTACGTTTGTAGTGATTACTGCAGATGAGGGATGCAGTATTTATTACACGTGGGATGGAACAGATCCTACAGATACATCTGCACGTTACACAGAACCAATCGAAGTACCGGAAGGTAACAACATCTTATCTATTATTGTTGTGAATGATAAGACAAAACTTACAAGTGAGATCTACCGGACAAACTTTATCTATCATGCCCAGCCTGGAGTTGAGATTGAAGAGTAGCGGAACGTTGTAACTTTTATTATGTACGAAGTGAATAAAGAAAATGCCATTGAATTTAAAACTCAATGGCATTTTTTATGTAATAGGAAACTTCGTTTCCATTACATAAAAAAGCTCCGCAAGGATCGCACTGCGGCGGATAAGAAGTATGTCGCATATTGCGACCCGCCGCAGGCGGAGAATCTCGCAAGCGAGATTCATTTTTATAAATGAAACATGATCAATGATATATTTAACATTCCTCCGGAATGAACTCGATCACACCCTTGGCAAGCCTGGATACACGCGCTAATGAGTATACATCCACACCCTGCGCAATTAACTTGTCGCGTCCCGGCTGGAAGGATTTCTCGATCAGAATACCAACACCTGCGATGGAAGCACCGGCCTCAGTCAGTAAGCGGATGGCACCGCTTGCGGCTTCTCCGTTTGCAAGGAAGTCATCAATGATCAGAACGTTATCATTTTCTTCGATGAACTGATGGGATAATGTCAGTTCATAGCTTGTGCCTTTTGTGAAGGAAGTCACAACGGTCTGAAGCAGATTATCATTTAAAACCTTAGAAGGCTGTTTCTTTAAAATGATCATTGGAACGTTCAAAGAGATAGCCGTCATTAGTGCCGGAGCAATCCCGGAGCTTTCGATGGTAACAACTTTGGTAATCCCCTTATTTCCGAAATGTCCTGCAAATGCATCGCCAATCTGCTGCATTAAAACAGGATCTACCTGATGATTGATAAAGCTATCTACCTTGAGAATATTCTCAGATAAAGCATGACCTTCTTTTAAGATTTTTTCTTCAAGTTCTTTCACTATGTCACCTCATAAATATGTATTGTTATATTTTTAGAACGATAAAATATAGATTCCGGATCTTTCTGTTCGTTCTTTATTTTGCATATTGTAGCACAATTACAGTGTGAAAAAAAGACTATTTCGTGTTTTCTTCGAATAAATTCCCGTAAAGTTCTTCCACCAGATGATCCAGAAAGGTTTCCTCTAAATCCGGGTACTGTTTTGAGAGGAAACGGGTCATGATCTCATAGCGTTTAAAGTAAAGATCCTGATCAAAAACTTCCTCGTCCATGCTCTCATCAATATCTTTTGCGCTGTAAGTGGAAGTAAACCAGGAAATGATTTCAGAAGATAAATCATTTTCTTTTTCTGCCTGCGTGCCAAGTGTTTTCAACTGCCGCAACGACACAATGCCGATCACGAAGAAGATGAGGAGCATGACACCCATAACGATACAGAGCATAATCTTCATATAATCAGCGACATGGACAGGAAGTACTCCGGTGGCAAATAAAATAAGTGCAATAAAACCGAAAACACTCACCAACAGGAATGAATAGGCAGTGGATTTCGTCTCTTCTTTTTTTGATTCCTTTGAAACATAAACTTTCATAATGATTCTCACTTTCGTTTTTTACTTTGTTATAATTATATTTGATTTACTAGACCGGGGCAATGGTTATATGATATAATTTTTCTGTATGAAAATAACAATTTTATGTGTGGGAAAAATTAAAGAAAAATTTTACAGGGATGCGGTCGCTGAATATGAAAAACGTCTGAGCCGCTATTGCAGATTTGAAGTGACTGAGGTGGCGGATGAGAAGACACCGGATCATGCAAGCGAGAATATGGAGCTTCTCATCAAGGAGAAAGAAGCGGAGCGCATGGAGAAGTATCTGAAGGAAGGTGCCTATGTGATCGCCCTTGCAATTGAGGGAAAACAGTTAGATTCTGTGGAACTGTCGCAGAAAATTGATTCTCTGGGAACATCCGGTACAAGCCATATTATTTTTGTGATTGGCGGTTCGCTGGGACTTGCGGAACGCATTTTAAAACGGGCAGACTATAAGCTCAGTTTCTCAAAGATGACGTTTCCGCATCAGCTTATGCGTATTATCTTATCAGAACAGATTTACCGCAGCTACCGCATTATCAATCATGAGCCATATCATAAGTAGACGATAAAAACAGACAATTTTAAAAATAACAAACATAGTGGGAGGAATTGTATTTTATGTTACGAATCAGAGAGTATCGCAGGGTGGAAAGTTTAGAGGAAGCCTACGAACTCAATCAGAAGAAAACGAACCGTATCATAGGTGGCGGACTCTGGATGAAAATAGGAGATCGGAATCTTATGACTGCCATAGATTTAAGCGGTCTTGGATTAGATCAGATCAGTGAGACAGAGGATGAGTTTGTGATCGGCTGCATGGCAACACTCCGCGATTTAGAAGTGCATCCGGGATTGAATGCATACACAGATGGCGCGGTAAAACAGAGTGTCTGTCATATCGTCGGAGTGCAGTTCCGCAACTGTGCAACCGTTGGTGGAAGCATTTATGGAAGATTTGGTTTTTCAGATGTACTGACTTTATTTGCGGCACTGGATTGCTATGTGGAATTATATAAGGGTGGAAATGTTCCAATTCAGGAATTTATCCATATGAATTATGATAATGATATTCTTGTGGCAGTACATATTGTAAAAACACCTGTGAAGATCACTTATCTTTCACAGAGAAACACAGCAACGGATTTTCCGGTAATTGCAGTTGCTGTTTCAGAATATAACGAAAAACTGCATGTCAGCATTGGTGCAAGACCGGTAAGGGCAGAGACACTGACACTTGACCTTTCAGAAAAAGCAGATATGGAACATCTGGTAAAAAAAGTGCAGGAACAGTTTTCGTTTGGAAGCAACCGGCGCGGCAGTGCAGATTACAGACGCCATATTGCAGGAGTTCTTGTAAAGAGAGCCTGTGCGGCAAATGAACAGCAGGAGGATAGAAAATGAAGATACATTTATGGCTGAACGGCAAAGAAATCTCTGATGAAATCTCGCCGGATATGCCTTTATTAGAATATGTCAGAACAAAGGGATGTTACAGCGTAAAACGTGGCTGTGAGACATCGAACTGTGGACTTTGTACCGTGTGGATGAACAAAAAACCGGTTCTTTCCTGTTCGGTACTCGCAGCAAGGGCAGATGGAAAAGAGATTGTAACTTTAGAGGGTGTGCAGGAACGCGCGGCAGAATTTGGAACTTATCTTGCAAACCAGGGCGGTGAGCAGTGTGGCTTCTGTAATCCGGGATTTATCATGAACGTTCTGGCGATGGAGGATGAACTGAACAATCCGACCGAGGAGGAGATCAAGGCATATCTTTCCGGAAATCTCTGCCGCTGCAGCGGCTATGAGAGCCAGCTGCGTGCGATCAAAAATTACCTGAACCGTAACCGGGATAAAGAGTAGAAGAAATACAAGGAGAAACGGATATGAAATATGTAAATGCTCCCGTGATGAAAAAAGATGCCATGGCGCTTGTGACGGGAAAACCAGTGTATATGGACGATGTGGCACCGAAAGACTGTCTGATCGTAAAAGTACTCAGAAGTCCTCATGCACATGCCCTGATCGAAGAGATCAATATCACCAATGCATTAAAACAAAAAGGAATTGAATGCATTTTAACTTATAAAGATGTTCCACACCGTCGATTTACGATGGCAGGACAGACCTTTCCGGAACCGAGTCCTTACGACCGTTATATCTTAGACCAGCGTGTCCGTTTTGTCGGAGATGCGGTTGCGATTGTCGCCGGGGAGGATGAGGCGGCAGTTGACCGTGCATTAAAGCTTATCAAAGTGAAGTATCAGGTGTTAGAACCGGTGCTTGACTATCATACAGCGAAAGATAACCCGGTTCTTGTCCATCCGGAGGAGGACTGGAAGGCACTCTGTCCGGTTGGTGCAGACAATAAACGGAACCTTTGTGCGTCAGGCATGGACAGTGACGGAGATGTGGATGGTGTCATGAAAGACTGTGACATTGTCATGGAAGGAACCTATCATGTAAAGGCAATGCAGCAGAGTATGATGGAAACCTTCCGCACAGCGACTTATCTGGATACTTATGGAAGAATCAACATTTTATCTTCTACACAGATCCCATTTCATGTGAGAAGAATCCTTGCGAATGCCCTGGACATTCCAAAATCAAAAGTCCGCGTCATAAAGCCTAGAATCGGAGGAGGTTTTGGAGCAAAACAGACCGTGGTAGCCGAGGTATATCCGGCAATTGTGACGATGAAAACCGGAAAACCTGCCAAAATCATTTATACCAGGGAAGAATCCCTAATTGCATCGTCTCCGCGGCATGAGATGGAAGTGACCGTGAAACTGGGCGCAATGAAAGATGGTATGATCCGCGCATTAGACTTGTATACTCTGTCGAATACAGGTGCTTTCGGAGAGCATGGACCGACAACTGTAGGCCTGAGTGGACATAAATCCATTCCGATGTACCAGACGGAAGCATTTCGTTTCCAGTATGATGTTGTATACACGAATCACATGTCAGCAGGTGCTTACCGAGGCTACGGGGCAACGCAGGGAATTTTTGCAGTGGAATCCATGGTAAACCGGCTGGCAGACAAACTTGGCATGGATCCATTGGAAATCCGTTATAAAAACATGACACATGAAGGTGATGTCATGCCGGCTTATTACGGAGAGACCGCAAATAGCTGCAAGCTTGAAGACTGTCTGAGAAAAGCGGCGGATATGATCGGATGGGAGAAAAAACCGCTGCGTCAGGTTATGCCGGATGGAAAGATCCGTGGACTTGGAACGGCAATGGCAATGCAGGGTTCTGCAATTTCAAACTGTGATGTCGGCTCTGTCACAATCAAACTGAGTGATGAGGGATTTTACAATGTGATCGTCGGATGTACTGATATGGGAACCGGCTGTGACACGATCATTGCGCAGTTTGTGGCAGACAGTCTGGACACGGACATTGACAACATTGCAGTATTTGGAGTAGATACTGATACCTCACCTTACGATTCCGGTTCCTACGCTTCGAGTACCACGTATCTGACCGGTATGGCTGCAGTGAAAGCGGCAGAACAGATGCGTGAAAAACTGCTGCAGCTTGCGGCAAAAATTCTGGAGGAAGATATCACAAAACTGGAGTTTGACGGCAAACGTGTATTTTGTGAAGAAACCGGAAAAGAAGTATCGCTGTTTGATCTTGCAACTGCATCCATGGTCAACAATGAGATTGCATTGGAAGTTACCTACAGTCACAGTTCCCCGGTTTCGCCGCCACCGTTTATGGCTGCCTGTGCAGAAGTGGAAGTCGATCCGGAAACCGGAGCCATCGAACTTTTGGATTACACGGCATGTGTGGACTGTGGAACGGTTGTGAATACGAATCTTGCAAGAGTACAGACAGAGGGCGGCTTACTGCAGGGAATCGGTATGACACTGTATGAGGATGTCTGGTACAACGAGAAGGGTGTGAATCTCTCAAACTCCCTTATGCAGTACAAGATTCCGACCCGTCTTGACTTTGATAAAATCCGCGTGGAATTTGAGAGCAGTTACGAGCCGACCGGACCTTTCGGTGCAAAATCAATCGGTGAGATTGTAATCAACACGCCGGCTCCTGCAATCGCACAGGCAGTATACAATGCAACGGGTGTATGGGTGAATGAATTGCCAATCACCCCGGAGAAGATTTTAAAAGGGATGCATGTGATTTGAGATGGAATCTGATTCTGCTGGCAGCCGGATATTCCAGACGTTTTGGAGACAGAAAGCTGCTGGCAGAGATAAATGGAACACCGCTTTATCGCTTTTCACTGGATAAAATAAGAAAGCTCTCGGAAAAACTTGGAGATACGACCATTCTTGTCGTGACATCTTACCCGGAGATTGAAGCATATTGCAGAAAACAGAGCGTTACCGTGATAAAAAATGACGGAACAGATAATACCGGAATTGCGTCCTCTATTCAAAAAGCGGTGAAATATCTGGAGACACAGGAGTGTGCCGTGGAGGGCAGTCGAAAGGCAGATGTTTTCTTTACAGCAGACCAGCCTGGACTTGACGAAAATGAGGTATGGATGTTTTTGAACCAATATGCATCGCAGAACAAAAAAATCGGTACGATGGAATGTAAAAATATCTGGCGCAGTCCAAACGTATTTGATGCATGCTATCGTCCGGAATTATTACAGCTTTCGGCGGACAAAGGCGGAAAAGCTGTGATGAAACAGCACGCAGAGGATGTGTTTTGTTTTCACACAGAAAAAGAAACACAGTTTTTGGATATTGATACGAGAGAGGATTTATTGCGCATATCAGATAAGCTTTTTTCATAAGCTTATATATGAGTAAAAACAGTAAAAAACCAATCCATGAAAAAATGATAAGTCAGTTAGAACTCCCCAAAGACCTTATGCTTGGAGCGGCAATTGTCACAATTACCGGGCGGAAAGAGGTTCTGGTCGAGAATTATAAAGGAATCATTGAACTGGAGGATTCACTTGTGAAAATTCAGACAAAGAACTGCAGACTTCAGATTTTAGGAGCTCATCTGACGGTGGAGTATTACACGAATGAGGAAATGAAAATTGTCGGTCTGATCGACTCCGTTTCTTACGAGTATTAATGTTTGTCTTATCATGGATCAAATTTTTTCGTGGATATGTGTATGTGCATCTTACCGGATATGCCACAGAGCGTTTCCTGAATTTATGTGGCAGCCGCAACATTTTAATCTGGAATTTAAAACCAACGGAAGATGGGTACTATTTTTATATCAGCGTGGATGGTTACCGCAGTTTAAAGCCAATCTTAAAAAAGACGAAGACAAAGGCGCGCATTTTAAAAAAATACGGTGTGCCGTTTCAACTGTTCCGCTACCGGAAACATAAAGTATTTGCGGCAGGAATCGCCGTTTCCGCTGTTTTGCTCTTTTACTGTTCCAGTTTTGTCTGGAATATTGAAGTAAAAGGCAATTCTTATCTGTCAGAGGAGACAATCCTCACGTTTTTACAGAACGAAAATGCAGGCTTCGGTGTGCCAAAAAGAAATATCAACTGCGAAGAACTGGAAGAAAAACTGCGTTCTGCATACAGTGAAGTCATCTGGACTTCGGTAAAAGTCTACGGCACGAAAATGACGGTGGAACTTCAGGAAAATCTGCTGCCGGAGGAGGAATACGAGGCAAAGGATGACACGCCGGAAGATATCGTTGCAAAAAAAGACGGTGTCATTGCTTTCATGGTGACGAGGACAGGAACACCGCTTGTGACCGCAGATATGGAAGTGAAAAAGGGAGATATCCTTGTCAGCGGCAGGGCAGAAATCTTGAATGACGACGGTGAAGTGGCGGAATATATTTATCCGGGAGCGGACGCAGATATTATTGCAGAAGTAAATTTTTATTATGAGGATGAAATAAATATTTCGTATCAGGATAAAATAAAAACAGGCAGGGCAAAAAAAGATTATGGGATCAGGTTCTTTGATTATCACCTGAAAAATCCATTTTTCCGGCAGGACTATGAGCAGTTTGATCTGACGGAGCATGCCAGCCAGCTGCATTTTACCGACAATTTTTATCTTCCGGTTTATTTTGAAACCTATTTGTATGAAGAATGTCAGACAGAGGAAAAAACGTATAGTAAAACAGAGGCAGCAGCAATTGCACAGAGCCGTTTTGAGCAATATCTTGCAAATTTAGAGGAAAAAGGTATTCAAATTCTGGGAAAAAATGTTATGATAGAAAAAGCAGATCAGAAATATGTGGTAACAGGGACGGTGGATGCCTATGAATCCATCGTTTCATATCAGCCGACAGAGATTCTGGAAATAACGAGTGAAGAGAGGCAGCAACCGAATGAGTCTGACTGAAATATCTTTAAATATACCAACCGAACATGTGGCAAATGTCTTTGGACAGTTTGATGCCTATATAAAGAAAATTGAGCGCACTCTTAATGTGACGGTAGTCGTTCGTGGAGATTCCATGAAACTGATTGGAAATGAACGTCAGATCAAGAGTGCTTCTAATGTGTTTATGCAGCTTTTGGAGTTGTCCAAAAGGGGAAATGTCATCACGGAGCAGAATGTGAATTATGCATTGTCTTTAGCGGCGGAGGCGAAAGAATCTGCGATCGTCGAGATCGATAATGACTGTATCTGTCATACAATCAACGGAAAACCGGTCAAGCCAAAGACGCTTGGACAGAAGAATTATGTGGATGCCATCCGCCAGAAGATGATCGTCTTCGGAATGGGACCGGCAGGTACCGGTAAAACATACCTTGCAATAGCAATGGCGATCACAGCGTTCAAAAATGAGGAGGTCGGAAGGATCATTCTGACCAGACCGGCGATCGAGGCAGGCGAGAAACTTGGATTTCTGCCGGGAGACTTACAGAGCAAGGTCGATCCGTATCTGCGCCCGTTATATGATGCGCTTTATCAGATCATGGGAGCTGAGAGTTTCCAGAAGAATATGGAAAAAGGATTGATCGAGGTTGCCCCTCTTGCTTACATGAGAGGCCGGACTTTAGATAATGCGTTTATTATTTTAGACGAGGCACAGAACACAACGCCTGCCCAGATGAAGATGTTTTTAACCCGCATCGGATTTGGTTCTAAAGCAGTCATCACAGGTGATGCAACGCAGAAAGATCTCTCACCCGGAACAACTTCAGGTCTGGATGTTGCACTGAAAGTGTTAAAAAAGGTAGATGAGATTGGTATCTGTGAACTGACCAGCCAGGACGTTGTGCGCCACCCGGTCGTACAGAAAATTGTAAAAGCATACGAAGATTATGAAAATCGCAATAAAAAGAAACCGGCAGAGCAGAAGAAAAAGTGGGAGAAACGATAGATGAAGGAACAGTTTGTGGCAAAGAGGATCGTGAATATAGGATTGATTTTTCTTGTTGCAATTGGGTTTTCTGTCATTGCCGGCAGGATGAGCGGGATGTATTTAGACCAGCTTCTTGGAATTGGAGCATTGACGGTTCTGTTTATGGTTTTGTTTGCGTTTCTTTTGATTTATGAGAGAAACCGGAAAAGAATATCGCATAATCGCGAGACGGATTATGGTAAGATTTTTAAGGGATTTTTGCTGACTGCAATTCTTGCAGTGATCTTTCTTTTCCTGCCAGAGTTTACAAGTCCGGTCATGATCCTGCCAATCTTAATGTCGGCGGTCGGAACGTATGAGCTTGCTGTGTGCAGTTCCTTTTTCTTTTGTACCGTATTGGAGATGGCAAAGGGCTGTCAGTCCTATGAGATCCTGTGCTGCACGATGCTGCTTCTGTTTGGATTCGTGATTGCACATATGTTGGAGGATACCAAAAATAAAGTGTGGTATCTGATTCTTATCTTTGCAGTGGCTGTTTTGGCTCCGGTGCTTTTTTCGTACTTTTTTTATCAGGAACCGCACTATGATATTCTGGGCAAAGCCGCAATTGGGGCTGCTGTGACGGATCTTGCAGCTGCGTTTGTTTATCCGTTTCTCATAAAGCAGAAAGAGGCTGAGATTGATAATTTCTTAACAGATATCACAGAAGAGGATTACGGTCTTTTGCGTGAACTGAAGAAGTTTTCGAGGCAGGAATACAGACATGCCCTTCGTGTGTCGGGAATCGCCGAAAAATGTGCATATATTGTAGGGGCAGATGCTGCTGTCTGTAAAGCGGCTGGTCTTTATTATCGTATTGGGATTTTAGATGGCGATCCTATGGTGGAAAACGGGGTTGCAAGAGCGCAGAATCATTGCTTTCCGGAAAAAGTGACGGAAATCCTCTCTGAGTATTATGGAATCGAAAAGATGCCGTCCACCATTGAATCTGCGATCGTACAGATTGTAGACGGGATGATCAAGAAGTTAGAAGCACTTGAGAAGACAAGCAAAATCGCCGGTGGCTGGAACAAGGAAATGGTGATCTATCAGACCTTGAATGAGTTCTCTGCCCAGGGACTTTACGACCAGTCTGGACTTAGTATGAATATGTTTTTAAAAATCAGAGAATATCTGGTAAAAGAGGAGGCTTTACTGTTATGACATTGAACTTTGAAGCGGAAGTAAACGTACCATTTGATTTTGATGTGGAAGCTTTAGCAGGGGAAGTGATCAACTTTACTTTGGAACACGAAGATTTCCCATATGAACCTGAGGTAAATCTCACATTAGTAGACAATGAGGGGATCCATGCCATTAACAAAGAATTTCGTGAGATTGACCGTCCTACGGATGTTTTATCATTTCCAATGCTTTCCTATGAAAATGCAGGAGATTTTTCAAAACTGGAAGATGATTATGATGATAATTTTAACCCGGATACCGGAGAAATTATGCTTGGAGATATTGTAATCTCGGTGGACAAGGTTTTAGAACAGGCAGAGAGTTACGGGCATACCACAAAAAGAGAGTATGCATTTCTGATCGTACATAGCATGTTACACCTGTTTGGCTATGACCACATGACACCGGAGGAAGCTGCCGTGATGGAAGCAAAACAAAAACAGATTCTTGATGAGATGAACATCACAAGATAAAGAAATTTTGAGGAATAATATGAGTAATAAAAAGAGTAGCACCAGTTTTTTAGTGCAGGGTTCCATTCTTGCAATGGCATCGATCATCAGCAGGATCATCGGTCTGGTATACCGTATCCCGCTGACTGCTATCATCGGAAATAAAGGAAATGACTATTATGGCTGTGCCTTTGAGATTTATAATATATTGCTGATCATTTCTTCCTACAGTCTGCCGCTTGCAGTATCAAAGCTTGTGTCCGCAGATATGTCGCTTGGAAGAAAGAAGAATGTATACCGTATTTTGAAATGTGCGCTGATCTTCGGACTGGTGTCCGGTACGATCGCCGCATTGATCCTATTCTTTGGGGCTGAGTTTATCACAGGAACGATCATGAAGACGCCTTACAGTATTTTTGCAGTGAAGGTGCTTGTGCCAACACTGATCGTAGTTGCAGTACTCGGCGTTATGAGAGGATTTTTTCAGGGACTCGGAACGATGATGCCAAGCGCAGTCTCGCAGATCTTAGAGCAGATCGCAAATGCGATCGTGAGTGTGTGGGCAGCCTATGTGCTTTATAACTACGGAACCAAAGTGGGTGCGGTGCTTGGAAATGCAGAAAACTATGCCGCTGCCTACGGTGCTGCAGGAGGAACGCTTGGTACGGGAACCGGGGCTGTGGTAGGACTTCTGTTCGCAGCCTTTGTTCTGCTCGCATATTTAAGTGTGTTTAAGCGTCAGATGAAGCGGGAACGCCGGGCAAAGGTTGACAGCTATTCGTATATTTTTAAAATTTTATTTATCACCATCATACCGGTTCTGATGAGTACTACAATCTACAATTGTAATGCAATTTTAGACCAGGCAATTTTTAAAAACATTGCAAACTTACAGGGATACTCTGCAAATGATATCAGTGAGTGGAATGGTATTTATACCGGTAAATATAAGACATTGATCAATGTGCCAATCTCGATCGCATCTGCCCTGGCAGCATCTTCCGTGCCTGCGTTGACCGCGGCTTACACAAATGGTAAGAAAGAGGCAGTCCGCTCACAGATCAACACAGCAATCCGTTTTATCATGGTGGTTGCGTTCCCTTGTGCAGTGGGAATGGGTGTTCTTGCATCTCCGATTTTACAGCTTTTGTTCCGTGATTCCTCGGAACTTGCAGCGAGTATGTTGCAGCTTGGTGCTGTTTCTATTGTATTTTTCTCGCTGTCGACGCTCTCAAATGGTTTGTTACAGGGAATTAACCGTATGCGGGAACCTGTAAAAAATGCATTGATCGCGCTGGTGCTTCATATCGGATTACTCGTTGTACTCATGTATGTCTTTAAATTAAATATTTACGCAGTTGTTTACGCAAATGCATTTTTTGGTTTGTTAATGTGTGTATTAAATGCACACTCCGTGAAAAAATACAGCGGCTACCGGCAGGAGATCAGACGTACTTTCGTGATACCGGGCATTTCTGCGCTCATTATGGGTGTTGCAGTTTATCTGTCGTATCAGCTTGCATTATATCTCCTTCGTGTGAATGCGATTGCAACCGTATTCAGTATTTTGATCGGTGTGATCGTCTATGCAGTGGTTCTTTTGCTGCTGAAAGGTCTGACTGAAGAGGAGATTTTAAAATTTCCGAAAGGTGCTGCACTTGTAAGGCTTGCAAGAAAAATGCATCTGCTGCGATAAATTGCAAAAACAAATTTACAGGCATGGAGATTTTTCGTTTAAAAATGTAAAAAATGGCAAATACTTATCAGGGGTGATGAAATTGAAAAAAATGATAAGTGTTTGCCTTTTATTTGTATTGCTTTTGGCTGGTTCTTTATGGATAGACCAGACAATGCTTTCTTCTGAGAAACCAAAGCCAGAAGAGGTGGCACAAGAAATGGTTACTGATACGGAAAAAATGACAGAGAGCATGTCACATCTCTCTTATACAAAATATTATGTCCATGCTTCAGAAGGCTATGTGGTCATCTATCAGGCGGATCATGAGACGGTTTACTGTGAGACTTCTATCCGGGTGGAACATCTCCCGGAGGAACTTCAAAGCGGTCTAAAAGAGGGAATTGCACTTTGTTCGGATGAGGAATTATATGAATTTCTTGAGAATTATTCATCATAATTTCTTGCGAATTATTCGCCGTAATGATTTGATTGTTACTTTTACTTATGGTAATATAAAAAAGGTTTTCAATAACTTTAAACCATGTGAGGAAAAATCGTTAAAGTTTTGCAATTGCCTAGAGAAATACAATGTGAGGAATCATGAATATAAATGAGAAAAAAAGCTTTGATGTCATAGTGATCGGCGGTGGAGCTGCAGGAATGATGGCGGCCATCACGGCTGCGTCCAATGGGGCGGACACGATGATCTTAGAGCATAAAGACCGTGTGGGGAAGAAGATTTTATCCACCGGAAACGGAAAATGTAATTATACGAACGAATTGCAGGGTGTCACGTTTTATCGCGGAGATGACCCTGCATTTGTGCTGCCGGTTATGGAACAGTTTGGTTTTGACGAGACGGTTTCTTTTTTTGAAAAACTTGGTATTTATCCAAAAAGCAGGAATGGTTACTATTATCCGGCGAGCGAGCAGGCGGCATCTGTATTAGATGTGCTCCGGATGGAATTGACATTCCGCCATGTCTCTGTGGTAACCGAGTGTGAACTTCGCAATATTTTAGAGAAAAAAAACGGTTTTCTGTTAGAGACTGACAAAGGAAGATTTTCTGGAAAAAAAATCATTTTTGCCACAGGATTATTGGCTGCACCAAAAACGGGAAGTGATGGAAGCGCAATTCCTCTGATCAAGGCATTTGGACATCGTTTTTCGGATGTTGTTCCGGCATTAGTTGCCTTGCAGTGCAGAGAATCCTTTTTCAAACAGCTTGCAGGAATCCGCACAGAGGCAGAAGTGTCACTTTTCATAGATGGAGAGAGCATCGCCTCAGAGCGTGGCGAACTTCAATTGACGGATTATGGAATTTCCGGCATTCCGGTTTTTCAGGTCAGTCGTTTTGCAACAAAAGCGTTAAAGAGAAAGCAGACGGTCACAGCACAGATTGATTTTCTGCCAAAGCTGAGTGAACAGGAGACAGAACAATTGTTCGAAAGTCGCTTTCGAGAATATGCGCATGGCAAGACTGCGGACGAGGCAATGGTCGGGCTGCTGAACCATAAATTGAGCGATGTGCTGTTAAAGGAAGCGCATATTTCGCTAAAAAAGCCGGCAGAGGAGATCACGAAAAAGGAATTGCTGCAGCTTGTAAAACAGTGTAAGCACATGGAAGTCTGTGTGACAGGAAGCAAGTCTTTTGAACAGGCTCAGGTCTGTGCAGGCGGGGTACATACAGATGAGATCAATCCCCGGACGATGGAGTCAAAACTTGTTCCAAACGTTTATTTTGCGGGGGAAGTGGTTGACATTGACGGTATGTGCGGCGGCTACAATTTACAGTGGGCATGGTCGAGCGGCTATGTGGCAGGCATACATGCGGCAGGATCATACAGAACACATTTCTGTGTCAGGTGCACGGAAAAATGACCGGGGAATGAAATTACAAAAATGCAGGAAAATCAGGAAAAAAGAATGATACGAGTTAGTCAGTTAAAACTGCCCGCAGAACATAGTGAGGAGCAGTTCTATCAGAAAATTGAAAAAAGTTTAAAAATAAAAAGAGATCAGATCAAAAAGTTACAGATTGTAAAAAAATCAATCGACGCAAGGAAGAAACCGGAGGTTTCCATTGTCTATTCCGTAGATGTATGGGTGGATAAGGAAGAGAAGATTTTAAAACACTCTGGAAATAAGAATGCAGTCTGCGTCAAAGAGAAAAAATATAAAGTGCCGGAACATGGCACAGAGCGTTTCAACCACCGGCCGGTGGTGATCGGAGCCGGTCCGGCAGGACTTTTCTGCGCGTATCTGCTTGCAAGGGAAGGATACAGACCTCTCGTATTCGAACGCGGAAAAAAAGTCGGGGAGCGGACAGAAGATGTTTTACACTTCTGGAAAACAGGCGTACTGAATCCGGCATCCAACGTGCAGTTTGGCGAAGGCGGTGCAGGAACGTTTTCAGACGGAAAATTGAATACTCTGGTGAAAGATCCTCTTGGGCGCAACCGGTTCGTATTAGATACGTTTGTCTCCTTTGGAGCACCGGAGAAAATCACCTATGAGAACAAGCCGCATATTGGAACGGATATTTTATCGAAAGTGATTGCGGCAATGCGCGAAGAAATCTTTCATCTGGGTGGCACATTCGAGTTTGAGAGCTGTGTAACAGATATTCGGGTGGAAAACCAGAAGATCAAAGCCGTTGAAATCAATCACAATACCTGGATGGAAACGGAAGTCTGTGTGCTCGCACTTGGGCATAGCGCGCGCGATACGTTTGAGATGCTTCATAAGACCGGACTTTTTATGGAGCCAAAGGCCTTTGCAGTCGGTTTTCGTGTGGAGCACCCACAGAGGGACATCAACCGCAGCCAGTATGGAGAAAAATATGCAGAACTGCTTGAGGCAGCACCTTATAAAGTGACCGCAAACCTTGCAAATGGAAGGGGTGTTTACTCCTTCTGTATGTGTCCGGGTGGCTATGTTGTGAATGCCTCCTCGGAGGAAAAACGTCTTGCGGTCAACGGAATGAGTTATTCCGACCGTGGAAGCAAGAATGCAAACAGCGCGATCATCGTCTCTGTGACACCGGACGATTTTGACGGAACGGACGCACTTTCCGGTGTAGAATTCCAGCGCAGACTCGAAGAAAAATCGTTTGCACTTGGAAACGGGAAAATCCCGCAGCAGCTTTTTGGCGATTACTGTGAAAATAAAAAAAGCACAGGATATGGAACGTTTTCTTCGGAGACAAGAGGTGAGACTGCATTTTCAAATTTAAGAGGTCTGTTTTCAGATGAGATGGAGCAGTCTTTTATCGAGGGAATGCATTCCTTTGCAAAACATATTCCGGAATTTGACCGGAACGATGCGATCCTGTCCGGCGTGGAGAGCCGGACGTCCTCACCGGTACGAATCCGCAGGGATGAGGCGTTTGAGGCAAATATCAGAGGCATTTATCCATGCGGAGAGGGAGCCGGATATGCCGGAGGGATCACTTCTGCGGCAATGGACGGCATGAAGGTGGCGGAGGCGGTCATTCGAAAATATCAGCCTTTCCAATAAGGGGATCGCAGTCAGAAGAATCAGATAATTGCGCATGATAAACAGGCGCAATGGAAGGAAGTAACATAAGTGGCAGAATTTACACCAATGATGCAGCATTATCTGCAGACCAAAGAAGAATATAAAGATTGTATTTTATTTTACCGTCTCGGTGATTTTTATGAGATGTTTTTTGATGATGCCGTGTTAGTGTCAAAAGAGTTAGAGCTGACATTAACCGGAAAAAGCTGCGGTATGGAGGAACGTGCGCCGATGTGCGGTATCCCATATCATGCGGTGGAAGGATATTTAAACCGTCTGGTAGCCAATGGACATAAAGTGGCGATCTGTGAGCAGGTGGAAGATCCAAAGCTTGCAAAAGGAATTGTAAAAAGAGAGGTCATCCGTGTTGTAACGCCTGGAACGAATATGGATATCCAGGCTCTGGATGAATCAAAAAACAATTACATTATGTGCATTGTCTATCTGGCAGATAAATATGGGATTTCCCTTGCGGATGTTTCCACCGGCGACTATTATGTCACGGAAGTGGACTCCGAGCGGAAGCTGATCGATGAGATCAATAAATTCGCACCTTCCGAGATTGTCTGCAATGAGAGCTTTTATATGAGTGGCGTGGATCTGGAAGACATGCGTCATCGTCTCGGAATTACCATTTATTCTCTGGATGCATGGTACTTCAGCGATGAGACGGCGGAGACAACCTTAAAAGGACATTTTCATGTCAACAGTCTGGAGGGGCTTGGCTTAAATGATTATGCCTATGGAACGATCGCGGCAGGGGCATTGTTAAAATATCTCTATGAGACACAGAAAAACGATCTGGATCATATTTCTGCCATCCATCCATATTCTACCGGCAAATTTATGATCATAGACAGTTCCACAAGACGAAATCTGGAACTGGTAGAGACAATGCGTGAAAAACAGAAACGGGGTTCACTGCTCTGGGTATTGGACAAGACCAAAACTGCCATGGGTGCAAGACTGCTGCGTTCTTATGTCGAACAGCCGTTGATCGATAAGGCAGAGATAGAAAAAAGACAGGATGCGATCGCAGACATCAACAGACATATGATCACCAGGGAGGAACTGCGTGAGTACTTAAACCCAATCTACGATCTTGAGCGTCTCATCACCCGTGTGACTTATATGTCTGCAAATCCGAGGGATCTGATCGCATTTAAAAATTCAATCGGAATGCTTCCACCGATCAAAACATTATTGGAAGATTTTGATACGGAACTTTTAAAAGAACTTCAGACAGATATGGATCCGTTAGAAGAACTTTACCGGTTGATCGATGCATCAATTCTGGAAGAACCGCCGATCTCCGTGCGCGAGGGAGGTCTTATCAAAGACGGTTATAACGAAAATGTAGACAAGTACCGTCATGCAAAGACCGAAGGAAAAACATGGCTTGCAGAGTTAGAGGCAAAAGAGCGTGAAAAGACCGGTATTAAAAACCTCAAAATTAAGTTTAACAAAGTATTCGGATATTATCTGGAAGTGACAAATTCCTATCGGGATCTTGTGCCGGATTACTTTACGAGAAAGCAGACACTCGCGAATGCAGAACGTTATATCACACCGGAGTTAAAAGAGCTCGAGGATATGATCTTAGGAGCAGAGGACAAGCTGATCAATTTGGAATACGATCTGTTCTGTGAAGTGCGCAACAGGATCGCAGCGGAAGTGGTCCGCATCCAGAAAACAGCAAAAGCGGTAGCAAAGCTTGATACTTTCGTTTCTCTTGCCGTGGTGGCAGACCAGAATAATTACTGCCGCCCGAAAATTAACGAAAATGGTGTGATTGACATCAAAGACGGCAGACATCCGGTTGTTGAAAAGATGATGAACAACGATATGTTTATCGCAAATGATACATATTTAGACAACGGCAACAACCGCATTTCCATCATCACGGGACCGAACATGGCAGGTAAGTCCACTTACATGCGTCAGACAGCGATCATAGTGCTGATGGCACAGATTGGAAGCTTTGTTCCGGCATCTTCTGCAAAAATCGGAATTGTTGACCGTATTTTTACAAGGGTTGGAGCGTCAGATGATCTTGCAAGCGGACAGAGCACGTTTATGGTAGAGATGAATGAAGTTGCAAACATCCTGCGCAACGCCACCAGCAACTCGCTGCTCGTCTTAGATGAGATTGGGCGGGGCACAAGCACATTTGATGGTCTGAGCATCGCATGGGCGGTAGTTGAACACATCAGCAATCCGAAGCTGCTCGGAGCCAAGACACTGTTTGCAACACATTACCACGAACTGACCGAGTTAGAGGGCAAACTGCACAATGTGAACAATTACTGTATCGCAGTCAAAGAAAAGGGCGACGATATCGTGTTCTTACGCAAGATCGTCCGGGGCGGTGCCGACAAGAGTTATGGTATCCAGGTGGCAAAACTGGCAGGTGTGCCGGATTCCGTCATTGAGCGTGCAAAACAGATCGTGGAAGAATTAAGTGCAAATGACATTACCGCAGTCACAAAAAATCTGTCCGTCGAGACCGGAACGAAAAAGAAAAAAGAAAAATTAGACGAAGTGGATCTTGCACAGATGTCTTTATTTGACACGGTAAAAGATGATGATATTTTAGAGGAATTGAAGAATGTCGATCTGAGCAATATGACGCCAATCGATGCTTTGAACAAATTATACGAATTGCAGAATAAGATCAAAAACCGCTGGTAAAGAGCAGTTTTTTGATGGAAAGAAAGGGAGTGTCTGAAAATGCCGGAAATCATGTTACTGAATCAGGAGACAATCGATAAAATCGCAGCGGGCGAAGTGGTAGAGCGTCCTTCTTCTGTTGTAAAGGAATTAGTTGAAAATGCGATTGACGCGAAAGCGACTGCAGTGACCGTCGAAATCAAAGAGGGCGGTATCTCTTTTATCCGTATTACAGACAATGGGTGCGGCATCGAGAAGAAGCAGGTTCCGATTGCTTTTTTGCGCCATTCTACAAGTAAAATCCGAAGTGTGGAAGATCTGCTCAGTATTCATTCCCTTGGATTCCGCGGTGAGGCGCTTTCGAGCATTGCAGCAGTTGCACAGGTCGAGCTGATCACAAAGACCTATGAGGAACTGACAGGAACAAGATATGTGATCGAAGGTTCCAAAGAAATTGAAAATGAAGAAATCGGGGCACCGGAAGGAACGACTTTTATCGTAAGGAACCTTTTTTACAATGTTCCTGCCAGAAGAAAATTCCTAAAGACCGCCCAGACAGAGGCTGGATATATCAGTGACCTGATGGAACGCATGGCCTTGTCCCACCCGGATGTCTCCTTTAAATTTATTAACAATGGTCAGACAAAACTACACACATCAGGAAATGGAAATGAAAAAGACCTTATTTACCATATTTATGGAAGAGATATTACGGCCGCAGTTCTGAAAGTAGAACATGAGACCGAACTGTTTAAGCTTCGTGGTTTTATTGGAAAACCAATAATTTCCAGAGGAAACCGTAACTATGAGAATTATTTTATCAACGGTCGCTACATCAAAAGTGCACTGATCGCCAAATCCATTGAGGAGGCATACAAAGGTTTTATGATGCAGCACCAGTATCCGTTCTGTGTGCTTTACTTTGAGATGAACTCGGAACTTTTAGATGTCAATGTACATCCGACTAAGATGGAATTGCGGTTCAGTCAGAATGAGGAAATTTATCGTTCTTTATTTGAGATTATCCGAAATACAATCTCTCATCGGGATTTTATCCCGGAAGTTCCGGTGACAGAAGAAAAGAAAGAAATGATTCCACCAGTTCCAAAACATACACCGGAGCCTTTCGAGATCAGGCGGCGCGGTCAGGATGCTTTTTTTGAAAAAATGAAACAGACCAGTGCCAGTCCATTGACTGTGCAGGAAGAAAACTTATTTGCAAAGCCGCTTGCAGCAGAAGCGGAAACAAATACTTCCAAAGAGCCAATAGCAGAAATACATTCTGAACAACCTACATTAGAAAATAATTTTAAAGAAATCGTATCAGAAATACATGACATAGAATCTACACCGCAGGAAACCGCTCCAATCTATGATCAGCAGAATTTAGAACAGCTTGACTCTCATTTTCTGACGAAAGATGCAAGAAAAAAACATAAAATCATCGGTCAGTTATTCGATACCTACTGGCTGATTGAATACGAGGATAAACTCTTTATCATCGACCAGCATGCCGCACATGAAAAAGTACTTTACGAGCGCACGATGAAAAAGATTTCAGAGAAAACATTTACATCGCAGACAATCAGTCCGCCAATCATCCTGACATTGAATCAGGATGAGGTGCAGGCACTGGAAACTTATGAAGCGCAGCTCTCGATGTTTGGATATGAAATTGAACCTTTTGGTGGGAAAGAATATGCAATTACTGCAATTCCGGCAGATTTTACAGATATCGACATGAAAACCATGTTTATTGAAATGCTGGATGATTTTGCCAATATTTCCGGCAAAGACGCACCGAATCTGATTATGGAAAAAGTGGCGTCTATGTCCTGTAAAGCTGCAGTCAAAGGAAACAATCATCTTTCCAGACCGGAGATTGAAGCGCTCATTGATGAGCTTTTAGAGTTGGATAATCCATACAATTGTCCTCATGGAAGACCAACGATCATTTCCATGACAAAATATGAAATCGAAAAGAAATTCAGGAGAATCGTATAAAAATTATGACAGAAAAAAGACCGATGGTCATTTTGACCGGACCGACAGCCGTTGGAAAAACAGCCTTGTCCATCGAGCTTGCAAAAAAAATCAACGGATCGATCATCTCCGCAGACTCCATGCAGGTATACCGGCATATGGATATCGGCTCTGCAAAGGTGATGCCGGAGGAGATGGATGGCGTCAGACACTATCTGATCGATGAATTTGAACCGGATGAAGAATTCCATGTGGTAAAATTTGTGGAGCGTGCGAAAGAGCATTTGGAGGAAATCTATGCAGAGGGAAAAATCCCGATCATTGCAGGCGGCACAGGATTTTATATTCAGGCACTTCTCTATGATATTGACTTTACAGAGCAGGAGTGTGATGAGGCATACCGGGCAGAATTAGAACAGCTTGCGGCAGAAAAAGGTGCACACTATCCGCACAACATGCTGCGTGAAGTCGATCCGGCGTCCGCAGATGCCATTCATGCCAATAATATCAAGCGCGTGATCCGTGCATTGGAATTTTATCATCTTTCCGGCAGACGGATTTCAGAACACAACGAAAAAGAGAGGGAGAAAACATCCCCTTATCATTTTGCATATTTTGTGCTCACGGATGAGAGATCACATCTTTATGCGAATATTGACAAACGGGTCGATCTTATGATAGAACAGGGACTTGTGGATGAGGTGCAGAAATTAAAAAATATGGGCTTTCACCGTGATATGGTTTCCATGCAGGGACTTGGCTACAAGGAAATCTTAGATTATCTGGATGGAAAAACCACTTTAGAAGAAGCCATCTACATCATCAAGCGTGAGACCAGACATTTTGCCAAACGACAACTCACCTGGTTCCGCCGTGAGCGTGACGTCATCTGGCTTGATAAACAGGCCTATGACTATCAGGATGCAAAAATTTTAGAGGATATGATAACTATTTTAAAAGAAAAGACTATCATAAATTAGCAATTATAATTTTGAGCAACTTATAACAGCAAAAAAAAGAGTTTCGCTCAATAACGAAGAGAGGATAAATAGATAGCAATGAACCAGTTTTTAGAAGAACAATACAAAAATCTTGGAATCTCGAGGGAAGTATACGAATTTGGAGAAAAAATCGAGGAATCTTTAAAGGAGCGTTTTGCAGAGATCGATGCAAGAGCAGAATACAACCAGATGAAAGTCATAAAAGCGATGCAGGAGAACCGCGTCAGCGCAGAATGTTTTAATATGAGTTCGGGATATGGATATAATGATCTTGGAAGGGATACGCTGGAAAAAGTGTACGCTTCCTGTTTTAAGGGAGAGGATGCACTGGTCAGACCACAGATTACCTGTGGAACCCACGCGCTTGCACTCGCTTTAATGTCGAACTTAAGACCGGGGGATGAGCTTATGTCTCCGGTTGGAAAACCATACGACACCTTAGAGGAAGTGATCGGAATCCGTCCATCCAAGGGCTCTCTGGCAGAATATGGTGTCACTTACAGCCAGGTTGATTTATTGCCGGACGGAAGTTTTGATTATGAGAATATCAAAAAAGCAATCAATGACCGCACGAAACTGGTGACAATCCAACGTTCCAAAGGATATGCCACAAGACCTACGTTATCCGTAACAAGAATCGGTGAGCTGATCTCCTTTATCAAAAATATCAAACCGGATGTAATCTGCATGGTAGATAACTGCTACGGCGAATTTGTGGAAGAAAAAGAGCCGTTAGAGGTCGGTGCGGATATGATCGTCGGTTCCCTCATCAAAAATCCGGGCGGCGGACTTGCACCGATCGGCGGCTATATCGTCGGCAAAAAAGAGTGCGTGGAAAATGCAGCATATCGTTTGACTTCTCCGGGACTTGGAAAAGAAGTTGGAGCATCTCTCGGTGTGATCCAGTCTTTTTATCAGGGATTTTTCATGGCACCTACTGTGGTGAGCGGTGCGTTAAAAGGAGCTGTTTTTGCTGCTAATATATATGAAAAATTAGGTTTTTCCGTCATTCCAAACGGTACAGAGAGCCGCCACGATATCATTCAGGCAGTTACCTTCAACAACCCGGATGCGATGATTGCATTCTGTGAGGGAATCCAGGCAGCTGCACCGGTAGACAGTTATGTAACACCGGAGCCTTGGGCAATGCCGGGATATGACAGTGATGTCATCATGGCTGCCGGAGCTTTTGTGCAGGGATCTTCCATTGAACTCAGTGCAGATGGACCTATCAAGCCTCCATACGCCGTTTATTTTCAGGGTGGCCTGACCTGGTATCATGCAAAGCTTGGAATTTTGATGTCTTTACAAAAACTTAAGGAACGGAATCTTGTTAATACAGATTTGTTATGCTAAAATGAAAAAAGAGTTTTTTGAGTTGACATAAAACACTTTCAGGGAGAGTGAAAGGAATTTATGAATCACTCATTCACAACAAAAGAATTACCGGAATCCGAAAGACCATATGAGAAGTTCTGGAAATACGGTGCAACAGCGTTAAGCGATGCAGAACTTTTAGCGATCGTGATCAAATCAGGAAGCAGTAAAATGACTGCCGTGGATGTGGCAAGAAGTTTTTTATCACAGAAAGACAGAAACCTCATGAATCTTTATGAGATGTCTTACGATGAAATGAAAAAGATCCACGGAATCGGAGATGTGATCGCGATGCAGTTAAAATGCATTGCGGAACTTTCCACGCGGATTGCCAATACCAGACATTTTGAGGGTATTCAGATGAGGAGCGCAGCAACGGTTGCAGAGTATTATATGGAACAGCTAAGGCACGAGCAGCAGGAGAAGCTGATCGTCTGCATGTTTGACAGCAAATGTAAATGGCTGGGAGACTCTGTTGTCACAACAGGAAGTGTCAGTTCCTCGATTGTTCCGCCGAGAGAGATTTTTATCTGTGCATTGGAGAAAAAGGCAGTACACATTGTGATGGTACACAATCATCCAAGCGGCAGGGCAGTTCCCTCCGGAGAGGATAATACAGTGACTGCAAGGATCGCAGAAGCCGGAAAATTATTAGGCATTGCGCTGTCAGATCATATTATTATAGGTGACTGTACTTACTTCAGTTACCGGGAAGCCGGGTATCTCACATAATGGGAAGTTACCGTTATGAAATACTCCGTGAAACTACAACGGATTCTTTGATTATGGAAAACAACACAAGGGAGAAGAAAATGAACAGCAACGTATATGGAATTGATCTTGGAACCTGCAATATGAAGATTTACTGCAAGACTTCCAATAAAATATTAAATGAGAAGAATACCATAGCTCTGGTAAAAAAAGACCAGATTTATGCTTATGGTGATGCTGCTTATGCAATGTATGAAAAAGCACCGGAGACGATCAATGTCACATTCCCGGTGATCAGTGGAGTAATCGCTGATTTTAATAATCTTCAGACCATGCTCCAGATGTACTTAGAAGAGCATATGAAGGGAAAAATCCGGGGTGCTGAATTTATCGTTGCGGTTCCAACTGATATTACAGATGTAGAAAAGAGAGCGTTCTTTGAGATGTTCTACAAGAGTAAATTAAAACCAAAGAGTGTCCTTTTATGTGAAAAACCAATTGCGGATGCCGTTGGCCTTGGACTGGATGTCAATGAGCCGACCGGTATCATGGTTGTGGACATCGGTGCAGATACAACAGAAATTTCTGTCATTTCCCTCGGCGGACTGGTATTGAGTGATCTGTTGCATTTCGGAGGCAACCGGATTGATGAATCGATCATTACTTATGTGAAGAGAACCTATAATCTTGTGATTGGTCAGAAGACCGCACAGGCATTAAAAGAGAAGCTGGGTTCCGGTATTCCTGGAAATACAGAAACCATGGTCATTGTAGGACGTGATGTGGTAAGTGGACTTCCGATTGAGATGGAGATCACAGGGGAAGTTGTCTACGAGGCGATCAAGGATAACTTAAACAGCATCTGTAATTCCATCAAGATGATCTTAGAGAAAACTCCACCGGAGCTTGCAAAAGATATTATCCATTCCGGTATTTACATTACCGGTGGAAGCTCCCAGATACATAATCTGAGCCAGTTGTTCAAAGATATCACAGGCATTGAGATCAACACCTGTGAGGAGCCGGAAGAGTGCGTTGTCCGTGGACTGGTGAAGATTGTAAGTGACCAGAAGTACAAACATCTGGCATTCAGCATGAAAAATAAAATCTTAAAATAGAATGTAATGCAGGATACACCTGCATACGTTGTTAGAAATTGAGGAATGGAATGAGACGAAAATCAAAATTTTTTCTTCCTGCAAGATACCTTCTTCTGATCATGTCAGGGGTATGTATTATCATCATGTTATTAAGTTTTACTTTAAATATATCCGGTGGTCCGCTGAATGCGGCAGCCGGTTATGTTTTTGTGCCAATGCAGGAGGGAATCAATAAAGTTGGCACCTGGATCTCCGACAAGGCGGCAAATCTGAAAAACTTAAGTGATGTTATGGCAGAGAATGAGAATCTGCAAAATCAGGTAGATGAACTGACAACAGAACTGAATACAATTAAACTGGAGCAGTACGAGTTAGACAACTTAAGGGAACTTTACAATCTCGATCAGAAATACCCGAGTTATGAGAAAGTTGCAGCGAATGTAATCGGAAAAAACAGTGGAAACTGGTTTAATACTTTTACAATCGATAAGGGCAGTAATGATGGAATTGAAGTGGATATGAATGTTATGGCAGGAAGCGGACTTGTTGGAATTGTCACAGATGTTGGACCAAATTATGCCAAGGTGACATCAATCATCAATGACACCAGCAAAGTCAGCGGAATGGTTACGACTACTTCGGATAACCTGATCGTGTCCGGAAGTCTGCAGAAAATGAACGAAGATATGGTGATTGAATTCAATAATTTAAATGACAAAGACAATGAAGTTTCCATCAATGATCCGGTGGTCACTTCCGCGGTTTCTTACAATTATCAGCAGGGAATCTTAATCGGATATATCAGCTCGATCGAGACAGATTCCAACAATCTGACTAAATCAGGAACTATTACACCGGCGGTTGATTTTGAGCATATCGAAGAAGTACTTGTCATTTTGAACAAGAAACAGACGGTGGAAAATTAAATCAGGGAGGATGACATGCGAAGAAAAATAACTGTATTTTTAATCATAGCTGTCTGCTACCTTTTGCAGAGTACCGTATTTCAGGCACTTTCTTTTGCATCAATCTCTCCGAATCTGATGATTGTTGTTGTCTCTGCATTTGGTTTTATGAGAGGAAAAAAAGAAGGACTGTGGATTGGCTTTTTCACAGGACTTCTTTTAGATATTTTTACAGGAAGTATTTTGGGATTCTATGCACTGCTTTATATGTATGTGGGATATTTCAACGGATTTTTCCGCAAAATGTTTTACCCGGAAGATATCAAACTGCCGATGCTTCTGATCGCGGTCAGCGATTTCTCATGCAGTCTGATCATTTATTTCCTGTTATTTTTATTCCGTGGAAAGTTTGATATTTTATACTATCTGTTAAATATCATGATACCGGAACTGGTATATACGATGGTTGTGACCATTTTTTTATATTTTATTATTTTAAAAATTAACCAGAAACTTGAAACAATAGAAAAAAGGAGCGCTGTAAAATTTGTTTGATAATATCAAAGAGTTTTTCCGTACGATCTTCAAATCGAGACTGCTTGTCGCAGCAACCGTGATGGTTCTTTTGTTTTCTGTGCTGATTTTCCGGATGTTCCAGCTGCAGATCATAATGGGGGAAGAATATCAGGACAATTACACGTTAAAGATTGTCCGGGAACGTACGTTAAACAGTACCAGAGGAAATATTTTAGACCGGAATGGCGAAGTGCTCGCCTACAATGAACTCGCATATTCCATTACGATCGAGGATAATGGTTCCTATGATTCTACCAAAGAAAAAAATAAACTTTTAAATGCAGAAATTGCTGATATCATTACTGCCCTGGAAAAAAATGGGGATGACATTATCAATAATTTTAAAATTACAGTGAACGATAATGGAAATTACGAATTTACTGTGAGCGGAAGTTCATTGAAACGTTTTCTTGCAGATGTTTTCGGTCAGGCATCTTATTCTGATCTGAAATATGACAAAAAACTTGGCTACAATCAGGCGGAAGCGACTGCTGACCAGGTTATGGATTATCTGAAAGTGACACGTTTTGGAATCAGTGAAGATTATGCCGAAGATATGGCATATGAAATCACTGTGGTGCGCTATGCAATGTCTGAAAACAGCTATCAGAAATATATTGCCACCACGATTGCAAGTGATGTCTCTGAGGAGTCTGTTGCCTACGTGAGTGAGAATGCATCAAAGCTTCAGGGAGTGGAAGTCATTGACGACACGATCCGCAAATACAATGATGCTGAATATTTCGCATCGATCATCGGCTATACCGGAAAAATCTCTACCGAAGAGTATGAGAGCCTGTCCGCAGATAACGGCAATTACACTTTAAATGATGTGGTCGGAAAAGCAGGTATTGAACAGGTGATGGATGCGTCCCTTCAGGGAACAAAAGGCTATGAAAAGCTTTATGTCGATTATCTTGGAAAAGCTGTGGAGGTTTTGGAACGCGAGGAACCTTCTGCCGGAAATGATGTTTATCTGTCAATTGATAAAAACTTACAGATTGCTGCATATGACCTGTTAGAGCAGGAGATCGCCGGTATTGTGTATTCCAATATCGAAAGTTCCGGTTCCGAAATGAATATCCCGATCACTGACGTTTACTTTGCACTGGTAAATAATAATGTGATCGATATTGAACATTTTTCGGATGAAAATGCAACCGGAAATGAAAAAGCTGTCTTACAGATATTCTCTGGCAGGCAGCAGACCGTCCTCTCGTCAGTGACCAGCGAGTTAAAAGGTACATCCCCGACAGCGTTTGGTTCACTTGGAGAAGAAGATCAGGATTATTTTACTTACATTATCAATCAGCTGAAGGAGAAAAAAATCCTTCTGCAAAAGTCGATTGATAAAACAGATGAAGTATATCAGGAGTGGCAGAGTGGCACGATCAGTGCGCAGGAATACCTAAACCATGCGATCGCACAGAACTGGATCGACATCACACAATTTACAATTGATGAGAAGTACTCAGATTCGACAGAAATCTACGAGGCATTGTGCGATTATATTATGGATGACATTACCACAGATACAGGATTTTCCAAAATTATTTATGAGTATCTCATTAAGGCAGGATCTGTTTCAGGCAGACAGCTGTGTCTGATCTTATATGATCAGGGGGTACTTGCCTACGATGCGGAGGAGATCAGTTCGCTGGAGTCAAATGCAGTCAGTCCGGTCAGCTTTTTAAAGGATAAGATCAAGAATATTGAGATCACGCCGGCACAGCTTGCTTTGGATCCATGCTCCGGTTCCTGTGTGATCACGGATGTAAAAACCGGAGAACTGCTGGCATTGGTAAGTTATCCGGGATATGATAACAACCGTCTTGCAAATACGGTTGATGCAGATTATTTTGCAAGTCTCAACACGGATTTGTCCAAGCCGCTTTATAACTATGCAACGCAGGAACGCACCGCACCAGGATCTACTTTCAAAATGGTATCCTCGGTTGCAGGTCTTGCCACAGGTGTGATTACACTGACGACACAGATCATGGACAAGGGTGTGTATGAAAATATCAGCAACCATCCGCGATGCTGGGCATTAAATCACGGTTACACGCATGGACTGATCAATGTATCTGAGGCACTCCGTGATTCCTGTAACTACTTCTTTTATGATGTTGGTTATCGTCTTGCAACGAATAATTTTTCTACATCCTACGATGATGCGACTGGTATTTCCAAAATTCAGGAATACGCATCGCTTCTTGGATTAGATGAGACAACAGGCGTGGAGATTGAGGAAAACGATCCGCAGATTGCAGATGAATACCCGGTCATGGCAACGATTGGACAGAGTAATAATAACTATGCGACCATCCAGCTTGGAAGATATGTATCTGCCATTGCAAATGACGGAAATGTATATGAATACACATTGTTGAGCAAAGTATGTGATTCCGATGGCAATACATTGGAAACCTTTGAGCCAAAAGTAAGAAATACGGTGGATGTATTAGATACCACACAATGGAATGCCATTCATACCGGAATGCGTATGGTAGTGGAAAATCTGTCTACATTTGATAATTTCCCAATTGAGGTTGCAGGTAAGACCGGTACCGCACAGCAGAGTCCAAACCGTCCGAACCATGCTTTATTCGTCGGATATGCGCCGTACAGTGATCCTGAGGTGTCGATCGCAACACGTATCGCATTCGGTTATACATCACATAATGCTGCCGAATATGCCAAGAATGTATTTTCTTACTATTTTGGTGTTCAGGATGCAGAAGAACTGCTGAACGGTCAGGCAGAAAATGTAGGTGAGTCATCAAACAGCTTTAATGACTAAGTAAAAGGAGGTCTTACTTCATGAGTGAAGTGATCACTTTCACGTCAGGAAAAGGCGGCGTTGGCAAAACAACTACCACAGCGAACGTCGGAGTTGGACTTTCACTATTAGAGAAAAAAGTAATTTTGATCGACACGGACATCGGGCTTCGCAATCTCGATGTTGTGATGGGACTTGAAAACCGGATCGTATACAATCTGGTTGATGTCCTGACAGGAAAATGCAGAGTGAAACAGGCTGTCATAAGAGACCGCAGATATCCGAACCTCTCAGTCATTCCATCTGCATGTGTGCGGGAGCATCCGCCAATCACGACAGAGGCGATGCAGACGCTCATGGAGGAGTTAAAGGAGTCGTATGATTATATCCTTGTGGATAGCCCGGCAGGAATTGACAGCGGCTTTGACCTTGCCGTCTGCGCGGCAGATAAAGTAGTCGTTGTGACAACGCCACAGGTGGCGGCCGTCCATGATGCGGACTGTGTCTTGCGCCTGCTCCGAAGGAAAAAAGATATCTCCACTTATCTGCTGATCAATTCATTTCGGAAACAGCTGGTAAAAGAGGGAAACATGCTTCAGATTTCCGATATCTGCGAACTTTTGAACACGGAACTTCTGGGTGTGGTACTGGAAGATGAACATATTATCATTTCCCAGAATCACGGTGAGAGCATGATGGGAAAGAAAGGCACTTCCCAGACATGTTATGAGAACATCTGCAGACGCCTTGTGGGGGAAGCGGTTCCAATCCCGGATTTTCTTCAGGAAAAACACCGTTTCCGCGGATTCTTCTGGAACAAGCCTGCAAAGCAGACCATCAATTCATAGCTGACTTTTGTGCATAGCAGAAATGGAGAAAAAATGAGAGAACAATCTGTAACTGCCGCAAAAGAACGTTTAAAATGTATGATCCATTATGAAAACAACATTTTAGACGAAGAAACGATGGGATACATACGGCGCGATATCGGAAATGTGATCACGAAGTATGTGGATGTAGAACCTGAGAATATTGAGATAAAAGTCATTTTAAAAGAATACAAAAAGAGAGAATTGCAATGTTTAAACAGTACAAACTGAGAAATTATAAGTTCATATTGGTCATGTATGTGATGATCTTAAATGTGATCGGAATCCTTCTGATTGGAAGTGCCAAGCCATCGGTGCAGAGCAAGCAGATTTTGGGTATGATCGCCGGGCTTACGATCATGGTGATGCTCTCCCTGATCGACTATAACTTTATTTTGAAGTTTTCCTGGCTGATCTACTTTTTCATGATCGGTGTGCTTTTGCTCGTTATGTTTGCCGGTGATGATGCCGGTGGCGCACAGCGCTGGTTTGAGATCGGCTCATTCCGTTTCCAGCCTTCTGAATTGGCAAAAATTTTAATTATCCTGTTTTTCGCCTACTTTTTTATGAAGCATGAAGAGAAAATCAATACACCGAAAGTACTGATCACGTCATTTATACTCGCGGGAATACCGCTTGCGCTCATTTTAAAACAGCCGGATCTTTCAACGACAATTGTTACCGCATTAATTTTTGCTGCCCTCTTGTTTGTTGCGGGATTAAGTTATAAAATAGTAGTAGGTGTTTTGGCTGTCAGCATTCCATCAGCAGTGATACTGTTTACTTTGCTGATCCAGGACAAACTTCCGTTTATCAAAAGTTATCAGGTGACACGTGTTATGGCATGGCTTTACCCGGATGATTACCCGGCAGATGCTTACCAGCAGCAGAATTCCATCATGGCAATCGGTTCCGGTCAGCTGTGGGGAAAAGGGCTGAATAATACAGATGCCACTTCGGTAAAAAACGGTAACTTTATCCCGGAACCCCAGACAGATTTTATCTTTGCGGTAGCGGGGGAAGAACTTGGATTTATCGGTACGGTTATCATTATAATTTTATTGCTTTTCATCACGATTGAGTGTATATTAATTGCTAGAAAAGCAAAAGATACCGCAGGAAAAATGATCTGCTGTGGATATGCTGCACTGGTGGGCTTTCAGAGCCTGGTTAACATTGGGGTTGCAAGTGGGGTGCTTCCGAATACCGGTTTGCCGCTTCCATTTGTCAGCTATGGTCTTACGTCGCTTTTATCGTTATATATAGGGGTGGGGCTTGTGTTGAATGTTGGACTACAGCCGAAAAAATATTGATGGGAGGTAACCGCATAATGAACATTGGACTTATTGCGCATGATTCAAAAAAGAAATTAATGCAGAACTTCTGCATTGCATATAGAGGGATTCTTTCGAAGAATGAACTTTATGCAACCGGAACAACCGGAAGACTGATCGAGGAGGTGACCAATCTCAATGTTCATAAGTATCTGGCAGGACATCTGGGTGGTTCCCAGCAGCTTGGTGCACAGATTGAACATAACGAGATCGATCTTGTCATTTTCTTAAGAGATCCACTTACTCCGAAATCTCATGAACCGGATGTAAATAATGTTGTGAAATTATGTGATACACATAATATTCCTTTGGCAACGAACCTTGCCACTGCCGAACTTTTGATTCGAGCATTAGACAGAGGAGATTTAGAGTGGCGTGAAATGTATAAATAAAATGAGACTGCTGTGTCTGTGTGGCATAGCAGCTGTTTTTATGTCCGGGTGCGGACAGACGGCAGTAAGTTATGATAATCCTTATGATATCTACAGCACCTCGGCAGATTATGGATTGGCATCTGAGGGAGCCGGATCAGAAAAAACTTATTTTTCACAGAATCTGTGTGTGGCAGATAATGTGAACATTGGAAATGATACGACTGATTCGCAGGTGGCAGAAGGAGCAGGAACCTTCAATCTTGCAACCAATACCGTAACTTATGCACAGAATATTTATGAAAAATTATATCCTGCCAGTACAACAAAGATTCTGACCGCATATATCGCCTTAAAATACGGAAATCTGGAAGATTATGTGACTGTCAGTGAAAATGCGGCAGACCAGGCGTCCGATTCTTCTGTCTGCGGTTTAAAAGCAGGTGATGTGGTGCAGCTTAAGGATCTGTTATATGGCATGATGTTAAAAAGTGGAAACGATGCTGCAATTGCGATTGCAGAGCATATCGGCGGAAGCGTGGAAGGTTTTGCAGATATGATGAATCAGGAGGCACTTGCAATGGGTGCTACAAGATCCCATTTTGTCAATCCAAACGGACTTCCGGATGAAAACCACTATACCTCCGTTTATGATCTCTACCTTATTTTCCAGAATGCAGTGCAGAATCAGACGTTTCTCGATATCATCAGTACGATGAGTTATGATGTTGTATACACAGATGTGAATGGTGCGGGCGTAGAGAAAACATGGGAGAATACAAATCAGTACCTCACCGGTAAGGAAAAAGCGCCGGAGGGGATCACTGTCGTAGGTGGAAAGACCGGAACAACAGGAGCTGCCGGATACTGTCTGGTACTGTATTCTTATAATGCTTCCGGACAGCCGATCGTCTCCATTGTTTTAAAAGCAGACGGAAAGTCAAACCTTTATCTTCTCATGAATGAAATGCTCAGTGGTTTTGCGAATTAACAGTTGTATTTTATGTGCATATGTACTATAATTGTTTTATAAAACCTACTGTTTTTATTCAAAATACATAAAACAGGGAATATAAGGAGGAAATGACAATGATAGAAATTATTGCAGGCGAAAAAGGAAAGGGTAAGACCAAAGAATTATTAGCCAAAGTAAATCATTCTGTTGCAGCCGCATCCGGAAACATTGTTTATCTGGACAAAAGCCAGAAGCATATGTACGAACTGAATAACAAGGTTCGTCTCATCAACGTGATGGATTATCCAATTGATAATTGTGATGAGTTCCTTGGATTCTTATGCGGAATCGTTTCACAGGATCACGATCTGGAAGAGATGTATCTTGATAGTTTCCTTACAATTGCATTTACCGAGACGGATGACGAGATCCAGCATGCAATTGAAAAACTCGACATCATCAGTGAGAAATACAATGTGAAGTTTATCTTAAGTGTTTCAAGAGATGAGTCCAGATTACCTGAGTGTGCAAAAGCAAAGATTGTCATTTCCCTATAATTACTTTGCTGTTAAAAGGTTGCTGCGCTAACTTGTTTTAGTGCAACAACCTTTTTTGCATACAAAACAGCTCAACCTTTTTCTAAGCTTCGTCTCCACTTTTAATTCTTCCATAAAGACTGATCGTGTAAAGACCACCGATACCTACCAGCGCATAGACAATGCGGGAAAGCCAGGAAAGATTTCCAAACAGAAAGGCAACAAGGTCAAAGCGGAAGAATCCGATCAGTCCCCAGTTAATGGCACCAATGATCACGAATGTCAGTAAAGTATAATCTAACCAATTTGTTTTCATGAATATATCTCCTTTGATATCATCTATTTTTGTTTATTTTTTCCTGTGGAACTGTTTTTTATACATGAATCGCATTGTTTTGCCCTGTAAAAAATGCTATAATGAGCGGAAGTGAGAAAAACAAGGCAGGTTATGCAATTGAAGAAAAACAAAAATGTTGTGAAATATAGAAAACCAATGAATTTTAATATTGGTGTCATTATATTTGTCATCATCTTTATTTATCTGGTATTTAATGTGTTCAGTTATCTGACAGAGACACATATTTCTGTTTATGAGGTGGAGCAGGGAACCATTGCGGTCAATAATGTATACAATGGTCTAATCCTGCGCGATGAAAAAATCATCAATTCAGATTATTCCGGTGCAGTGAATTATTATGTAAAAGAGAGTTCCAAAGTAGCCTACGGCGATTTGGTCTGCTCCGTTGATGAGAATGGAGACGTTTCGAACATGATCAACGAGGCCAGCCAGGATGGAAGTACCATCGACAGTGAGAACCTTGCAGAAATTGAGAAAACCATCAATGACTTTTTATATGCCTATGATGGAAAAAACTATTATCAGGTATACAGCTTTAAGGACAATGTCAATGCATCTCTGAGTGAGGCATTGAGTGTAAACGCCTTAAATGATATCTCGGATTATGTTGCTTCTGCGGAGAACAATAATACATTTCATAAAGTGATCACAGATGTGCCAGGAATCGTAACTTATTATACGGACGGATTTGAAAATGTTACGGTTGATAATTTTACGGCCGCAATGTTTGACGAATCCAATTATTCCAAAAACGATTTGAAAACAAACCCGGCTATCCAGGCCGGTTCACCTGAGTACAAGCTGATCGACAGCGAATATTGGAATATTATTGTTCCAGTGCCGGATGCAACAGCGGAATCATTAAAAGATGACGATACAATTAAGATCCGCTTTTTAAAAGATGCAAAAGAAGCCTACGCGACTTATTCCATTGTCGGGCGTGATGGACAGCAGTATTTGATTCTCTCACTGAAAAGTGCTATGGTCAGATATGCGTCAGAGCGCTATGTGGAGATTGAACTTTTACTGTCCGAAGAAACCGGTCTTAAAATTCCAAATTCCGCGATCACCGAGAAAGAGTTTTACACCGTTCCAATCGATTTTTTCTTAAAAGGCGGGGATTCCAGCGATGAGGGAATTCTGGTGGAACGCACGGACAAGGACGGAAAAAGTACCACGGAATTTGTGACACCAACCATTTATTATGAGACAGACGATACCTATTATATCGACAGTGAGTATGTGTCCTCCGGGGATATCCTGCAGAAACCGGATTCCAGTGAGACGTATCGTGTTGGTACAGACACTGCATCGTTACAGGGTGTTTACAACATTAACAAGGGTTATGCTGTATTCAAGCAGATTGATGTTTTATATCAGAACGAGGAATATACGATCGTAAAGACAGGTACAACTTATGGCATCGCATTATACGACCATATTGCGTTAGATGGGACAAAGATTGATGAAAATCAGCTGATCAAATAAAGACAACGGCGAAGGAGATAAAATCAAATGTTAAAAGATAATTTAAAAAATGTAGAAGAACGTGTACAGGAAGCGTGTGACCGCGCAGGAAGAAAGAGAGAAGAAGTGACGCTGATCGCTGTCAGTAAAACAAAACCAATTGAGATGCTTCAGGAAATTTATGATGAAAATATCAGGGATTTCGGCGAAAATAAAGTGCAGGAGCTCTGCGATAAAATCGAGAAAATGCCAAAGGATATCAAATGGCATATGATCGGACATCTGCAGAGAAACAAAGTAAAATACATTGTCGGACAGGTTGCACTGATCCATTCTGTTGATTCCTACCGTCTGGCAGAGGAGATCAATATTCAGGCAAAGAAGAAAAATATCATTGTTCCGATCCTTGTGGAGGTAAATATTGCGCATGAGGAATCCAAGTTCGGTATCTCCGAGGAAGATGCGATCCAGTTAGTGGAAGAAATCGCAGAACTGGAAAATGTCCGCATTAAAGGACTTATGACCATCGCGCCATACGTGGAAAATGCAGAGGATAACCGGTTGTATTTCCGTAAAATAAAAGATTTATCTGTTGACATCGCTGCGAAAAACATAGATAATGTATCTATGGAAATTCTGTCTATGGGTATGACAGGCGATTACGAGGTGGCAATCGAAGAGGGAGCTACCATGGTTCGTGTCGGAACTGGAATTTTTGGAGCACGCAATTACAACAAACAATAATGCACCGGATACCAGTAAGAGAAAGAAGCAGAATTTAAAATCAGTTTAATAGGAGCAGCAAAAAATGAGTTTTCTTGATAAATTTTTAAATGTAATGCGTTTGAATCCGGATGACGATGACGATTTTTACAATGAAGACTATGATTATGATGACGAAGAGGAAGAAGTAAAACCAAAATCTTCTTTTAAGAAACGTGAAAAAGAGGATACTTTTACCGATGATTACAAAGAAAAACCGGTAAAGACCACTCCAAAAGTCACACCGATCCGTCCGTCAAAAAAACAGCAGAATCTCGCTGGTATGGAAGTATGTGTGATCAAACCGACATCTGTTGAGGATGCAAGAGAGATCACGGAGACATTGTTAAACAACCGCACAGTTGTTTTGAATGTGGAGGGATTAGATGTAGAGATTGCGCAGCGTATCATTGACTTTACTTCCGGATCCTGTTTTGCAATCAGCGGAAATCTTCAGAAGATTTCGAATTACATTTTCATTATCACTCCGGCAGCGGTTGATATTTCAGGTGATTTTCTGAATATTGTAGACTCTTTTGATACAACCAGAGGACTGTAGAGAACGACATTATGAATGAGCAGGAACTTTGCAAAAAGAAGTTAATAGATTTATCCAGACAGGCAAATAGAAAGGGAATCGTTTTATTCAGCGATTTCCTTAATTTAAATGAACTGAATATTTACCACCAGAACGAAAAGTTTTTTGAGACAAAGACAGAAGCTTCTGGAGGTGTTCCTTTTGCAGAGCGTCAGATAGTTGCATTTATACCTGATGCTCTTTATTATGAGTGGCTGTTTCCAATTGCATATCTTGAGATTGTTCCATCTTATCCAAAGTTTGCAGAAAAATTAGGACACAGGGATATTTTAGGTTCTATGATGAATCTTGGCGTTGACCGCTCAAAATTAGGCGATATTGTAATCTGTGAGGACAAATATTTTTTAATCTGTGAGGAGAGCATGGCGCCTTATTTTATGGAGAATCTTGATAAAATACGTCATACAGTTGTAAAGCTATCTCCTGTGTCAGCAGATGCGTTAGAACAGCAGCAGAAATTTGAAGAAAAAGATGGAATCATCACTTCGAACCGTTTAGACAGCATGATCGCATGTGTCTACAAATTTTCCAGAAGCCAGGCATTGGAATTTTTCAAGGCGGAAAAAGTATTTGTGAATGGCAAATGTGTTCAGAATCCATCCTATCGCTGTAAGGAAGCAGATATTATCTCGGTGCGTGGTTATGGCCGTTTTGTTTTTGAGCGGGAGATGGGCGAAACAAACAAAGGAAGAATGAAAGTTCGCTATAAATTATATGGATAAGTGAGGGCTATCGTTATGGCAAAAGATTTACCGGTAACTTTAGATGGAAAAGTGATCTATCACATCAAACTGACAGATTCCTTTCAGGGGCTGGCAGAGGAGTTAAAGCAGCTTGGATATCAGGCTGACCAGAAAATCTGTATTATTTCAGATTCCAATGTTGCAAAACTTTACGCAGAGACGGTGAAAAATATTTTAACAGAAAACTTTTTACACGTTTTCTGTTATGAATTTCAGGCAGGGGAAGCGAGCAAAAATACAGATACCGTCAATGGTGTTTATGAATTTTTAATACAGAATCATTTTGACCGGCATGATCTTATGATTGCATTAGGCGGAGGCGTTGTAGGTGATCTCACCGGATTTACAGCAGCAACCTACCTGCGCGGCATTGATTTTATCCAGGTACCGACTTCACTTCTTTCCCAGGTTGACAGCAGCATTGGCGGCAAGACCGGCGTTGATTTCATGCAGTATAAGAATATGGTCGGAGCCTTTTATCAGCCGAAACTTGTATATATGAACTTAAATGTGTTAAAAACATTGCCAAAAGACCAGCTTATCTCTGGCTTTGGAGAAATCTTAAAACATGGTCTGATCAGGAATCACGATTATTTTCTGTGGATGAATGAACATGAGAAAGAAATTCTTGCATTAGATTATAACACTCTCGAGGAAATGGTCTATCAGAGCTGCCTGATCAAACGGGATGTGGTAGAACGTGATCCAAAGGAAAAAGGGGAACGTGCGCTGCTTAATTTCGGGCATACCATCGGACATGCTGTGGAGAAGCTTTCGGATTTTGGATTGTCACATGGTGTCTGTGTGGGACTTGGCATGGTTGCAGCCTCTTATATTTCCTGTCAACAGGGAAATCTCACGAAAGAGCAGCTATCCTTTATTGAGGAGACATTAAAGCATTTTGGACTTCTGATCCGTGTATCCGGACAGAATCCGGATGATGTATTAAGAACAACGAAGCTGGATAAAAAAATGGTTGGAAACCAGATTAAGTTTATCCTGTTAAAGACACCGGGAGATGCCTATATTGAAAAAAATCTGACCGATGAACAGATTTTGGAAGGAATATTTTATATTTATGGAAAAGAAAACTAATACTTTAAAAAAAGCACTGACAGGAATCATTCTGTCGGTCATTCTGATTGTGATTGATCAGGTCACAAAATTAATGGCAATCCATGGATTAATGAATCAACAGCCCTTTGTGATCTGGGATGGAGTATTTGAATTACACTACCTGGAAAACCGTGGAGCTGCATTTGGAATCCTGCAGGGAAAGAAAATCTTTTTTGTGATTTTTACGCTGGTCGTACTCTGCATGATCGCATATCTATATCTGAAACGCATTCCGGATGAGAAAAAGTTCCGTCCGATAGACGGTATCTGTATCCTGTTTTTTGCCGGAGCATTGGGCAATTTTATTGATCGTGTTTTCCGCAATTACGTGGTCGATTTCTTTTATTTTAAACTGATCGATTTTCCGGTTTTTAATGTAGCGGATATATATGTGACAGTCGCAGCGTTTGCAATGATCATTCTCGGATTGTTTTATTATAAAGAGGAGGACTATAATAAAATTTTTCATGATTAACGTTCTGCACAGCAAATATGCAGACCTGCTGAAAAATAAGGATCAGTGATATGCAAAAAGAAACATTTGAAGTAGAATACGAATATGAGGGCGAGCGTCTGGATAAATATGTAAGTATCCTTTTTCCAGAGCAATCGCGCTCTTTTTTTCAGAAATTAATTAAAGATGGTAATGTCTCTGTCAATGACAAAATCCAGAAGGCAAATTACCGGCTAAAAACCGAAGATCTGGTGACGGTAGAAATCCCGGATGCTGTAGAGACACAGATTCTTCCGGAAGATATCCCGCTGGACATTCTTTACGAGGATGATGATCTTTTAGTGGTCAATAAACCGAAGGGAATGGTCGTGCACCCATCAGCAGGTCATTACAGTGGCACACTGGTCAATGCGATTATGTATCACTGCAAGGATAGTCTTTCCGGTATCAACGGAGAAATACGTCCGGGAATCGTACACCGTATTGATATGGATACCACAGGCTCTCTGATTGTCTGCAAAAATGATGAGAGTCATGTTTTTATTGCAGAACAGATCAAAGAACACAGTGTAAACCGCAGATACCGGGGAATCGTCTATGGCGTTGTCAGGGATGATGAGGGAACGATCCATGCTCCGATTGGAAGACATCCGGTTGACCGCAAGAAAATGGCCATCAATGAAAAAAATGGAAAAGATGCAATCACACACTATAAAGTCTTAGAGCGTTTTGATAAATATACTTACATGGAATTTAAGTTAGAAACCGGAAGAACGCACCAGATCCGTGTTCACATGGCAAGTATTGGGCACCCATTATTAGGAGATACGCTTTATTCCAATGGAAAAAGTCCCTATAAATTGCAGGGACAGACATTACACGCCATGACCATTGGATTTATTCATCCAGGAACCAGAGAATACATGGAAATCTCTGCACCATTGCCGGAATATTTTGAAAAAATACTACGTGACTTACGTTAAAATACTACGCATTATCTTGATATAAATGGACAAGAAGTTTTTACAGTTACAATATTATGGAAAAATGTTAGAAAATTTAAAATAAATCTTTCCAATTTTTGATAAATACGCTATAATAAAGATAAATAAAAAACTTGCGTAAAGGTGGGATTGATATGGCAAATAAAATATATACGATCGGTAGAGAATTTGGCAGCGGCGGAAGAGAAGTAGGTGAAAAACTTGCTGCAAAGCTTGGTATTAAGCTTTACGATAAAGAACTTTTACAGCAGGCTGCAAAAGACAGCGGATTTTGTGAAGAGATCTTTGAGAATCATGACGAAAAACCGACAAACAGTTTTTTATATTCTTTAGTTATGGATACATATTCTGTCAGCGGTTATTCCGCAGCACCTTTTCTGGATATGCCATTAAATCACAAAGTTTTTCTGGCGCAGTTTGAAACAATCAAGAAAATTGCAGAAAAGGAATCCTGCGTGATTGTCGGACGCTGTGCAGATTATGCTTTATCTGATAACCCTGATTGTATCAATGTTTTCATTCATGCAGACTTAGATGTCCGTATCAAAAATGTCAGCAGGAATCTGAATATTACAGAGAATAAAGCCAGAGATATCATCAATAAGACGGATAAACAGCGTGCAAGCTACTATAACTATTATACAAGCAAGAAATGGGGAGATTCTAAGAGTTATAATCTTTCTCTTGATGCTGGTAAGCTTGGCACTGATAACTGCGTGGAAATGATCCTGAAGTTCAGAGAATTGATGGATGCAATGAAATAAAATGAATCATGAAGTTTATAATCTGAATTGAAATGTGTAATCCCTCATGGAGTTTTCCATGAGGGATTTTTGATAAAAAGCCGTTGCGGAACGTTGTCTGAATCTTGGAATGTAATCCCGGGAAAACACATTGAGTAAGCTAACTATTCGTTAAACTTGTGTTTTGCGAATAAATGGATTTACAGAGCCACAATACTGCCACCAGCGGATGATAAAATAAATATTATAAAATCCTTTGCAGCCATCTGTTTTCAAGGGTTTAACATATTTCAGCAGAATCTAATATGATTGTAAATGGACCATCGTTTAAAAGCGAAATTTTCATGTCAGCGCCAAAGATTCCCTGTTCAACAACCGGAATTTCTTTTTTGCACTGATCAATGATATATTCGTACATTTGCTTTGCCATATCAGGTTTTCCTGCGTTTGTAAAGGATGGACGGTTTCCTTTCCTGCAGTCTGCATATAATGTAAATTGGGAAATTAACAGCAATTCTCCGTTTACATCATGCAGGGACAGGTTTGTTTTTCCATCAGAATCTTCAAAAATACGCATTCCAAGCAGTTTTTTGATCATTTTATCAGCAATCTGTATGGTATCCTGATCTGATATTCCGATAAGGACAAGAAAACCCTTTTGGATGCTTCCGGTGATGTTTCCCTCTACGGTGCAGGATGCGTTTGAAACACGCTGTATTACAAATTTCATGTGTATTAAATCTCCTTTGATAATGAATTGTACGCAATTTATTTACATATAAATGTTGTGGGAATTGAATCCTACAGGTTTTGAAAGCCAAATGAGTGATTCATTTGTAATTTGCATACAAATTTATTATAATAGATTTCAGTGTTGAAATACAGTCTTTTATTTTAGAAAGGCAATTAGAAATGGATTTACAACGATTACTGAGTTTAACAAGAAAAGCCATGGACGATTATCAGATGATCCAGGAAGGCGATAAAATTGCAGTTGGAATTTCCGGTGGAAAAGACTCTCTCACTCTTTTATATGCAATGGCAAATTTGAGGCGGTTTTATCCGAAAAAATTTTCACTGATCGCAATTACGGTAGATTTGGGCTATGAAGGCTTTGATCTGACACCGGTAAAACTATTATGCGAACATTTACAGGTTGAATATCATGTCGTTTCCACTGAAATCGCAAAAATTATTTTTGGTGATAAAAATGAGGCGTCCCCCTGCTCTCTCTGTGCAAAACTTCGCAAAGGTGCGCTGAACCAGAAAATTAAGGAATTGGGATGCAATAAGGTTGCCTATGCGCATCATATGGATGATATAATTGAGACGATGGTTTTATCCATGATTTTTGAGGGCAGATTTTACTCTTTTTCCCCGGTCACTTTTTTAGACCGTATGGAATTGACTGTGATCCGGCCAATGATGTATGTATCGGAGGCTGAGGTCAAAGGTTTTCGCAATAAATATAATCTTCCGGTTGTGGAAAATCCGTGTCCTGTCGACGGAGCTACAAAACGTCAATATGCAAAAGATCTGGTGCGACAGATCAATCTGGATCATCCGGGTGCTAAAAAGCGGATGTTTACCGCTATTTTGGATGGAAATATTCCCGGCTGGCCAGAAAAAACAGAACACAAAAGAAAGGGACATCAATGAAAGAAAAGGCTTATTATGAAAAAGTGAATGTTAAAAACGAGACATTGCTTCGCAATCTGCTCCAGAAAATGCCGCCGTATTGTAAACAATTTTTTATTGGTATTGAACCTACTACTTCTTCCCGTACCCGGATTGCGTATGCATATGATCTGAATTGTTTTTTTGACTATCTGCATGAAAATAATCCATTATGCACAAAAAAGGATATCACTGAAATACCTCTGTCTGTTTTGGGCAATTTAGCGCCCATGGATATTGAAGAATATCTCTCCTATCTGAAATATTATGAAAAAGATGGTGTGGAACATACAAATGATGAGCGTGGACTAAAACGGAAGCTTGCTTCTCTCCGCTCCTTTTACCGGTATTTATATAAAAATGAGATGATCGGACAGGATCCGGCAGTGAAGGTAGATATGCCAAAGATTCATGAAAAAACGATCACCCGGTTAGATATCGATGAAGTTGCAAACCTGCTGGATGAGGTGGAATCAGGGGAAAGTCTCACAGAAAAACAGCAGAAATTCCATGAAAAAACAAAGACAAGAGATCTTGCTATGATGACATTACTGCTTGGAACCGGAATCCGTGTTTCAGAATGTGTCGGTCTTGATATGGATGATGTTGATTTTAAAAATAATGGAATCAAAATTCACCGTAAAGGAGGCGCAGAAGTTGTTGTTTACTTTGGTGAAGAAGTAAGATCTGCCCTGATGGAATATATGGTCGAACGACAGAAAATCACTGCCGCAGATGGCAGTGTAAATGCACTTTTCCTGTCTTTGCAAAACAAGCGGATCAGCGTGCGCTCTGTTGAGAAAATGGTAAATAAGTATTCAAAACTTGTAACAAGCCTAAAACATATTACCCCACATAAATTGCGCAGTACCTATGGCACATCGCTTTACCGCGAAACAGGCGATATTTATCTTGTCGCTGATGTGTTAGGCCATAAGGATGTAAATACCACACGAAAGCACTATGCTGCTATTGATGATGACCGCCGCAGAAGTGCTGCGAAATATGTGAAACTTCGTGAACCGTAGATAAATGAATTAATATGCCCAGCCTGATTTGTCAATACTGATTTTGTATTGCAAACCTGACTGGGCATTCTTGTGTAATCTGAAAAATATTCTTATGCCTGACGCATATAATAAATAACTCCTCCAAAGAATCCGATTCCGATTCCTGCATAGCCAGTAATGATCACTGTCCACTCCACCCATTCGGCACTGTATCCACAGAAGACACCTGCGATAAGGCTGAGCAGAAAAGCGATACCTGACCACAATATAATATTCATGATCAAAAAAATATTTGCTTTGCTTTTGTTATCTAATTTTTTTGCATCTACATACTTCCATAATCTCATCATAAACAAATCACCAGACATTCTCTAAATTTTAAAACATTTTTTTGTTTTCTTTAGTATTATTATCTGCCTGATGATATTTGCTTTCTATCAACAATATTTAAATGTTTTGTAAAAGATAGGTAAAACTTATTTTTCCTGCTTTTCAGTGATTTTTAATACATCATTGATTTTTTCATTGATCCGGTCTCTGACTAATGCTGCTATCTCCTGTGTCTTTAAAGAGCCATATTCCTCGAATAAAATAGGTTTTAAATAATGTACCTGTGTTGTAACCGGTCCAAGCCAGAAACTGTTAAATACACGGTAAGAATCGATCAAAGCTACCGGGATAATCGGCGCTTTAGTTTTCAATGCAATTTTAAAACTGCCGGCTTTAAAGTCACAGACATGATTGCGGTTATTAAAATCATACCCACCCTCCGGGAACAGGATATAACATTTTCCATTCTTAACATCTTCCGATACTTCATTGATAATGGTCAGCGCCTGACGTACATCTTTTTTATCCAGCCGCTTTCCTTCCAACAGATCAATAAACTCTTTTACAAGAATGGTATTGGATTTTGCCTTATCCATAACGATAGAACAAGGTCTACGGTGTGTGTAAACAATTCCAAGCGCATCATACTTGCCCTGATGATTCGGGTACATCATGTAACCGCCCTCTTTCGGAAGATTCTCCTGTCCATATACTTTCGTATGGATTCCACCGGTAACTTTCATCAGACGGATGCAATGTCTTGCCAGCTCATAGCGTTCTTCTGCTGAATACTTTTCTGGATGGTCAGCTTCCCTCCGCATCTTTGGAATCATGTAAGGGGCACGGAACAGGTTCAGTAAAATAACATATATAAATCGTAACATAGAACTAAATCTCTCCCCAAATAATTACTGTTTCATTCTATAGCATGTATGGAAACATATTTTTCAGATGAAACAATGATTATTATACCCTATTCCCAGCAAATTGACAACTTACCGGGCACTGGAAGAAAAAACATTTGATTTACTGCTGAGTAAACAGTAAAACTTTTAATTCCCTGCAATGGCAATACTGCTGTAATATGGGATGGTAAGATATTGTCCCGCATGGATCTCATTCTGAGAAATCTTATTGATAGAGCAAACTTCGTCAATATAGGCATTCATATCACAGTATTCCTCTGTAATATGATCGGATGCAATCGACCACAAAGTATCACCGCTCTGTACTTCAATACTTGTATAATATTTGCAGGAAATCTCAGATGGTGCTGCCTGAGTACGGATCGCACCGGATAAAAATGTACAGATGACAATTGCCAATGCAACGAATGCAACCGAAACTAAAGCTATCTTCTGCCTGCGGACAACGATACGTCTGTTTCTGGATACATCACCAGAATGCACCCGGCTGGATGTATTGCCAGACATCTGACAGGTTCTGCCTGTGATTGTATTGTTCTCATTTCTCATAACGGTACCTCCCTGGATCATCAATTGTAAATCTGTGTTATAAATACCCCGAACACTTGTTACGAACATTTGTTTGCATAACTGTATATTACTATTCGAACATCTGTTTGTCAATAGAAAAATCGAACAAATTTTCGGAATATATGTTTGCATTTCAATATATGGTATGTTATCATGATAAATAGATAAGAAATCAGTGGTTAAGAAGCTGCTGAATCATTACAGAAATTCCATATATAAGGAGACAGTTTATGCCAGGTAAGATTAGTGCAAAGCAAAAAGAAATTTTAGAATATATTAAGAGTGAGATTTTAAGCAAGGGATATCCGCCTGCAGTCCGTGAGATCTGTGAAGCGGTCGATTTAAAGTCTACTTCTTCTGTCCACTCTCATCTTGAAACGTTAGAGAAGAATGGTTATATCCGGAGAGACCCGACCAAGCCAAGAGCGATTGAGATTTTAGATGATGATTTTAACCTTACCAGACGTGAGGTTGTGAACGTACCTATTGTCGGACATGTTGCAGCCGGAGAGCCAATCCTCGCAACTGAGAATATTGAGAATTACTTTCCTATCCCGGTTGAATATATGCCGAATGAAGAGACTTTTATGTTAAAAGTAAAGGGAGAAAGTATGATCAACGCCGGTATTTTCAACGGTGATAATGTTCTTGTGAAGAAACAGCCAAATGCCGAGAATGGCGATATTGTAGTGGCATTGGTGGATGATTCTGCAACGGTTAAGACTTTTTATAAAGAAGACGGTTATTACCGTCTGCAGCCGGAGAATGATACGATGGACCCGATCATTGTAAAAGAATGTTCGATTTTAGGAAAAGTGTTTGGGGTATTCCGTTTTCTATAATTTTAACAGAAAATGAAAATCAGCTGACTAGTTGTTTTACAGACAACCAGTCAGCTGATTTTCATCCTTTTGCTTGTATTGATATATACAAAAATTTATCATTTATTTTTATGTTACAAGCCAGGGCTTTATTATTGTTTTTTTATGGGTAAGGAAATAGTCGTGGAAAATCCGTTATTTAATGCACTTGAAATAGATACTGTTCCATTATGAATAGAAATGATTTCTTTCACAAGCAGAAGTCCTAAACCATGTCGTAAATCTAATCTTTCATCTGTACTTTGCAGATAATGAGGTGTTGACTGTATTTTTTGTAATTTTTCTTCTGATATTCCTTTTCCGTTATCACTGATTACCAATATTAAATTGTTTCCATTTACAGCTAAACTGACTGAGATTGTACAACCATTTTCATTATGATTGATACTGTTAGAAATAATATTTTGTATTGCTCGATATAACAATCTTTCATCTCCTATAATAGAGATTTGTTCTGTATTACAGTCTAAATTTAATTCAAAATCAAATTTATTATTTAGATTGTTATTTAGATACTCAACGACAATTTCTCGTATCATTTTACATAAATGAACAGGAGTTTGTTTAACTGGCTGAACATTATAATTTAATTGACTCACAAGGTTCAAATCCTGAACCAAATTTTTAATTTTAACACTTTGGATTTTGATAATATTTGCTTGTTTTCTGGTGTTTTCCCCAACATCTAATGAAGAAGTTATTCTATCTGCATACCCCATAATCATGGAAAGAGGTGTTCGTATATCATGTGAAACGCCACTTATCCAGTTTGCTCTCGCTTTATTTTGTTTGTCTAATTGCAATGATGTTTCGTTAATACGTTTTCCAACATCTTCCAATTCCCCATTTATATTAAGGACAACCGTTTCGCCATGAGATAGCTTATCTAATCCATTGAGAATAGGAGCAACTTTCAGCATTACATTTCGTTTTGATAAATAATATACAATAAACAGAATAGTTACATTTGATACCAGCATAATAAACAGAATAATGGGAGTTTTCTGCATTGCTGATAAAGGAAGATAGTTAGTCACAAATTTTGAATAACTGTTCTTTGGATAACCTAATACCAATAAATCATTTTCTTGCTTCCATGTGAATACGGGATAATTTTTGATATACCCCTTAGAAAAGGTGGCAACGTCTTGTAATGAATATTTAAGTGGTATTTCTTCTGGTAGATTGTATTGCCAGATTACATTACCGCTATTATCTATTACAATTCCCCAGATGTTGTTTGTAATTAAATCTTTTTGACACCTATTATTTAATATATATTTTCCATCTTGGATAGTAAGATTATTAGATACTTTTTCTAATGTTTGGACAGGATTATTTTCGCTTATACTGTTGACAGTACCATTAAAAGTTAGGAAGAAAAGCAGTAAATCAAAACCCACTATAAGGATTATTACTGACAAGTATATGAATAAATGTTTACTAATAAATTTCCCAAAATTCCGCATGATTATAACCTGCTCTCCACATTTATTTTATATCCCAATCCTTTAACAGTTATTAGTGATTTTGGTTTTGAGGGGGTAATTTCAATTTTTTCTCTTATGCGTCGAATATGAGCAAGCAGCGAATTTCCATATCCAAATGGATTGTCGCCCCATACAGCTTCACAAAGAGCGTCTATTGTTACGATATGGTTAGCATTTCGTACAAGCACTTCTAAAATATCATGTTCTTTTGCAGTAAGAGGTAAAATCTTATCTTCCCATATAACCTGTGCATTAGCTAAATCAATTTTACAATCATGTAATTCTATAAGTGGGCTATCTTCCTTATAACATCTGCGTAATACAGCATTTAGACGAAATATAAGTTCTTTTGGCATAAAGGGTTTTGTTATATAATCGTCAGCTCCCATCCCAAATCCAGAATATTTATCCTGTATATCATCTTTTGCGGTCAAAAATATCACTGGAATATTAGTGAAACTTCTTAGTGTTTCCATAAGTTCAAAACCGTTTCCATCTGGAAGCATGACATCTAATATAGCTATATCTGGTTTTTCCTGTTGACAGATTTCCAAAGCTGTTTTTACACAATCAGCGGTAATAATATTTAAAAAATTTTCATCTTCTAATATGGTTATAAGCATACTTCTTAAACATTCTTCATCATCAACGATCAATATTTTTTTTGATTTTAAGTATGTATCATTCATTTATTTGTCACGCCCTTTTTGCAGTTTATTTATCCCATTATAACATTTTAAAAAAAGTTAAACAGTCATTTTCTCATTTGTAAGGTAAATGTAAGGTAGAGAGAATGTGGCTGTAATGTAGATGTTTTATATTGTGAGTATGAAGAAAGGAGCAAAAATTATGAAAAACATGATTGAAACTAAAAATTTAACAAAAACATACAAAGCGTTTACCGCCGTAGACCATGTGTCTTTACACATTAAGAAAGGTAGTATTTACGGATTTCTCGGTCCAAATGGTGCTGGAAAATCTACAACTATGAAAATGCTTTTGGGATTAACTGCACCTACCGATGGAGAGTTCCAAATAGATAATTTGACTTTTCCAAATGACCGTGTCCAAATTTTGAAAAATGTCGGTTCATTTATTGAGTCCCCATCATTTTATCCAAATTTAACAGGTAGAGAAAATCTTGATATTATTCGTAGAATTTTAGGACTTCCAGCGACTAGCGTTGATGAAGCATTAGAATTAGTAGGATTATCTGAGTTTGGTAATCGCTTGGCAAAAAAATATTCTTTGGGAATGAAACAGCGTTTAGGTCTTGCTTCTGCTTTGCTTGGCGAACCACCAGTTTTAATTTTAGATGAACCAACAAACGGCTTAGACCCAGCAGGTATCCATGAAATTCGCAACCTTATTAAATCACTTCCAAAAAGATATGACTGTACGGTTCTGATTTCATCACATATGTTATCAGAAATTGAGTTACTAGCTGACGACATTGGTATTTTAAATCACGGAAAATTACTATTTGAAGGAAGTCTTGATGATTTGAAATTGACGGCACATCAAGCTTGTTTTGAAAATGATAATTTAGAAGAAATGTTTTTATCCATGATTGATGAGGATAACACAAACAGAAAGCAGAGGTTAAAATTATGAGAAATTTGACCATAGAATTGAAAAAATGTAAACGCACCGGAATATTGGAAGTTTTACCGATTATTGGACTTCTTGGTGCATTATACGCTTTTGCAAATTTTACAGTTCGCAAAGATGTTTTGCTAAACTTACCGCTTCCACCTATGGATGTTTTGCTGACACAGCTTTACGGAATGATTATGGTTCTTAATATGTTTGGCATTATCGTAGCGACAACTTTAACATATAATATCGAATTTCAAGGAAGTGCAATTAAAAAGATGTATATGCTTCCTTTCAAGACATCATCTATTTTCAAAAATAAATTTTATATATTGTTTGTTTTGCTCGCTGTTTGTATCGTCTTGCAGAACGGAGCTTTGTGTATTATTGGAAAGATATTTTTGCCTAGTGGAACTTTTGATTTATTAACACTTGTTAAATATACAGGATATTGCTTTGTTTCAACTTTACCAGTATTAGCATTTATGCTCTTGGTATCATCACGATGTGAAAATATATGGTTTACATTAGGTATTGGCGTAGCAGGATTTTTTAGCGGTATGGCAATGTCGCTTTCAGATATAGCTATATTTCTTATTAACCCATTTGTACTAATGATGAAACCAGCGGTAGCTTCTACTGCTAGTATTGATATGAAAGTTTTAATTTTAGGCTTTGTTGAAACAATCATATTCTTCATGGTTGGCTGGTATTTAGGCAAAATAAAGCATTATGAATAAAGGAGACAATCGTATGTCAATTATTGAATTGTTAAAAATAGAATTTATGAAAGTGAAAAGGTCTATGATTTTACCTTTGCTTTTAATTCCACCTATTTTAGTTGTGGTTTCTGGTGTTTTCAGTATCAGTATGTATATGACACCAGAATATACAAATGCTTGGTCGGCAATGTTTATTCAAAGTGCATTGCTTTTTGGCTATTATTTACTTCCGTTTTCAATGGTAGTTGTATGCGTTATGATTGCTAACAGAGAAACAAAGAATAATGGTATATTAAAAATGCTTGCTTTACCCATCAGTAAAGGAAAACTTGCCTTAACAAAATTCTTTGTGTTATTGAGTTTTTTAGCAATCCAGTTACTTATCTTTTTTATCTCATTCGTCATTGCAGGCATTATCGCTACTAAAATAATGAATGTAACTGAATCTATTCCTGTCCTTTATTTATTAACGTGGACATTAAAATTATTTACGACTATGATTCCAGCTATTTCGTGTATGTGGGCAATTACAATACTGTTTGAAAAACCGCTGCTATCTATGGGATTAAACTTACTTCTGATAATTCCGGGGGTTTTGGTTGCTAATACACCTTTATGGATAGTATATCCTTATTGTTATAGTGGTTATGTTGTGTCAAACGCATTACATACAGTAACAGCGACAGACACAGGAAGTACACTATCATTATTTCCGTTTATACCATGTGCTGTAATTATATCGGTCTTTGCAATATGTGTTTCTATTAAATACTTTGGAAGAAAAGAAATGAGCTGATTAACTGGTAAAATGCCAGCTTATGCAGGGACTCTTCCAAAAAGAAAATGCCGATGATCCTTAAAATACAGGATATATCGGCATTTGCTAACTTATGAAAAGATAATTAGAAATTTCATGTATTTTTATTATAATTCACTTACATCCACAACTTTTCCATCTCTCCAGGTTCTCTCAAGATCATAGAAAAGACGGTCTTCTTTTGAAAAAATATGGATAATAATATCACCATAATCCATTAAGATCCAGGTAGAGCTCTGGTTTCCTTCAATCTGCTGGACTTTTACGCCGGCTTTGTATAAGGCTTCATCGGCAGCGTCACGCATTGCCTGGAGCTGATTCTGGTTTGTTCCGTTTGCAATGATAAAATAATCTGCAATCGGAGAAATTTCGCTGATATCAATAACAGTTACATCTTCTGCTTTTCTGTCTTCCAAAGCAGCTACTGCAAGTTTTGTAAGTTCTTTTGATGTCATAAACGATGTTCCTTTCTGTTGAATTATGTAAGTGAAAACCTGTGCACATTGGTGTGCATAGAATTATCACATAACATATTGTTTTAGAGCGTTTCTTTGTAATGTTTATAAAATTCATAGGTCATCTGTGTTGTCGGATCAATGTTTCCACCACGCTTTTTCAGATAAACCAGTGTGTCGTGCAATATTTCGGCCATACAGACATCTAAATCATGAAAGGCTAATTCCCTCACGCGATCTAAATTAGCCGCTTTATTGCGGTTTGGTTCGATGTAATCGGCAATATAAATGATCTTGTCCAAAATATTCATATCCGGCTCACCTGTTGTGTGCACTTTAATCGCATGTAAAATCAATGGATCTGTTACATCATATTCTGTTTTGGCAAGCAATGCACCAAGTTTTGCATGAAGCAAAAAAGGATTTTCACGTTCTACGGATGAAATAAGAATGTCGTTTTCTTCACATAGTCTTAATTTTTCATCGTTTGGAATGCATTTTGCACAGTCATGGAGCAGACCGGCAAGCATGGCTTTCTGCATATCATAGCCGTACGCCATAGCGAGGCAGCCTGCGGTGTACATCACACCTTTGGTGTGCTCGTAGCGGTCTTTATCCTGTACTTTTTTTAATTTTTTTCGTATTTCTACCAGTTCCATATTGTTATCCTCTATCAAAAATTGATTGGAAATATTAAAAAAATCATTTCTCATTTTCGTAAAGATGATGTTCTTTTATAAATTGGCTCACTGCATCCGGCACCAACTGCCCGGTATCTTCCCCTTTTTTTATCATCTGGCGGATGTTTCTTGAGGCTGCATCAAAACGGTCGCAGGAAAGCGGATAGATCTTTGCATGAAATAACTGTTCGATTGCATGAATTTTCTTTTTGACATCCTCCATATTCCAGTGGTCGCGCACTGCTACTAATACGACTGCCTTTTCACAGATGATCTCTGGATGTTTCCATTCATCAAAGTAGTCGAGAGAATCTGCACCCATGATAAAATAAAATATCGTATCCGGGTAGCGATTCTTCAATTTTGTGAGTGTCAGATAAGTGTAACTCGTCTCTTCTGCTTCTATCTCTACCGTAGACATTTTAAAATACGGGTATGGTTTTACTGCAAGAGCAACCATCTCGGCGCGGTATTCCGGAAGAGTCATACCGCTTTCGTTTTTGTTCGGAGAATGTCCGGCTGGAATAAACCAGACTTCGTCCAGATCAAAATCTGTGTAGGCTGCCCTGGCAATGGCGAGATGTCCATTGTGTACCGGATCAAAGGAGCCGCCTAAAATACCGATTTTCCTGCTTGATAAATGATTCATGATCGCTGTCCTTTATAGTGTTTTGAAATTTATTTTACAGGTAATTCATATTTTGAATTCTTTTTTGCCTGACGGAAAAGAATGATTTTTTTACCAATCACTTTCACAACGACAGAATGTGTACGTTCTGCGATGATCTCAGCAATTTCACGAGGGTCATCTGCACAGTTTTTTAATACAGAAATCTTGATGAGCTCGCGTTTTTCCAATGCCTCATCTAAACCATTGATAAGCTCTGGGGTCAGACTTGCCTTTCCAATCTGAAATATAGCGTTCATTGTGCTTGCTTCGCTTCCTAAATAAGCGCGCTGTTTGCTTGTAAGATTCATATTGCCAATTCCTTTCTTTTATTTGTAATATTCAAAGGCATGTCCGTACATCTTCACGGTGTCGCCTTCCTGGATTCCATGTTCTTCGAGATCGTCTAAAATGCCCTGTTCTTTTAAGAAACGCTGGAAGAACAGGAAACCTTTCTCAGATTCGATATTCGTGTAACCGAGCATTTTTTCAATCTTAGGGCCTTCCACAACGAAAGTCTCATCATCTTCCATTGTGATCGTGTACGGGTCATCCCGGAAGAAACGCAATGCCGGATCGTATTCCTGCTCGTAAATGACAGGTTCTCTGCCACATGTTTCCAAAAGCTGGCTCACATGGTATAAAAGCTCCTTCAGTCCCTGACCGCTGACTGCGGAAATCGGGAATACTTTAATGCCGTCTTTCTCAAACTCGTCTTTTAATGCTTTGATGATCTCATTTTCATCACCGTAGATGGAATCAATTTTATTTGCTGCAATGACCTGTGGTTTTTTCAGAAGTTCCGGATCATAAGCGGCAAGTTCTTTGTCAATTGCTTTGATGTCGGCAATCGGATCACGCCCTTCGGTTCCGGCGGCATCCACAACATGGATCATGACTCTGGTACGCTCGATATGACGTAAAAACTCAAGTCCAAGTCCAACACCCTCGGAAGCTCCCTCAATCAGCCCCGGAATATCGGCAATGACAAAACCTTTGGCACCATCTAAGTCAACAACACCAAGATTTGGCTGTAATGTTGTAAAATGATAATTGGCGATTTTAGGCTGTGCATTGGTCACGCGGGATAAAAGCGTTGATTTTCCGACATTTGGAAAACCCACAAGCCCTACATCAGCAATCACCTTTAACTCTAATTTTACTTCTATCTCAATTCCTTCACCACCTGGCTGAGCGTATTTCGGTGCCTGCATGGTGGCTGTTGCATAGTGGGAATTTCCCTGTCCGCCGCGGCCCCCTTTTAAGATCACCTGACGTTTGTTGTCACCGGACATATCGGCAATGACCTTGTCTGATTCCGCATCTTTGATGACAGTTCCTGCCGGAACTTTTAAGATCAGATCAGCGCCATCTTTCCCATGACATTTCTTTTTGCCGCCTTCCTCACCGTTTTCAGCAGCAAATTTACGTCTGTGACGAAAGTCTGTCAGCGTATTCAATCCCTCATCGACAACAAAAATAACATCGCCGCCGCGTCCGCCGTCTCCGCCGTCCGGACCGCCATTTGGGACATATTTTTCACGGCGGAAACTGACATGTCCATTCCCACCTTTTCCAGATTTTATAATAATTGTTGCTCTGTCTGCAAACATAATTTTCTCCTTTAAGCGGACAGCCAGGCTGCCCTGCTCGAATGCCAAAACAATAAGAACCCGGCTATCTTTACAAATAGTCGGGTCCATTGTTCATCTTATTATTCAGCTACTGGATAAACGGAAGCCTGTTTCTTATCTCTTCCTTTTCTCTCGAATCTTAAGATACCATCTGTTAAAGCGAATAATGTGTCATCTCCACCGATTCCTACATTAACACCTGGATGAATCTTTGTTCCACGCTGTCTGTAAATAATATTACCAGCTTTTACGAACTGTCCGTCAGCTCTCTTAGCACCTAATCTCTTAGATTCAGAGTCACGTCCGTTCTTTGTAGAACCAACACCCTTTTTATGAGCGAAAAACTGAAGGTTCATATTCATCATGTCTTACACCTCCTTGAATGTTAGAATGATATAATCATTTCCATAAGTATTTTGTATTCCTTGCAAGCCTAAAACCAGGGACTTCATGAGCAAATCAGCATCATGACCTGCCGGAGCATCAAACCTTAGTGTGATCATTCCGGTCTCTTCATCAGAATCTGTAGAGAACTTCTCCTTCGTATAAATACTAAGGGAATTGATCGTGTTGATCACAAGTGCAGAAATTCCCGCACATACAATGTCTTCACCTTCCTCTGCATACCCTGCATGTCCAAGACAGTCAAAACCTAAAAATGCCTGATCCTGGTTTCTGAAAATCGTTATCTTAGTCATAACAATCTTCCTATCGATTACGCATTAATTTTTTCGATTTTAACCTGTGTAAACGCCTGTCTGTGGCCGTTTTTCTTGTGATAACCGGTTTTTCTCTTATACTTGTAAACGATAACTTTTTTCGCTCTGCCTTCTTTCACTACAGAAGCTTCTACAGTTGCGTTAGCTACGTCTGCTCCAACTTTCATTCCGTTGTCAGAAACTGCTAATACCTGATCAAAAGTTACTTTCTCACCAGCTTCAACACCAAGTTTTTCAATGGTAATGATATCACCTTCGGAAACTTTATACTGTTTACCACCTGTTGCGATAATTGCGTACATATGGCACCTCCTATTATCATTACTCGCCAGTTATGGTTTCTGCAAATACGCAGAATTTGAGACCTCACTGTGCGGCATACTTCGTTACTATAGCATAACAATTGAATTACGTCAACTGGTTTTTTGAAATTTTTCTAACCTTTTTAGTTAAAACCTATTTTTATAATAATGATTTTTATTCACATACATCTTCTCATCTGCAACTGGCAAATTCTTTTCAATGTCCTTTGCATGTTCTAACCAGACACTTCCAATGGAAGCCGAACATTCAGCCGTCCATAGCTTTGAAAGCTTTTGCAGCTTATTTTGAAAGTCTGTCTCGCTTTTATCGAATGACAGAATGATAAATTCGTCCCCGCCAAAACGGTAACAGCCTGCCTCCTGGAATATGGTTATGATTTTTTTCGCAATTGCTGCGAGCAGCTCATCTCCTGCTTCATGTCCCAGATTGTCATTGATTTTTTTTAGACCATTCACATCTGCAAAAGCGATGCCAACCGGCTGGTTACACATCTCCTCGTCACATTCGATGATTGCAATATCTTTGTAATATGCCTTACGGGTTTTGAATCCCGTTAATGCATCCCGCTCTAATTCAGATATCTGCGAATTAATCTCTATGTATTGCTGTAAAGATTTTATATGGTTTTCTTTCGAATATTCAATAATCCGGTCTTTATAATAGTTTTTCGCCTCTAATGCCTCTAAAATTGCGTCTTTGTCCATTTTACCAACAGCGTATACATATATTAATTCTGCAAATTCAAGTCCAACCTTGATTTCATCCGGATATTTTTCCATATACTGATTCATGGATCGTAAAATGTGGTTCATAAGGTTATCATTACAAGAATCTCTTCCACACTCAAACAGTTCCCGGCAGGCATCCATAAATTCAGCCGCGTACATTTCATCCATTTTTGAAAGGATCTGTTTTTTGTAAGTCTCATATTTTTCTGGCTGTTCCAATTTATAATAAAGTGTTGCTGCACAGCGGGTGACATCATCCGGAACGATTGTATCTGCATGATATTGGCTCACTCCAAGTTCAAACGCCTTTAAAGCCTCTGTTAAACGGTTCAGTTTCTGAAGTGAAATAGATTTATTGATATAGATATAAGCACCCATTTCCTCATCACAGTCTTTCAGGACGTCTTCTGCGAGCGCAAGACTTTTAAGTGCTTCCTCATAGTTTTGTTCCTCAATGTAGGTCAATGCAATATTATTATACTCAAATGCATAATAGTATTTTTCATCATTTTCCATGGCAATTTTTAATGCCGTTTCATAGAAAAAACGGGAAACATTATATTCTGTCTCGCAATGTGTTGCCACACCTATCAGGTTAAAACAGGACAATAACTTAGGGGTATACGGATAGCTTTGATAGTCCACTATGATTGGTTCTATAATCTCTATGGTTTTTCTGAAATTTCCTTCCTGATAAAATAGCTGCCCATAATAAAAACTTGCAAGTATGCGCACTTCGGTTTTGTCGTATTTCTTTTTCAATATCTGTTCATAAAAATTTTTCTGCTCCGCAATAGACAGTTTTTCGATTTGCTGTTGTCTGGTTAAAAAATCGTTATAATTCATATTCAACATTCCCCATTTATCTTTTGGAAGATTCACTTCTTATTTACAAAATTCCCTAATTCAAATCAAATCATATCATATTAGACACAAGATTAGTACAATAAAATGAAATATCTGCATATGTAGATATTTATACTAATGTTAACTAGCTTTTACAAATAAATGTCAACTTCTATAAGTAGGCATGTTGACAATTAACCATACTTCGTGCTACTTTAAAAACAATTGAATTTAGAAACTTGTGAATTCACACCGTAACTTATTTGAATTTTGCAAACGTAACAAAGGAGTACAAAAATGACAACACAACCAAAGACAACCGAAGCCGAAAATCCATATCTTACCAGAGAGGATGCTCTTGCAATTTTAAATACACCGGATGATCAGTTGGACGAGCTGATTGCACGCGCTGAGAAACTGCGCCGTAAATACAAAGGAGACAATGTCGGAATCCACATTCTGACAAACGCAAGAAGCGGCAACTGTTCCCAGGACTGTGCTTACTGCGCACAATCCTGCCGGTCTTCTGCTGATATTGATAAATATAAATGGGTATCGGATGAAAAACTTTACCGTGATAATGACTTTGTGAATAAGAATCATCTGGCAAGACACTGTATCGGACTGAGCGGAATGAAGTTCTCAGACGCAGAAATTGAGGAACTTGCAGAAAAAATCCGCAAAATGAAAGAAACCGGAACACACCTCTGCTGTTCCATCGGATTTTTGACAGAAAAACAGGCGCGCATATTAAAAGAGGCAGGACTTGACCGTATTAACCATAACTTAAACAGCAGCCGTGCATTTTATCCGAACATCTGCTCTACGCATACGTTTGACCAGCGTGTCGCAAATATCAAAATGCTGCAGGGATTGGGTTATGAAATCTGCAGTGGCGGGATCATTGGTATGGGGGAAAGCAAAGAGGATGTTGTTGATATGCTGTTAGAACTCCGAGAAATTAACCCGGAAGCAATCCCAATCAACTTTTTGCTGCCAATTGAGGGAACACCTTTAGCGCACAAAGATACCTCAGGCTTAACCCCTGAATATGGTCTTAAGGTTCTCGCCCTTGCAAGGCTTCTTGTTCCACAGGCAGACATCCGCTGCGCTGCCGGACGTGAGGTTTACTTTAAAGGAGAAGAAAAACGTTTATTGTCCGTTGTAAACTCTATTTTTGCATCCGGTTATCTCACAGAGGATGGTCAGGGAATCGAGGATACCATCAAGGTGATCGAGGACGCCGGATTTACGTATGAGATTGAATCTGCATAAATCTATTAAAAAAGTGAGCAGACCTTACAGTGTGGCTGCTCACTTTTTTTAGTTCATTTTCAAACTGTCACGCAAAGATTTCCTGATCTTCTTTCTGGTCACCTCCACAAGCCCCAGTTTTGTCATGTCGATCAGATCCGTTTTCACCGGGTCGTCTTTTAAATATGTGCGGAAATTTTTTAAAAGAACTGCTTCATCTTCTTTTGCAAGAAGATTGATAAAATCGATGACGATAATGCCCGAGATATTGCGCAGCCGAAGCTGACAGGCAATCTCTTTCGCTGCCTCTAAATTAATGCGGAGCAGATTTTCGCGCATCTCTTTTTTTATGATATTTTTCCCACTGTTCACGTCAATGACCGTAAGTGCCTCTGTGTGTTGTAAAACAATGGATGCACCGGACTTTAACCAGATCTGTTCCCTTAAAGCTTTTTCTAAGGAGGACTTCACGCTGTAGAGTGAAGATAACGTTAACATCGGATCATGGTAATACGTTAACGTCAGGAAATCTGCTGTTCCAGAGATGGTCGGCACCTGAAACTGATCGACCGGAACCGGGACAGAACCGTTTGTCATAAACTGTTTCGGATGGATTCCATAATCCATACAGATTATTTCAAAGAGTTCGCGGTCATCGGTGATAATCTCGCTGACAGAACCTTCCCGCTGGTTTTTGACGTCTTCCAGATACGTCGGTCTCGCTTTTTTCAAAACACTGTAACAGGTTTTATGGCAGACATTCTCACGCATCTGTGACCATTCCATCTCAAGACTCCGGATTTCTGCGATCAGTGTTTCATCTGCGACACTTGCTGCATTTGTCCGGATGATAAGTCCGTAGCTTTCTGTATCGAATTCGTGTAATAATTCCTTATAATGTGCCTTCTGCTCTTTGTTTAATTTAGAAGAGATCCCCAGCCTGCGGTTTCCGGTTGTAAGAACAGCATATTTTCCTACAAAGCTTAAATTAGCAGTGACAGCAGGTTCTTTTGTCTTTAAAGCTTCACGTTCCACCTGAACCAGAAGTTCCTCTCCCGCCACAATTTCTTTTCTTGCAGAGAGCTTTTTGGTAAAAATTGCATTTTTCAGATCATCTAAGGACAAATAACAGGTCTGCTCCGGCGAAATCTTCACAAAAGCTGCCCGGATATTCTGTACGACATTTTCCACACGGCCAATATAAATGTTTCCAAGTAAACTATCTTCATCTGGGGGTGTAAGGCTTACTTCGATCATTTTTTTGCCCTGATTATAAAGAGCAGAGACAATAAAGTCCTGCTCTTCCCTGTTTTGCATTTTTATTTTTTCATGTGTGATAATATATTTATTCATAAAGAACCTCTTTATGCGATCTCTTCGCCCATATCCAGTAGAGAAACAAATTTGTCCCCCTCTTTTGCATACACATCCAAACGATGGATCTGGATTGCATTGGCATTGTATGGAATGTTCATATAGCCGAAAAGGGATTCTAACACAAGTTCCGGTTTTAAGTTGTCGGAACTTCCGGTACAGAGATTGATGTAAAACTCCGGTGCCTCCTCGGTTCCTTCTACTTTAAAATCATAAACCAGCTGCTTTAAGTCCATGATTTTTTCGCTTTTCTTTGTCTGCTTGGTGATAAGTACCTCAGAAGGCGTGATAAAATAATCTAAAATCGCCTGTCTGGCTTCTGTTTTCGTAAATGGTACTTCATAACCTTCCTTAAAAAAAAGTTTATAATCGGCTGCGGCAACTAAGGACATCGCTGTCTTGGCATTGTCCGGAAGCTTCACATATCCGGTAATCTCCACGCCCTCTACCATCGTCGCATTTAAATCTGCCATCGCCTCTTTTGTAGACTTGCTTTCGTGTACTTCAATATCTAAATATTCGCCGTCACTTGTAATTCCAACGCCTAGCGGTGCTGCAAACGACATGATCTGATGAGGGGAAAATCCCTCTGAATAACAGATATCAATATCTGCTCTCCGCATCGCCTTCTGGAAATAGCGCATAATATCAAGATGTCCGATGAACTTCATCACACCAGATTTTCGAAATTTAATCCTTATTTTCAAAACAGACACCTCCTCCAAATTTCATAGCTCCACAGCCGGAACATTTCATGCGGCAGTTCGGGGTTACTTTTTCATCATGTGCATTCTTCCATTCGCGTTTTAAAAAGTCTTTCGATACGCCGATATCAATGAAATCCCATGGGAAGATCTCATCCAGATCACGCTCTCTCATCGTGTAAAAATCGGTATCGATACCACATTCCGCAAAAGCGTCCACCCATCTCTGGTAGTCGAAATATTCGCTCCACGCATCAAAAATGCCGCCTTTTTCATAAACTTTTAAGAGAGCCTGTCCGATCTTACGGTCGCCTCGTGCCAGAATCCCCTCTAAAACCGTCACATCCGCTTCGTGCCAGTTATATTTGATACTCTTATGATTCAGCTGCGCATGCACACCCTCATTGACCACCCGCGCTCTTGCAAGATAATCTCCCGGTGTGTACATTCCTGCCCACTGGAACGGAGTAAATGGCTTCGGCACAAAGAAAGAGGTGCTGATCGTAATCTGACATTTTCCATTCCGTTTTTCCTTCGGAACCGTGTCATAATAAAGAGCTGCGATCTCATTGGCAAGCTGCGGGATCGCTTTCATATCTTCTTCCGTCTCAGTTGGAAGTCCAAGCATAAAGTATAATTTTACCTTGTTCCAGCCACCTTCAAAGGCAAGTCTCGAACCGTTTAAGATCACTTCCTCGGTAAGACCTTTGTTAATGACATCACGAAGTCTCTGGGAACCGGCTTCCGGTGCAAATGTCAGACTGCTCTTTTTGATATCCTGTACTTTGCTCATGACATCCAGCGAAAAGGCATCGATCCGCAGGGAAGGAAGTGAGATATTCACACCTTTTCCCTTGAACTCATCGATCAGGAAATTCACCAGTTCTTCCAGTTCAGAATAATCGGAGGAACTTAAAGAGCTTAAAGAAATCTCTTCGTGCCCGGTTGATTTTAACATTTTGTAGGCAAGCTCTTTCAGGTGTTCTACATTTTTTTCGCGGACCGGACGGTAGACCATTCCAGCCTGGCAGAAACGGCAGCCACGGATACATCCGCGCTGGATCTCGAGAACCACACGATCCTGTGTTGCCTTGATAAAAGGAACGACAGGTTTTTCCGGATAAACAGCTTCTGTCATATTCAGTACGATCTGCTTCTGGATCGTTTTTGGAACATCCTCATAAATTGGTTCAAAGGATGCGATCGTTCCGTCCTCTTTATAAGTCACTTCATAGAGGGATGGCACATAGATACCAGGCACTTTAGAAGCTTCATGTAAAAATTCATGGCGTGTTTTTCCCTCTGCACGCATTTTTTTATAAAGATCAAACAGTTCGTAGAAAGAAATTTCACCCTCTCCCATATAAAACAGATCAAAGAAGTCCGCCATCGGCTCCGGGTTATAAGTGCAGCAGCCGCCACCGATCACCAGTGGATCGTCTTCTGTACGGTCTTTTGCAAGCAGTGGGATCTGTCCGAGGTCTAAAATCTGAAGCACATTTGTGTAACACATCTCATAATTGAGCGTAAGACCGATAAAATCAAGATTTTTGATCGGTTCCTGGGACTCTAATCCAAACAGTGGAATATGCTCTTCTTTCATGATTTTATGAAGATCCGGCCATGGAGAGTAAACTCTCTCACACCACACATCTTCCATTTTATTAAACATATCATATAAAATCTGAACGCCAAGATGTGACATCCCTATCTCATATACATCCGGGAAGCACATGGCAAAACGGATTGCTACTTTTTCTTTATCTTTTTTGATACTGTTTAACTCATTTCCGATATAACGTGCCGGTTTATCGATTTTCATCAGTATCTCATCTGATAATGCTAATTTTGTCATTCGGTTTGTCCTTTCTCATTTTTCCTGAAAACGACTGGGAAATCAGTCATGCTCATTTATCATAACATAATCCTGCAAAATTGTATAATACTGATTATCAGAAATAATGTCAATGACATCTTTTGCCTGATAGCCATGGAATTCATATGCATTATATTTTAACAGAAGGAATGCGAGCATAAGAAGAACAGCAAGCACTATGCGGATTTTCAGAAAAATCCACGGAACCAAAGGCTGTGATTCCTCTTCTGCGGTGCCATTTTCCACCTCCGGCCGGTCAAACGAGCGCCGTATCTCGTTGACGTAAGCTCTGCGTCTTTCCACATATTCATCGGTCATAAAATAAGACTCCATAGATTTCTCATTGAAATCATATGAAGTCTTGTATCTCATTAGAACTTTTTTTCTATCCATGCAATAAGCAACAGACACCAGTGGATCAGCGTTCGATCGAGAACCATTGCACCTATCAGTGAAAAAAATAAGGTGAGCACGATCATGAGCAGCGAACCACCGATCACTCCGAAATCTGTCGGGCTGACATGAAAAATCTGTTTGACCAGATAATGAAGCACGCCCCAGTGGATCAAAAGGATCCCGAAACTGTAGCGGCTGATCAGCTTTGTAAAAAAATGTTCCGTCTCTGCTTTCACATAAATCTGTTTCACGAAAAGAAAAACAGCCATCGTATAAAATACCATAAGCGGCGCATTGTTAAATAAATAACGATGATATTGTGCCCCACTGAAGATATGACGGACTGCCAGACAGACAGAAAGGATTCCGGCTCCATAAAAGAAGTACTTTCTGCGCCCCTGCTCTCTTGTCAGATAATATCCCAATATAAAAACACCGGCAAAAGAACCGAGAATCCCGGAGACAATGGAATTATAATAAAGCGTATCCCAGTAAGTTCCAAGGATCTGGAAGATCAGGATCACAGCCACAAGCCCGCTTAAAACAGAATCCGGGATATGCTGCACTACATAGCGGAAAAACGGTGTCAGCACATATAACCAGATGATCACATAAATCAGCCAGAAATGCGGCGCTTCCTCCGGTGCACCGAGCAGAATACGTTTTAACATGGCGCCCCAGTGATCGGGGCGAAGCCAGACGAACCCCTCTTTGGCACACACATATAAAATATAATAGATCACCATTGGAACAAGCACTTTCAAAAAACGTTTCCGGTAAAACTGCCCGGCGGGTTCGCCTTTCACCGGTAAAAGAAGGGCTCCGCTTATCATGATAAAAAGCAGATTGCAGCACAAAAACAGGTAATTGCTGATCTCAAATCCATACCACACCGCACTCCGCTCCGGAACAAGCGTGGAACCGAGTGAGACCGTGTGGACAGCGATTACGAGAACCGTGGCAAGTACCCGCAGTTTGTCGAGATAAACCTGTCGTTTTATTTTCTCTGTGAAAGTTCCTGTGTGATCTCTTCCCATGTGATATCCTTCTCTGCCATTAAGACCATGAGATGGTAAATGTAATCAGAGATTTCATATTTCAAATGCTCGTGGTCAGTATTTTTCGCTGCAATAATGATTTCTGTGTTTTCCTCTCCAACTTTTTTGAGGATGTTATCCAGACCTTTTTCCAATAAAAGGTTTGTGTAGGAGCCCTCTTTCGGATTTTCCCTGCGGTCTAAAATAATATTGTAGACATCCCCCAACACCTTCTGCGGATTTTTTTCAACGTATTCTTTTTTCACAATCTCATTGAAAAAACAACTCTGGTTTCCGGTGTGGCATGCAGCACCGATCTGGGAAACTTTTGCAAGAATGGTATCATAATCGCAGTCTGCTGTCAGGGATTTGACATACTGGATATGACCGGAAGTAAGACCTTTTGTCCAAAGCTCATTCCGGCTTCTGCTGTAGTATGTCATTTTTCCGATGTTAATCGTTGTGTCAAAAGCTTCCTCATTCATGTAAGCCAGCATTAACACTTCATCCGTACGGTAATCCTGCACAATGACCGGAACCATGCCGTCAGAATTTTTCTTTAAGTCACTCCACTTTAAGTTTGGCTCGAAGTTATCCATCTTAATACCGGAGGCAGACAACTGGGATTTCATCTCCATAATATCTGTTTTTGGATTATTAATTAAAGAACCTGCAATTCCGCGGACATTTTTGCGGGATAAGATTGATAAAACCTCATCATAATCAGCATCGTTTAAGTAGACAACATGAGGAACATCGGTCATTCCTTCCACTGCATCTAACACTGCTTTATTTAAGATCAGCACTTCATGGAATGTATCAGCCATTTCATCCTGATGTTTGAAGATAAAATCCACATTCGTCACGGAAACAAGAATACGGTCTTTCCCGAAACGCTTGCTTGCCTCTGCAGCCAGTGCCATACTCTCCGGTTTGGAGCCGTTGACGATCACTTGAAGACATCCGGCATAGATGAACTTCTTAATGTCCTCCATACGGTTAATGTTACCGCCTGCACAGACTTTGATTTCAATATTACGGTTAATGTTGCGGATAACCTGTATGTTGCGCTCATGCTCTTCATCTGTTGTGGACAGGTCAAAAATCATGATTTTATCAATGCCACTGTCATTATAGAGTTTTGCAAGTTCAATGACATCCGGATATTCCTCGTAATTGTCTCTGGCTTTGATCGCTTTTCCATCCTTTAAGTAAATTGTTGCCACGATATTTTTGTGTTCCATATTAATATTCATACCTTTCCATACAAAACGGTCTGCACATATTTTTGATACGTCAGACCGCTTCTTTTCTAATCATATTTCGCACGTGATACATGTGAATTGTCAACTACAGACTTCCTTTGGTAGAAAGGATATCCGTGATCCTCGGGTCAATGACCGTTGCCTGATCCAGTGCCTTTGCAAAAGCCTTGAACATCGCCTCGATCATATGGTGGTTGTTTCCGCCGGAAAGCACCCTGATATGCAGATTCATTCCTGCGGTATAAGAAATGGCATAGAAAAATTCCTTCACCATCTCCGTATCCATATATCCCACGCGGTCGGTCGTAAATTCTCCATCGAACACAAGATAAGGTCTTCCGGAAAGATCCACTGCGCACAGGACAAGCGTTTCATCCATCGGCAGAATACAACTTCCGTAGCGCCGGATTCCCTTCTTGTCACCAACGGCCTCCTTAATGGCATTGCCCAGAACAATACCTGTATCTTCAATTGTATGATGACAGTCCACTGCAAGATCTCCGGCAACATTGACTTTCAGGTCAAACAGGCCATGTCTTGCAAATCCGTCTAACATGTGGTCAAAAAAACCGATTCCTGTATGGATAGAGGAACTGCCGGTACCGTCTAAATTCAAATGTAATGATATATCTGTCTCTTTGGTTTTACGAACATAATCTGCTGTACGTGCCATTTTATTTTAAACCTTTCTGCTTCTTTTTTCAACTTAAGTAATTATTAATTCTTTGTATCTATTCAGAGCCAAGGCAATTTTCATAAATTTGCGAATCATGCTTGCATGAATGAGCATAATTTTGAAAATTTCTTTGGCGAAGTAACCACATGAGCAAAAGGAAAGCTCTGAAAGAGCGGTTTTGCGAATGGGTGCTGAATAGATACAATTAATCTTCAAACCGTACCCGGATGGAATTAGCATGTGCCGTTAGTTTTTCACACTCTGCAAACTGCACGATATCTTTGTATACAGGCTTTAGTGCTTCTCTGGAATAAGAGATAATGCTTGATTTCTTAATGAAATCATCCACGCTGAGCGGTGAGAAGAATTTTGCGGTTCCGTTGGTCGGAAGGACATGGTTTGGACCTGCAAAATAATCACCGAGTGGTTCGCTGGAATACTCTCCGATAAAAATTGCCCCTGCGTTGCGGATTTTTGTCATTGTCTCAAATGGATTTTTTGTCACAAGCTCTAAGTGTTCCGAAGCAATCTCATTGACGGTGTCAATGGCATCCTGCATCGTGTCTGCCACAAGGATATATCCATAGTTATCCAGAGATTTCTGGATGATTTCTTTTCTGGAAAGAACCTCAACAAATTCGTCAACTTCCACGGAAACCTGCTCCGCCAATGTCTCACTGGTTGTCACCAGGATGGCGGATGCCATCTCATCATGTTCTGCCTGTGACAGTAAATCTGCCGCTACAAAACGTGGATTTGCCGTCTCATCGGCAAGTACCATGATCTCACTTGGACCTGCGATGGAATCAATGCTGACATAACCAAACACGGCTTTTTTGGCAAGGGCAACGTAGATATTTCCCGGTCCTACGATCTTGTCAACTTTCGGGATGCTCTCCGTTCCAAAGGCAAGGGCTGCGATTGCCTGTGCACCACCGACTTTATAAATCGCATCGACTCCCGCCTCTTTGGCAGCTACTAATGTAGATGGATAAACCTTTCCATCTTTGCCACATGGCGTCGTCATAATGATATTGGAAACCCCTGCCACTTTTGCAGGAATGACATTCATCAGTACAGAGGACGGATAAACTGCTTTTCCACCCGGCACATACACACCCACAGTTTTTAACGGTGTCACTTTCTGGCCTAATATGATACCGGATTCATCGGAATCAAACCAGGAGTACTGTTTCTGTTTTGTATGATAGTCACGGATGTTGACAAGTGCCTTGCGGATGACATCTAAAAGCTTTGGGTCTACCTGCTCATAAGCTTCTTTGATCTCTTCTTCCGTCACGCGGATATTGTCCTGATCGATGGTGGCACCATCAAATTTTAATGTGTACTCAAAAACCGCCTCATCACGTTTTTCCCTGACATTCTGGATAATGTCATTGACGCGGCTCTCAAATTCGCCGTAAGAGTTCGGGCTTCTTTTTAATAAATTCTCCAATATATTATTCTGTGTTTCTTTTGTCAGTTTTAAAATTCTCATTGGACTGCATTCCTTTCTGTATTGATCACATTCTTCAGATCAGAGATCAGTTTTGTGATCCGCTCATTTTCCATCTTCATGCTCACCTGATTTACTACCATGCGGGCAGAGAGCGGACACACTTCCTCTAACACTGTCAATCCGTTTTCCCGGAGTGTGGAGCCGGTCTCTACGATATCGCAGATCACCTCGGACAGTCCGACGATCGGTGCCAGTTCGATGGAGCCGTTTAACTTAATGATCTCTACGGTCTGATGTTTTTTATTGTAAAAATAGTCTTTTGCAATGTGTGGGTACTTGGTTGCCACACGGATCAGTTCGTGGTGCTGTAACAGATCATGCGCTTCTTTTGGTCCACAGATGCACATCCTGCATTTTCCAAATCCAAGATCAAGAACTTCATAAATATTACGTCCTTCTTCTAATATGGTGTCTTTTCCAACGATTCCGATATCAGCCGCACCATATTCTACATACGTAGGAACATCAGGTCCTTTTGCAAGGAAAAAACGAAGTTTTAGTTCCTCGTTGACAAAAATAAGTTTTCTTGTGTCCTTATCTTTCATCTCCTCACAGGTAATACCGATCTGTTCGAATAATTCCAGTGTTTTTTTTGCGAGTCTTCCCTTTCCCAATGCAAAGGTCAAGTATCTCATATCTTCCATTTTCTAATCCTCCATAAAAGTAACTGTCCTGATACGATTACGCTTTGCATAGTTTTGGTAATCTTCGTTTGTTTTCGTGTCGTCCTTTAAAATCGTCTCGACCGGAGTCCCGGCCGCACGCTTTTCTTTTGCACTTAAAATGGCTTTCGCCTGAGCTGCCTTTGTATACACGATCAGTTCACCGTTCGTTTCTATGGTGATATTGATTTTCTGTCTGGATAATGCCGCCATTAACTGGTCAATGACAATCGCAAATCCGATGGATGCGGAAGTCTTTCCATAATAGGTCAGAAGTTTATCATAACGTCCTCCCTTTACGATCGGTTCTCCGCTTCCGAATGTATAACCGGAAAAAATAATACCGGTATAATACTGATAACTGCTGATAATACCAAGTTCAAAGGAAATATACTTTTGAATCCCATAGACTTCAAGTACTTTATGAAGTTCTTCTAAATTATGGATCGCCGCTAAAATCCTAGGGTAAGAAGCAGCCGCTTCTTTCGCACGCTTCAGGTCGTTTAGGTCCACATTCAGACTGCCGAGCATATGGAACAGCTCGTTTAACTCTGCCTTCAGGTTTAAGGTCTCCGCAAATTCCTCCACACCAAAAAAATTCTTGTTGGCGAGCAGTTCACGCAGTTCTTCCTCGTCCTCCTCACTGATCCCGGCAGCTTCCACAAGTCCCTGAAAGAAATCCGCATGACCGACACTTAACTGGAAATCCTTAAGTCCTGCCTTTTGCAGACATTCTACCGTCATCGATAAAATCTCAGCATCCGCATCCACGGTGCTGTCCCCGATCAGCTCTGCACCAAGCTGTGTACTCTCTTTTAATCTGCCCTGATAACTGCTGTTATTGATAAATGTATTTCCCATATAGCAGAGACGGATCGGCATATCCTCATCCATAAAATATTTTGCAGCCGCTCTTGCGATGGACGGTGTCATATCCGGTCTTAAGACAAGCGTATTGCCCTCTCTGTCAAAAAACTTATATAATTCTTTCGAGGGAGTGGTTCCGATCTCCTTCCCGAAAATATCAAAAAATTCAAAGGTCGGCGTCTGGATCGGATGATATCCGTAACCCTTTAAGATGCCAAGTAAATCCGACTGGAGTAATAGCTTTTTCTCACATTCCTCGTTATAAATGTCACGCACACCCTCCGGTGTATGTAATAATTGTTTTTTCATAATGAATCTAATACCTTTCCCTTATGCTCATCCCATGCGGATGATCCGTTCACAGGTTTCATTTTGTACACTTTAGTATGCTAATGTGGTAACAAATGAAACTGCTTGATTTATTATATGAAAAGAATATCTGCTTGTCAATCCCTCATTGCCAAATCTTTTTGCATCGCATCCAGATATGGAACAAGGACGCCTCTGCTCTTCCGGAGAAAAAAATCAGGCTCCAGTTCTTCATAGCGGAAGCTTTTTCTGCCACCCTCTTTTGCCCGGTTCCAAAATTCCAGCAGTTTTGCAAACCGCAGATAATAAAATTCATCTCTTGCAGTAAAACTGATCAAAAAAAAGGCAATGCCCATCTGTTTTTCAAAGTTCTCCATAAAGACTACCTGATGCTCATGTATATTCTGAAGTGGGAAGGTGTCTGTGTTACACTCCTTTGCGTCAAAACAGACCGGAATCCCCTGCACTGCGCCAATGTAATCGACGGTACTCTTCTGATCAAAATACGCCAGCGTAATATGTCTGGTTGCCTTATCAATATTAATGGGAGTGATTGGAGTTGGGACTTTCTGGATCAAAGCCAGTCCGTTTTCTAAATATTTTTCGTTGGTACGGTTGATAAATTCCTCTAAAGTAGAACCTCTTAAACCACGTGAATTCCACGTTGCCATTTCTATTTCCTGCCTTCTTCGCTTCTTTTCATGATTATATCATAACTTTTGCATGACACGCCAGAAAAATGAAAACATTGCACGCTGTTTTCTTATATCCCGAATGATAAATTTTTATTAAATATTCAATTCCGATTTGTAAAAAAATGGGTTGTATGATATGATTATTTTATATACATTTATCAAAGAATCATACATTGATAAATACAGAAGTTTTGTGGGAGGTATTATTTTTATGGTAATGAATGAATCAGTTGAAAATTATCTGGAGACCATTCTGGTGCTGAATCATAGGCTGGGAAATGTTCGTTCCATTGACATTGCAAATGAGATGAATTTCAAAAAACCAAGCGTCAGCGTAGCAATGAAGAATCTCCGGGAAAATGGCTTTATTACCGTAAGCCCTGAAGGATATATTCACCTTACAGAATCCGGACGTGAAGTCGCTGAGAAGATTTATGAACGCCATACCACTCTTTCAAGCTGGCTTGTCATGCTGGGGGTTGATCCCCGCATTGCAGCAGAAGATGCATGTAAGATTGAACATGATGTCAGCGCCGAAAGTTTTGAAGCGATCAAACGTCACATAAACAGTGTTTCCAAGTAAAAAACGTTAAAAAGTCTCCGGGGGAATATTTCACTGGAGACTTTTTTCTGTCCTGACAGAAGATGAGAACATGTGTTTGTGTTTCCGGATTTATGTATAAATGTTTTCATAATTTTATGGAATGTGCCGATATACAATACAAAGAATCGGGGAGGTCATTCTTATGCAAATAAATCTGAACATTCTCACAGAGAACAATCATTCTTCCTTACTGTCAAAAAATGTTCCAACGGCTGATAACGCACTTTTACAATATATGCAAAAAGTCACGCAGGGCACGAACAATGCGGACACGGAAGATAAAAAGCAGCAGAAACTGCAGCATATTGTAAACAAATTAAAGCACGGCAAAAAACTGACGGCACAGGAGATGGAATTTCTGCGGATGAATTATCCGGATGAATATCAGCATGCACTCCGCATTCAGAAAATGGCTGAAATGCTTGAAAACCAGTTAAAACATGCAAAATCCAAGCAGGAGGCAGACGGCTATATTGCCGCAGCTTTAAATGGAATCCCGGACGATGATCCTGATAAAGAATGTCTGGTTGCAGCTTTCAATGAGATTTCCAAAGAATTTCATCACTCTTCTGCTTATCACAGACTTCCGGACACACCGGAGGATGTAAAAAAACAGAGGAAGCACAACGGTGACAATGGATTTGAACGAAAAGCAGACGATGACAGCGGCTCCGATAATTCCGGCAATCTGATGTCATGGACACCATTGCAGGATATTATCGATGCCGCTCCAACTCTGGAATTAAAAGGCTGATGTCTGTATATAGTCCCACGCATCCTCAAATTCCCTGCCGGACGGTGCGATCACTTCTCTTCCGTCTTCCAATACAATACGGTAAGCATGAAGCAGTTGAGAACGAACATGAACCTCTTTACGGAAACGTTCGTTCGTTCTCAGATCACCATATTTCCCATCCCCGACGATCGGATGACCGATGGACGCAAGATGTGCACGGATCTGGTGGGATCGGCCGGTAATAAGATGGACTTCAAGTTCCGTATATCCATTCGAAACTGCCACCGGGCGGTATTCCGTTTCAATTGGCAGATAATCTGCTTTTTCCTCCGGGCGGATATGGGAAACAACTTTCACCTTATTGTTCTGTTCATCTTTGGACAGGTAGCCTTTCAAATGCGTTTTTTCGCGCAGCTCTCCTTTTACAATACAACGGTAATATTTCTGGACAGTACGTTTTTTTAACGCTTCCGCCATTGCCTGAAGTCCCTTTAACGTTTTTCCTGCGATCAAAAGCCCGGATGTGTTCCGGTCTAAGCGGTTGCAGATGGATGGTTTAAATGTTTTGAACTGCTCCTCACTTAAGGCACCTTTTCGGATCAAATAAGAAAGAATATATTCATTTGCCGAAATATCCTCCGGAACCGCCTTCTGGGAAAGCATCCCGGATGGTTTGTTAATAATGATCACATCATCATCTTCATAAACAACCTGAAGTCTGCCTGAATCAATGGACTTTAACTTCATGTAGCCGGAATTTGTCTCATCTTTACCGGAAAATTTTTCAAAAGTTTCATCGGACAAAAATAATTTTACAAGATCTCCCGCATTTAATTTTTCTGTTCCATCTGCTTTGCGGTCATTTAAGGTGATATTCTTTTTGCGCAGCATCTTGTATACAAAACTGCCGGATGCATTGCTCAATAATTTTTTTAAATATTTGTCAAAACGCTGCCCGGATTCGTTGGGGCTGATCGTAAACTGTTTCATATAAAGTCAGGTTCGCTTTCTTATTTTTTCTTTCTGACAGATCTTTGAGGATTGCTGTGATCCGCACGGTTCTTTGCAGATTTATTCATGTTCGTTCCAGAGGCTTTCTTGTTATGCACATTCCGGATAGTCTTTTTCTTTGCAGGTTTCTGATCTGTCCTGCCCTTTTTTCCATCATGGCGCATATTGCGTTCCCCATGGTTTTGATACTCACCCTGTCTTGGACGGATCAGACATTTCTTATCAAATCCGATCAGATCTGTCCTTCCTGCTTTTACCAGTGCCTCATAGACAAGATCGTAATTCTTCGGATTCCGGTACTGGATCAATGCGCGCTGCATCGCCTTCTCATGCGGATTGACCGCAACATAGATTGGCTGCATATTTCTCGGATCAACACCTGTGTAATACATACAGGTTGAGATCGTGGAAGGGGTTGGATAAAAATCCTGCACCTGCTCCGGCATATATCCCAGATCCCTCAAAAATTCTGCAAGCTCCACTGCCTCCTTCAAGGTGGAACCAGGGTGGGAGGACATCAGATATGGAACCAGATACTGCTTTTTACCAATCTTTTCATTCATATCTTTATAGGCTTTTACAAACCGGTTATAGACATCCACACCCGGCTTGCCCATTTTCTCTAAAACTGCGTCGGAAATGTGTTCCGGTGCAACCTTTAACTGTCCACTGACATGGTGCTCACACAGTTCCCGCAGAAAAGTGCGGTCATTATCATAAATCAGATAATCGAAACGGATACCCGAACGGATGAATACTTTCTTCACATTTGGAAGCTCCCGCAGTTTCCGGAGCAGTTTCAGATAATCGGAATGATCCACTTTTAAATTCTGGCAAGGCTTCGGGAAAAGACACTGCTTATGCGGACAGGCACCTTTTGTCATTTGCTTGTCGCACGCCGGCGCACGGAAATTCGCAGTCGGACCACCTACATCATGGATATAACCTTTAAAGTCAGGATCCCAGATGATCTTGTTTGCCTCCGCTAAAATAGATTCGTGGCTTCTCGTCTGGATAATTCTTCCCTGATGGAAAGTCAGCGCGCAGAAACTGCAGCCACCATAGCAGCCACGGTTGCTGATCAGTGAGAATTTCACTTCTTCAATCGCCGGAACTCCGCCAAGTTCTTTATAAGAAGGATGATAATCTCTCATATAAGGAAGTGCGTAAACGGAATCCATCTCCGACTGTGTCAATGGTTTTGCCGGTGGGTTCTGTACGACAAACAGCTTTTCATCGTAAGTCTCGAACAACCGTTTTCCGGAAAAAGGATCGGTATTGCTGTACTGTATGTAAAAACTCTTTGCATACTCTAATTTATCTGCTTTTAAAGCCTCAAAATGTGGCAGCTCGATTGCATCGTAAATGCTCTCACGGTCTCTCGTCTTATAAACAGTTCCATCAATGAAGGTGATGTCCTTAATATCCAGACCGCTGTCTAAAGCGTCCGCAATCTCAACGATACTGTGTTCACCCATTCCATAGGAGATAAGATCTGCACCGGAATCGAGCAGAATGGAACGTTTTAACTTATTTGACCAGTAATCATAATGTGCCAGACGACGCAAGCTTGCCTCGATTCCACCAATGATGATTGGCTTATGTTTATAGGTCTGCCGGATCAGATTACAATATACGATCGTAGCATAATCTGGTCTTTTTCCCATCACACCGCCCGGTGTAAATGCATCCGTGGTTCTTCTTTTCTTGGAAACGGAATAATGATTGACCATAGAGTCCATATTTCCGGCTGAAACAAGAAAGCCGAGCCGTGGTTCGCCTAACCGGTTAATGGATTCTCTGTCTTTCCAGTCCGGCTGGGCAATGATCCCGACTTTATAGCCATGAGCCTCCAAAATTCGTGAAATGATGGCATGTCCAAAAGATGGATGATCTACGTAAGCGTCTCCACAGATATATACAAAGTCAAGCTGTTCGATGCCAGCTTCTTTCATATCTTCTTTACTGATCGGTAAAAATCCATGACTCATTTGTGATAACCTTTCTATCTAAAAATAAAATTTTCTGCAAAATAGCAACCTTAACATTATAACTTATTTATTCACAATTTTCAACGCAGTAATCTCTTCCTCTGTGAGCGGGCGATATTCTCCCGGCTTTAAATCATCGGTAAGCTGCAATGGCCCCATGGAAATACGTTTTAAATATAAAACCTTCTTTCCGACTGCCTCAAACATTCGTTTCACCTGATGGAATCTGCCTTCTGTAATTGTTAACTCAATTTCTGATTCTGGTTCACTTTTTAGGATGCGTAATTTGCCGGGTTTTGTCAGCTTTTCCTCTCCAATGTCAACCCCGTTTTCAAAGCTGTTGACATCTTTTTCTGTAACTACGCCATCGATAACTGCATAGTATGTCTTTTCTACATGTTTTGCGGGGCTTAACAGATCATGTGCCAAAGCCCCATCATTTGTGATCAGAAGCAGACCTTCCGTATCAATGTCCAGCCGTCCTACCGGAAATAAATCAGAGCGCACCGTATCGGTCAGGTAATCCATAACCGTCTTATGCAGCTGATCTTCCGTTGCAGTCACACACCCTGCCGGTTTATAAAAAAGATAATATTCGTATTCACAGTAAGTGACCGGTTCACCTTTATAAGATATCTGGTCGTTTTCCGGTGCAACCTTTGTTTCCGGTTTTGTAACGATCTCTCCATTGACTGTGATCTGTTTTGTTTTCAAAATCTTCTTTACTTCTGAGCGGGTACCAAGACCCATCTCTGTTAAAAATTTATCCAAGCGCATAAGTTCGTTCTTTCCTTTTTCTATTGTCTGTAATGATGTGGCATTTTCCTGATCGATCATTCCAAATTTCATAAAATGTATAAAATTATTTTAGCATAGGTCTGCTTTCTATTACAATGATTTGTAACTATTCAGAGCCAAGGCAATTTTCATAAATTTGCGAATCATGCTTGCATGAATGAGCATAATTTTGAAAATTTCTTTGGCGAAGTAACCACATGAGCAAAAGGAAAGCTCTGAAAGAGCAGTTTTGCGAATGGGGTTCTGAATAGTTAAAATGATTTTAAATAACGGAGCAAGGGGAAGGGGTTCACACTAAACTCCTTTCCGGATTCATCATCAAAATACACTCCAAAATGAAGATGCACCGGAAACTTTCCGGTTGTGCCAGGTGTATCACTGTATCCGGTATCCCCCATAAACCCAAGCAACGTTCCTGCTTTCACTTCTTCTCCGATCTGGAAATCTTTTGCATAATCCGAGAGATGTGCATAATAAAAATAAGCGCCATGCCTGCTCCGGATTCCAATGCGGTAACCGCCAAGCCGCAGCCATCCGATATTTTCCACAACCCCATCCGATACGCTGTAAATCGGATAAATTCCACGCTGGTTCACAGATGCCATAATATCACAGCCTTCATGGAACCGGTCTCCTCCAAAGGTTCTGCTCTGTCGCCATGAATTTGCAAAGTCCACGGTTGCTCCGGGTTCATTTTCAATTGCTCCTACCGGAAACAAAACCGCATCCGTCCACATCGCTTCAATCTTGCTTTGGATCCGTTCAAATTTTTCCGGCTGATGTTCTTTCACAAAAGAAATATTTTCTTCTAATAAATCAGAATCCGAACAGGTATTATTTAAGGCGAAGTACATTGCAAGGTATTCACTGAGCTTTGCGAAGTCTGCATATTTTACAGATTTGATTTTCTGTTCCGTAATATCATTCTCTTCCATAGGTTCCGAATCATACAGAAAAGAATTTATTACCTCTTCTGATACTTCTTCATCTCGGAAATTTTCAAACGCTGTTTCATAAGGAAAACAGTTTTTCTTAAGCACTTCACTATCAATGTAGATTCCAAGATATACATTAATAAGAACCACCAGCATAAAAAGTAACAGATCACGAAGAAATCTCTGTTGCAGCAAAATCACATCCCCACTCTTTCCTGATAAATGTTACGAAAGTTACAAACAAATTACATTTTTTACAATTCAAAACAATATATTTTACTATGAAAAAGAAATTTATATGCTTTGCCATTCTTATTTTAACTGCATATATCCTGCTTTATCCGGCAGATGCTGTAAACGCATCCAGAAATGGTCTGATGCTCTGGTATGAAAAAGTGCTTCCCACACTTCTGCCCTTCGCCATAATATCCAATGTTTTGATTCATTCTGGCTACATGGATGCCCTCACAAAGCACCTGACGAAATATTTCCGTTTCTTTATGCCTGTCAGCGGGGAAGGCGTATTTATTTTGTGCAGCGGTTTTTTATTCGGCTTTCCAATGGGAAGCAAAAACTGCGCCGAACTTTTAAAGGCAAATAAAATTCATCCGAAAGAGGCTGAAATTTTATTTTACATCACCAATAACATCAGTCCGGTTTTTATCGGAAGTTATATTTTGTTGCAGCAGTTACAGCTCACAGGAATGTTCGGAATCAGTATTTTCATCCTATATGCCCCTGCACTGATACTCGGTATGTTATTATTGCACAGAAAAAAAGAGGAAAACAGGCAGAAAAAAACGGCATCCCAATCTCAAATAACTTTTAAGATCATAGATGCCGCCATTATGAACGGTTTCGAAACACTTGTCAGGATCGGTGGATATATCATGCTATTCTCAATCCTGATCTCACTGGTAGAAAAACTTCCGTTGCCAAAGCCTGTCCTGATCCTGTTGGAAAACGTTCTTGAAATCACCAACGGGATCAACTGTCTCGCCAACACAGACTGGAGTATTCAAACCAAATATATCCTTGCAATGACCGCCACCGCCTTCGGTGGATTAAGCGGTATCGCCCAGACATCTTCCATGATAAAAGGAACCTCTCTATCCATGAAAAGATACTGCCTTGTGAAACTGCTTCTAACATTATGTACCTTTCTGCTCGCTGTCACAGTCAGTCTGTTTTTACTTTAACATATCAGAAGAAATGTCAATCTTAGGCAGATTCTCTGTACTGTCCGAAACAGCATCCTCTGCCGTCGGATTTAATTCTGCACGGTTGGAAGATACAACATCATAAAACTCCTGCAGGGATGACATATAATTCTCATGTCTTGCCTTTGCAGAATCCATTGCATGAGAGATTGATATCTCAAGGTTTCTTAAAATATCATCCGTATACTGCATAGCGCCCATACGGATATTGTTTGCATCGTTGGTCGCATTATCTAAAATCTCCTGTGCCTGCTTGGTCGCGATCATAACAACTTCGTTTGCCTGCGCATATGCCTGTTGCATAATCTGATGTTCACTTACAAGCTCATCCGTTTTCACCTGGGCTTTTGCAATAATTGCATCCGCTTTTGCCTGTGCGTCTGCCAAAATAGCCTCTTTGTTGCTGATGATCTTCTGATAACGCTTGATCTCTTCCGGTGTTTTGGAACGGAGTTCATTTAAAAGTTCTTCTAACTCGTCCTTGTTCACAATAATTTTTGAAGAGGATAATGCCTGATATTTACAACCGTCAATATACTCTTCGATTTCTTCAATAATCTGTTCGATTCTGCTTGCCATAGGAAACACTCCTTATTTCGATATGTTATATTTTGCATAAATTCTGTCTATAAACTGCGCAGGAACAAACTTGGAAATATCGCCTCCGTAGGATGCGAATTCCTTCACGATCGTGGAACTTAAGTAGGAATACTGAAGGCTTGCCGTCAAAAAAATCGTCTCCACCTCCGGACTCTCTACATGGTTCGTCTGTGCGATCTGCAATTCATACTCAAAATCTGTCACTGCACGCAGACCACGTACAATAATCGTAGCGCCAATCTGCTTCATATGCTCGACCAAAAGTCCGTCAAACGATGTGACAGACACATTTGGAAGATCTTTTGTCATCTCTTCAATCATACTAACACGTTCATCCAGAGAAAACAATGAGTTTTTTGCACTATTGTTCAGCACTCCGACAACGAGTTCATCTGCGATACTGGATGCTCTTTTAATAATATCAACATGTCCTAAGGTCAGCGGATCAAAACTGCCAGGATAAATTGCCTTTTTCATAATGTATTTGCCTTTCCAGACTGCAAATCATAATTCCAATGATAGAAATTATGATGATTTATTCTGCCTTTGTAATAAAAGCGTGAACGTTTGTCTTATATGTTTTTAATTTTTTTAATTCAAAACCAAGCTCACTTAAATAATCAAAAGAAGTGTCCAAAGATGCCTCGACAATGATCAGCGTATCTTCTTTTAAAATAGAGGAATCTTTTAAACATTCCAGAACTTCTTTTTCATACTCGTGCTTGTACGGAGGATCCATGAAAATGACATCAAACTTGTACTTTCCTTCCATGCTGCGGATGGCAGAAATGACATCGCTCTGAAGTAATTTTGTTTCCCTGTCAAACTTCGTAAAATGAATATTGTCCTCAATACATGCACACGCTTTTTTGTTATTTTCCACAAAAACAGCATATCTTGCGCCACGGCTCACTGCCTCCAAACCAATCTGTCCGCTTCCTGCAAACAGATCAAGAAAATACGAACCCGGCACATCATTCTGAAGCATATTAAATAACGTTTCTTTGATACGGTCTGTTGTTGGTCTTGTGTCCATGCCCTCGATCGTTTTCAATGGCAGGCTTCTTGCTGTACCAGCAATAATTCTCATATTTTCGCTTCTCCTTATTTACAGAAAATCTATCATGCTTTATCGTATCTAGTTCTGCTCTTTTAAAACATCTTTGTTCTTTACAATGTAATCAATAAGTGACACAACCGTAAGGATCAGGGCAGCATAGGTAAGGATCTTCCCAAGGATCTGGAAAAACGGCATCTGGACATTTAAAATAAGCACGATCACCATTAACATCTGGAATGTAGTCTTAAATTTGCCCCAGTAACTTGCTGCAATGACAACTCCGTTGTCGGATGCGATCAGACGGAAGCCGCTGATGATAAACTCTCTTGCAATAATAATGACAACGATCCATGCTGCAAGCTGTCCGGTCTGGATCAGGCAGATCATCGCAGAACACACCAGAAGCTTGTCTGCAAGCGGATCCATAAACTTTCCAAAGTTTGTGACAAGATTATACTTTCTTGCAATTTTACCATCCAGAAGATCGGTAAGACTTGCCACAATAAAGATAGCCACTGCAATGTAATTATTGATGCCTGTCATATTTGGTGCAAGCATAAAAAATACAAAAAATGGAATAAGAATTACACGAAAAGTTGTTAATTTGTTAGGTAAATTCATAATTTTTCCTTCTTTCCGAAATCTACTGACAGATTTCTCCAATCAAATCATACTCGTAAGCGCCTGTGACTTTTACTTTAACAATGTCACCGGTCATAAGGGTTTCGTCCGTATTGATGAAAATATAGCCATCGATATCCGGAGCATCACGGTAGGTTCTTCCAACATAGGCATTATCATCCTCTACCTGACCTTCGATAAACACATAAAGTTCTCTGCCCTTCATCTCTTCATTTTTATCAAAGATCACTTCCTCCTGAAGTTCCATGACATCTGCCTGCCAGTCCTTCTTCAGTTCCTCATCCACCTGATCTTCGAAGGCAGCAGCCGGAGTTCCCTCCTCCGGTGAGTAGGTGAATGCTCCCAACCGGTCAAACTCCATGTCATTGATAAACTGCATGAGTTCCTCGTGAATCTCCTGTGTCTCACCCGGAAAACCGCAGATCAACGTGGTTCTCAATGTGATATCCGGGATACGATCTCTTAAATGTGTGATGATACGAATCAGATCGTCATGACTTGTTCTCCGTCCCATGCGCTTTAACATTGTGTCATTGGAATGCTGGATTGGGATATCAAGGTAATGGCAGACTTTTTCGTTGCGGATCATGGAATCAATTAAGTCTTCATAGATTTCTTCCGGATAACAGTACATAATGCGGATCCAGAATAAACCATTGATCTTATTTAATTCGTCCAGTAATTTGTGCAATGATTTTTCACCGTAGAGGTCAATACCGTAAAGAGTTGTTTCCTGGGCAACTAAAATCAGCTCTTTTGCGCCGTTTGCAACAAGCTCTTTTGCCTGGCCGATCAGATCTTCCATCGGTACACTGCGGTAATTGCCGCGGATATATGGAATGATACAGTAAGTACAGCGTTTATTACAGCCCTCTGCGATCTTTAAATATGCGAAATGGCCACCGGTTGTCACGCTTCGCTTTGTATGGATAGACGGCAGTCCCTCCAATGTTTTGAAATTCTCATAAAAAGTACCGCCAAGCGCTTCATGTACAGCTTTTACGATATCCTCGTAGGAATTGGTTCCAAGTATAGCATCCACCTCCGGGATCTCGGTCTTGATCTCTTCCTTGTAGCGCTGTGCAAGACATCCGGTTACGATCAAAGCCTTTAACGGACCGGTCTTTTTGTACTCTGCCATCTCTAAAATGGTGTTGACACTCTCTTCCTTGGCATCATTGATAAAGCAGCAGGTGTTGACGATGATAATATCCGCCTCTGTCTCATCATTCGTGATCTCGATTCCGTCATCACGGAGCATTCCAAGCATAAATTCTGTGTCTACTAAGTTTTTGTCGCATCCGAGGGATACAAATAATAATTTCATTCGATTCTCTCTTTCTACATTAATTATGGCAAAAGGGCTGTCGCACAATTGCGTTCAAAAGTGCGGCAGCCCTGACGGGTTTTCTTTACTCCTCATCTTCTGTGTCTGGAATGATCTTTACTTTGCCCTCGTAAAGTTCTTCTACAGCGATGGATAATGGCTTTGGACATGTGATCTTGTCTGCCATTGGTTCATCTCCCGCAATGATCTGACGTGCTCTCTTTGCAGCGGCGATCACAAGGGAATAACGGCTGTTAACAACTGGTTCCTCACCAAATTCCACATTGTTATTTACAACTTTCATTAATTCAACATAGGATGGATGGATCATAATATTACCTCTCTTCTGCCTTGCGGCTGATTCATTTTCATTTATTTTTTTCAAAGATATCTGATTTCCGATATCTAATGTAAGCTTTTTTCCATATTTTTGCAAACATTATTTTAATCTTTTTTCGAAAAAGCGGTTAACTGGTGTCTCATGTCATAAATTGCAGACAGATTTCTGGAAACACGGAAATGCTCATTGTGGATGATGGAATGTACTTCTTCCACACACTCATCAAGCTTATCGTTTACGATGAGATAATCGTAAGCTTCAATTCCTTGCGCCTCCTCAACTGCTCTGGAAAGTCTCGATTCGATGACACTCATCTCCTCTGTTCCCCTTCCGACCAGACGGTTCTTTAACTCCTCTGCGCTCGGCGGTGTGACAAACATCAACAGTGTGTCCGGGAACTTCTCCTTCACTTTTAAGGCTCCCTGAATCTCAATCTCCAAAATAACGTCTTTTCCGGCAGCGAGCTGTTCCTCTACATATGCCTTCGGTGTTCCGTAATAGTTGTCGACATATTTTGCATACTCGATCAGTTCATCATCGGCTATCATTTTCTCAAACTGCTCTTTTGTCTTAAAAAAATATTCCACACCGTCTGTCTCTCCCGGTCTTGGAGAACGGGTAGTTGCAGAGATGGACAACGCATACTGCTCCGAATATTTCTTCATGAGTTCTTTCATAATGGTTCCTTTTCCAGAACCGGAAAAGCCGGAAAGTACGATTAAAATTCCTTTACTCTTTTGTATCATAGTCACCCTCCGATGCATTGCCATTAAACCGGCCGGCAAGCGTCTCCGGCTGCAATGCAGACAATATTATTTTATTATTTTCGGTAAAAATCACACTCTTGGTTCTTCTTCCCTGCGTCGCATCGATCAAAATCTCCTGCTCTTTTCCACGGGAGATCATGCGCTTTGCCGGTGCGGAATCCGAAGAGATAATGCTGACGATCTTATCGGTGTTGACCATATTGCCAAATCCGATATTCATTAACTTTGCCATAAAATCGTTCGTTCCTATTCGATATTCTGAATCTGTTCCCTGACTTTTTCGATATCCGTTTTCAGGTTGATCCCGGTATCAGAGATTTCCAGATCATTTGCCTTGGAAAGAATCGTATTCGCCTCGCGGTTCATCTCCTGCGCAATAAAATCTAACTTACGTCCGATACTTCCACCAGCCTCTAAAGCATCTTTTGTTGCCTTGATATGGCTTCTCAGACGGACAGTCTCCTCATCCACACAGATCTTATCTGCAAAAATCGTCACCTCTGTGGCAATTCTCGCGTCATCGATCTGTTTATCTTCCAACAGCTCTTTCACTTTGTTCTCAAGACGTTCTCTGTAGTCCTTCATAATGATTGGAGAACGCTCCTCGATAAAATCAACATAGGCCAGCATATTGTCAAGCTTTGCACAGAGATCATGCTTCAAATGCTCCCCCTCTTTGATACGGCTCTCCACAAACTGTTCTGCCGCACCGCGGAGTGCTTTCTCAAGTCCTGCCCAGAGTTCGTTCTCGTCTGTCTCTACCTGTTCCATCGTGAAAACATCCGGGTATCTGGATAAGGTGCTGACTTTGATATCATTGTCTAATCCAAACTTGTCTGCCATTGCAGTCAGGTGTTTTAAATATTCACCGGCTAATTCTTCGTTGTATTTCAAACAGAAATTATCTTCGGAAAAATCCTCGAATGTGATATACAGATCTACCTTGCCGCGCTCCATATATTCTTTCAGCAGATTGCGGATCGTGCTCTCAAAGAAATTCAACGCCTTCGGCATCTTGATATTCACATCCAGATAACGGTGATTTACGGATTTCATCTCAACCGTATATTTACGGTTTCCTTCGGTCACTTCACATCGACCAAATCCGGTCATGCTTTTTATCATAAAATAACCATGCCCTTTCTCGTAAAATGATTATATGCATAGATAAATTTATTATAAAGCGAAAGTTCATGCTCGTCAATATTTTTCCGTAAATCGACTGTTTTTTGAATTTCCTGTATATTTTTTGTTGCAGACGTCATACTAGGAGTAAATATTGATACCAAAATCATTCATACAAAGCAAAATCAGGAGGAACCGAACATGTCCGACAGCGATACCGTAAAACTGCTCCGCGAATGTAATTCCGGCATACAGATGGCTGTTTTTTCCATTGATGAGATTCTGGAAAAAGTAACCGATAAAAATTTATACGAAATTTTGAAAAAATCCAAAGAAAGACACGAGAAACTCGGCGACGAAACCCACGCAATCCTTGCAGAATGTGGGGATGAAACAAAGGAGCCAAACATGCTGGCAAAAGGCATGTCATGGATGAAAACCAACGCCAAAGTCATGATGGATGACAGTGACGCCACAATCGCCGACTTGATCGTAGATGGCTGCAATATGGGTATTAAGACACTCTGCCGGTATGAAAACCAGTATGCGGCAGCTGATGACGCTGCAATGAAACTGACCGATGATCTGATCCGGCTGGAAGAAAAGCTGCGGCAGGATTTGAGGGAATATTTATAACGCAAATCAAAAGGGAAGCGAATGTATCATAATATCATTTCATACGTTCGCTTCCTTTTTATCTAATCCAAAATCCTAACAGACTTTAAATACTTTTCTCTTCGCTTCTATCTTTCCTATAATCATACAAGCCCTTAAATGATAAATAACTCGATAAGATAACTTTAAATTTTGTTCATCTGCAATAATTCCAATTCTTCATCGGATAATATTCGCTCATAACTCAATTCTTTTTCCTCAAAATACTTTTCCCATTTTGAAACATTCTCAATATCTTTTCCGATAATATAACCTTCTGTCATTGCATTCATGATTTTTTTATACATATCTGTATCATTTATCGAATACATAATATGCCAACTTTTTGATGGATCAACATTATCCATATAGTTTAATCCATTACAGGCTATCAACATAATTCCATTTTCTGTTCTTACAGCTTGCCCTGCAACTTCGGCATCTGCAAATCCCATTGCCATACCATCTGTTTTTACAAGATTAGGGTATTTTTCTTTATACAGATTTGCTAACTCCTGCAGCTTTTCTTTTTGTCCTTGATTACAAATTAAGTTCCAAGAACCAGCACCTTCATTCCCTTTAACTTTTAAACTCTCAATACCTGTAAACTTATTGATATCAATTACATAATTTTCATTTAAGGATGTTGTCGGTATACTGTCTGTGTTTAGGAACTGTTTCAGGGCTCCCACAAGCTCATTGTCGGCATACATAACATTCTCTGGTTCGCCAAATACATTTTGGAACACAATATAATTTTTATTTGTGTTAGTATCTGTTTGCAGCGTTGTTGTATCAGGATTCAATACAAACGTTTGGTTGAGTGTTTTATCATATATCTGCCAATATCCTGCTATTTCACTGGTACTTTCTATGGAATATCTTTCTGTATCTACTCTTTTATCAAGATTCTCAGATACGGTTGCCAGATTTCCCACACTAAATTTTGTACCTGAACTTTTCATAATTGAATATGCATCATGGATTGAAAACCCTCTTTGCACTTTCTCCTGAGCAAGACTATTTAAAGAAGTTTCTGTTTCATTAGACATAATTGAAAAATATCCTTTATTTTTTCTCTGTGACATTTCCATTTTTCTATATAGACTTTGCATACAATTTATCTGAAGTTCCATACTTGTCATCTCCCTATATATAGTTTCATATATTAGTAATGAGTGATTTCTACTTTTTTAATAATTGATAACAATTATATTTTTAATATATTGGTTATCAATTATTGTATCAGTTATTTTTACTTTTTCAACTATAATTAACATTTTTTAATTTAATTTGTAACTCTGGGATATTTCATATTGGATACTTCCTATAACAATTCTGTGTGGAGCTGGCAGTATCCACGCTTACACATTCATTACAGGCTTGATTTGTTTTGTGGCAGATGTGATTTATATTTATTTTCTGGTTCAGCTGAAACAAAAAGGACAGAACATATTTGTATGATCCATATAAAAAACTGCAGCTTTGACGAAATAAAGTCAAGGCTGCAGCTTTTTTGTCTATTCTATTGTTTAGTCTTCCACCAGTGTTTCCATCTCTTTGATGATCTCACCGAATGCGTTTAATGCATCCTGGATTGGAGCCGGTGTTTCCAGATTGACACCTGCAATCTTAAGCAGTTCGACCGGAGCCATAGAGCAGCCACCGGATAAGAACTTTTTATAACGTTCTACTGCCGGAGCTCCCTCTTCCAAAATCTTATGCGCCACAGAAAATGCTGCACAATAGCTTGTCGCATACTGATAAACATAGAAATTGTAGTAAAAATGAGGAATTTTTGCCCATTCATACGCAATCTGTTCATCGGAAACAATATCGGAACCATAGTATTTTTTATTTAATTCCAGATACGTGCTGCTTAAATTGTCTGCTGTCAGACTTTCGCCTTCTTCATACATTTTATTAGTCAGCATCTCATATTCTGCAAACTGTGTCTGACGATAAACAGTTCCCTTGAAGCTGTCAAGATAATGATTCAGAAGATAAGCACGCTCTTTCTTATCGGTTGTATTCTTCAACAGATATTCCATTAAAAGAATCTCATTGCAGGTAGAGGCAACCTCTGCCACGAAAATTTTATATCCGGCATAAATATAAGGCTGTGCCTCGTTGGAATAATTCGAATGCATGGCGTGTCCCATTTCATGTGCCAATGTGAACATGTCATCCAAAGTTCCGTTGTAATTTAAAAGTACATACGGATGACAGCCATAAGCTCCGGCAGAATAAGCTCCGCTTCTCTTTCCCTGATTCTCGTAAACATCGATCCAGCGGTTTTCGAAGCCTTCTTTTACCTTATTGACATAGTCTTCGCCGAGTGGCGCAAGCGCTTTCAATACAGTCGCTTTTGCTTCCTCAAAAGGAATTTTTTTCGCCATGTCCGGAATCATCGGGGTGTAAATATCATACATATGCATTTCGTTTAAACCAAGGCACTTCTTGCGCAGCGCAACATATGCATGCATTTTATCCAAGTTTTTATTCACGGTGTCGATCAGATTGTAATAGACACTTGGAGAAACATTGTTTTCATCCACTGCGGCTTCTAAGGAAGAAGCATACTTTCTTGCTTTTGCATGGAAATTCTGCTGTTTGATATTGCCACTGTAAAGACTGGCAAGTGTGTTTAAGTACTGCTTGTAAGTCTGATACATCTTTTCAAACGCATCTTTTCTGACACGTCTGTCCGCAGACTGTACGAACTGAATATAACGTCCATGTGTAATGCGGACTTTCTCTCCGTTTTCGTCCTCAATCTCCGGGAATACGAGGTCTGCGTTATTTAAAATTGAAAAGGTATCTGCCGGTGTCTGGCTCATCTCAGCTGTCATTGCAAGCAGCTTTTCCATCTCTGCTGAAAGGCAGTGCTCTTTTAAGCGGCGGATCTCTGCTAACTGTTTCCGGTATAGTTCTAATTCCGGTTTTTCCTTTAAGAAACCTTCTAATGTCTCCTCGGAAGCTGCAAGGATCTCCGGATCAACAAACGCTGTTTTGCTTCCCATTGCCGCATAAAGAGAATATACTTTTGCGGACATTGCCTGATGTGTGGTGTTGGTCTGATCCTCGTCAAAAAGGCGCTCTGCATAGTTGAATGCTTTCTCGATTTTTTCTCCTGCTTTGGCAAGTGTCTCTAATACAACAAAAAGATTGTCTGCATTTTCGGCTGCTTTCCCCTCGAAAGCAGCTGCCTTGTCTACGAGTGCGGAAATCTCCTTTAATTCATTCTCCCACGCCCCGGTGTTTTCATACATATCACTTGTTTTCCATGTATCTTCCTCTCTTACTTCACTTCGTTTCAATAATTCTGATGCCATAATGATTTTCCTCTTTCCTGTTTTTACAATAAATTGTGTATTGCAAGATCCGATGAAATACACACTGTTAAGTATTTTAGCATAAAAGAATCATATACAACAAGTTAAAAATCCATTGTACCATTGTCTTTTATTGTGAAAAGGGCAGCAAACCATTATTGGTTCACCGCCCTGTCTTCTAATCATGTCTGCAATATTAAAGAAATGATTCTCCCTTTTAGGAATAGTGTTCCCATTACTTAAAACTCTAAGTAAAATGCATATTTACACATGGGTTTATCGAATCTGAACTTACCTAACGTTTATTCAACCTGGAATTGTTCTGCTTAGTTTGGCAACTCGCTTTCTTCAACGGGAACTGCCTCTAAGTCAGTGTTGCTCCAATAAGAGCTAATATCTGCACTTGTAAAGTATTCAAAATTATCTGTGGAAGATTTCAGACTGCCTTTCTTTACTCCATCGCAGCCATAAATCAGTTCATAACTTGTTCCATCAGAAAGGTTAAATCTGAAACTGGTTATCTCTGCTCCAGCAGTTTCCTCTACCTCTTTGAGTTCCAAGGATAGCCCCTCAAACATATCATACAAGTTCTTTATGGTTTCTTCGGCAACAATGACCTTCTTTTCTGCTGACACAGGTACTCCAACAAAGTGATACATTTCTATATTTTCAACATCACCTACCTCAAAAGGCAAATCAATATTGACTGTCTTGTTGTTGCACCCAACCAAGCCAAGCACACAAACCACTGCTAAAACTAATGCTATCAACTTTTTCATACAATCAACCTCCTTCGTCAAATTTCTGATTTTTTTAAAACTAGAAGTTATCGAAGAGCATCCCCTAATTGCAGCAAGCCACTACGAATGCTTTCTCCTGCTCCACCAATAGCCTGCGCTATAATGATTGCAGCAACTATAATTGCCACTGCGACAATAATCTTTCCAATCAAATGTTGATATTCTTTCATTTTGATTACCTCCATCTACAAGTATCGATTTTTATATTTGATAATAAAATAGATGTCTGCTGTTTGCAATGTATATTTATAAGCTCATTTCCCATAGGTACACAATTCCGAAAAGGGAGTAAATTTTCTCCATTGTCTCATCAAAAAAAGGGTAACAGATTCACACTACATATATATGAATTCTGTTACCCCTACTATAATCACTTTTTTATGATTTTACAAGTTAATTAGTCCTCATATCCGTTCGGATTGTTTTTCTGCCATCTCCAGGAATCCGCACACATATCTTCGATACCATACTGTGCTTCCCAGCCAAGCTCCTCTTTTGCTTTGGTCGGATCACAGTAGCAGGTTGCGATATCGCCCGGTCTTCTTGGTTTGATCACGTATGGAATCTTAACACCAGTAGCTTTCTCAAAGTTCTTTACAATGTCAAGAACGCTGTAGCCATGTCCGGTTCCAAGGTTATAAATGCAAAGTCCTGCATTCTCCTGAATTTTCTTTAATGCTTTTACATGTCCGATTGCAAGGTCAACCACATGAATGTAATCTCTTACACCGGTTCCGTCCGGAGTATCGTAGTCATTTCCGAATACACCAAGTTCTTTTAATTTGCCGACAGCAACCTGTGTCACATATGGCATTAAGTTGTTCGGGATACCATTTGGATTTTCTCCCATTGTACCGCTCTTATGTGCTCCGATCGGATTGAAATAACGGAGTAAAATGACATTCCATTCCGGATCCGCTTTCTGGATATCTGTTAAAATCTGCTCTAACATAGATTTTGTCCAGCCGTATGGATTGGTGCACTGTCCCTTCGGACAGTTCTCTGTGATCGGGATCTCTGCCGGATCACCGTATACCGTTGCAGAGGATGAGAAAATAATGTTTTTACAGTTGTGCTGTCTCATCACGTCAACCAATGTCAAAGTACCTGCAATATTGTTATTGTAATATTCCCAAGGTTTTGCAACAGACTCACCGACTGCTTTCAGACCGGCAAAGTTGATACAGCTGTCAATCTTTTCATTTTCAAAGATTTTATTTAAGATATCTCTGTCTAAAATATCTCCTTTATAGAATTTTACATCTTTTCCCGTGATCGCTTTTACTCTGTCTAAAGATTTCTCAGATGAGTTGCTTAAGTTATCTAATACGACTACGTCATATCCTGCGTTCTGTAATTCTACACATGTGTGGCTTCCGATATATCCGGCGCCTCCTGTAACTAAAATTGCCATAATAATCCTCCTTGTTTTGCGAAGCTTCATTAACCTTTCCTATGGATACATATTAACGCACCCGGCAGAAATTGTATAGACTAAAATGTGTAAATTATATGTAAAAATGTTGCATGTTCATTTCATGCTTTATATAATACATATAAATACAACATCTTATGATACAGAAAATATCTTTTTATTTTATGAATAAATATTTACGATTGTCATAATTTTCATCTTACTGCAGGGAGGTAATCTTTTTTATGAATCAAAATTATAAAAATTCCTACAAAGTGACCGAAAAAGAACTTGTATCGCTGTCCGTCTACAATGTAGGATTCCAAAAATGCGATCCGCTCTATCAGTGGGGACCCGGAATCCGCGATCATTATCTGATTCATTATATCATTTCCGGAAAGGGATATTATAAAATCAAAAATACAACTTTCACGCTGCAGGCAGGAGATTCTTTTCTCGTCTATCCGAACACGGAAGTACTGTATTTTGCGGATGAATCCGATCCGTGGGAATATGCATGGGTAGGATTTACCGGAAGTGACGCTTCCATGATCTTAAAAGCGACAGATTTTTCAACAGAAAGACCTGTTATCGAGCACACACCACTGGGCGGATCCATTCACAGGCAGATTCTCCATATTTATGACGCCAGAGGAAATGAGTTTGAACACGCTGTAGAGATGACCGGACGCCTCTATACAATGCTTGCACTCTTCATGCATGGAGCAACGACAAACACGACACAAAACTCTGCTAACAGCTATGTACAAAAGGGGATTGAATATATTTCTTCCAATTATTCTTACCATATCACAGTGGAGGATATTTCCGCCTATGTAGGACTGAGCCGAAGCCAGTTATTCCGCTCCTTTGAATCCGTCCTTGGGCAGTCTCCGAAGGAATATCTTACGGATTTCCGTATGAAACAGGCGTGCTATCTGTTGGAACATTCAGACCTCTCTGTGACGGCGATTGCAAATTCAATTGGGTTTGATAATGGACTCTATTTTTCGAAAACTTTTCATAAGATGAAAGAGATGTCGCCGTCAGAGTTTCGGGCTATGCATAAGCAGAATATTTCATAGATAACATCTATTATTCGACACAAAAAAATAACGCCCCCAGTCTGGTAAACTAAGGCGTTATCCTTTTAACACATATTTACCGACGGCTAGGTGTCACTAGCCGTTGGCTCTCTTGCTAATAATTTCTATTAAGCTACTGCTTTCTTAGCAACTTCTGCAAGTGCTGCAAATCCGGCTGCATCGTTAACTGCCATCTCTGCTAACATTTTACGGTTGATATCGATACCGGAAACTTTTAATCCGTGCATCATCTGGCTGTAAGAGATTCCGTTCATTCTTGCTGCTGCGTTGATACGAGCGATCCATAACTGACGGAACTGTCTCTTTCTTTCTTTTCTACCAGCATAAGAACTTGTTAAGGCTCTCATAACTGACTGTTTTGCTACTCTATACTGTTTAGATCTAGCGCCTCTGTAACCTTTTGCTAATTTTAAAGTTCTATTATGTCTTTTTTTAGCGCCTAAACCGCCTTTTACTCTTGCCATTTTTTATTCCTCCTTACATGATTCCTATGCGTATGGTAAAATCTTCTTCATATTCTTAACGTTTGTTGCATCAACCATTGCTGGTTTTCTAAGATTTCTCTTATTTTTTGTTGTTTTCTTTGTTAAGATATGTCTCTTATAAGCTTTACTTCTTTTTAATTTTCCTGTTCCTGTAACTTTGAAACGTTTTGCAGCTGCTCTGCTTGTTTTCATTTTTGGCATGATAGATTCCTCCTTAAAATAATTATTTCTTTTCTGCCAACACCATGCTGATGCTTCTTCCTTCAACCTTTGGTGCTTTTTCCACTACTGCTGTGTCAGATAAGCTTTCTGCGAAATCGTCGAGAATGTGTTTGCTTGCATTCATATGAGCCATTTCACGTCCGCGGAATCTCAAAGTGATCTTCACTTTATCTCCCTTGGATAAAAACTTCTTTGCAGCGTTCATTTTGGTATTCAGATCATTTAAATCAATATTCGGTGACAAGCGAATCTCTTTCAGCTCAACCACTTTCTGTTTCTTTTTGGCTTCTTTTTCTTTTCTTGCCAGTTCATAACGATACTTACCGTAATCGATAATCTTGCAGACAGGTGGTTTTGCAGTTGGAGCGATTTTAACTAAGTCAAGTTCTGCTTCCTCAGCAAGCTTCATAGCTTCTCTCGCTGACATAATGCCAAGCTGTTCTCCGTTTTCTCCGATCAGACGAATTTCCTTGTCTCTGATCTGTTCATTAATCATTAACTCGCTAATGGTATTGCACCTCCAAAATAATTTTTCATGCTTCCACATAAAAAAAGTGGATAGGCAGACTATCCACAATCAATCAAATACGCATAAGCGACGTTTGAGGTATTAAACCATGAGACACTGTAAATTTGTGCTCCGGTGAGAGTGGATACTCTACTTTGTTTTCAACAACTTTGATACTATAACATACACACACTCATTTCGTCAAGTATATTTTTTTTATTTTATAAATTTAGCATCAGTATTTGCATTTTGCGTTGCCATTTAGTACACTCTTCTTATATTATAAAAATTTTTTTAAAATACAAGAACCATGAAAGGTATTGACAAATAAACTATGAATCACAGAATTGTCGACTTACATGTACATTCCACCGAATCCGATGGAACTTTTTCACCCACAGAACTGGTAACTGAAGCAAAACGCACCGGTCTGTCTGCGTTTGCACTCACCGACCACGACACCTGCTCAGGTGTCAGCAAAGCAATGCCCTGCGCAACTTCTGCCGGGATCGAACTGATACCGGGCATCGAACTCTCCACCGATTATCACGGAAAAGAAGTCCATATCGTAGGGTTATATATTGATATCGAAAATGAGCAGCTTCTGAAAAAGACAGCCGAATACCGGAAATGCCGCAGTGAGCGCAATGCACTTATGGTGGAGGCACTCCGGAAGGAAGGGCTTTCCATTACGATGGAAGAACTGGTGGCTGAAAATCCGGACTGCGTTATTACACGCGCTAACATTGCACGTTTCCTGTATGAACATGGTCAGATCAAGAGTGTCCGCGAAGCCTTCGACCGCTATATCGGCGACCACTGCAAATGCTATGTCGGCAGGTTGAAAGTCGCTTCCACCGATGCCGTGCGTCTCATCAAAGAAGCCGGAGGTACTGCCATTTTAGCTCACCCTCTGCTCTACGGTCTGAGTAACACCAATCTCCAGAAAATGATCGACGAGCTGAAACCGGTGGGACTTGACGGGTTAGAAGCAATCTACTCCACCTACACCACCGGAGAAGAACAGCAGATGAAACGTCTTGCAAGGGAAAACGGACTGCTTATCAGCGGCGGCTCTGATTTCCACGGCTCAAACAAACTGGATATCGCTCTTGGCAGAGGACGGGGACATCTGTATATTCCTTACTCTGTTTTAGAAACGATAAAAGCCGGCAGATAAAAAAAGGAAGCGTACATATCAACGGTAAGCTTCTCTTTTTTTATAAAATAAACTTCTCGATCACTTCCGCGATCGCATCATGATTATTATCATTTTCCGTAACATAATCAGCGGCTTTCTTGATATCATCGATCCCGTTCTTCATAGCAATGCCAATATGTGCGGATTGGATCATCGGAATGTCGTTCTGCTCATCTCCAATCGCAACCGTGCTGGTATGTGGAATATTTAACAATTTCACCAGATACTGTGCGCCGGTTCCTTTGTCCGTGTCGACCGGACAATACTCCAGATACTCTTTACAGGAGAAAAAGGAGTTGCATTTTCCTTTCGCCCAGACAGCATTTGCTTTCTGGAAACGTTTTAATTTTTCATCATCCTCCAGATGGATCAGAATGACTTTCTGAGGTTCCGAATCCAGACAATCCGAAATTCTTCTTGTGAGTTTGTAGGTCATATGAGAACGCTCCACATAATAATCCAATTCTTTTGTGTGTCGTTTTGTCACAATGTCTACGGTATTGTAGGTCTGCGCATAGATGCCGGCTTTATGCGCCCGGTCAAAAATCTCCTGCGCAACCTCAATTGGAAGTGCACTTTTATAAAGCACACGGTCTGCCGCACAGTCATAGATCACTGCCCCGTTAAAGGCGATCATATAGCATCCCGGACTGGTCAGTCCAAGATCCTTTGCAACAATCCTGCCCGACTCTACCGGTCTTCCGGTTGCAAGAACAAAATAGTGTCCACGCTCTAACATTTTCTGTATTGCAGCCCGGTTCTTTTCAGAAATCGACTTATCATCACACAATAATGTATGATCCAGATCTGCAAATAAAATTTTATTATTCATAGCCATCCTCCCTCACACAATAACTGCTCTTTCCGTACTGCTATTTATTCTACAGGTTCTGCCGGGATAAACACTCTTCCCTGATATCCATGAGATGGTTTTGAAACATTTTCCATTGCCTCCCTGCAGAAAACATCCTGAGATGACAACGCAATCTTTCCGCGTCTGTCTACCTTCTCGTAATTGCCGTCAGCATGCAGCACATGTGCCTTTAAAGTGTCTGCCAGTTCCACATCCAGAATATGTCTGACACGTTTTTTCAGTTCATCATCTAATACCGGGAATAAAATCTCCACTCGTCTGTCTAAGTTACGCGGCATCCAGTCGGCACTTCCCATGTAAAGTTCTTCTTCTCCATCATTGAAGAAATAGAAGATCCGGCTGTGCTCTAAGAAATTTCCAACGATCGAACGGACTTCAATATTCTCGCTCACCCCTGGGATCCCGACTTTTAAGCAGCAGATTCCACGGACGATCAGCTGGATCTTAACGCCTGCTGCAGACGCTTCATAAAGGGATTCAATGATTCCCGGATCACAGAGCGAATTCATTTTTGCAATGATCTTTGCAGGTTTTCCCTCTTTTGCATGCTTCGTCTCACGGCGGATCAGCTTTGTGAACTTCGTGCGAAGCCAGATCGGTGCAACCGCAAGTTCATTCCACGACAATGGTTCGGAGTAGCCGGACAACATATTGAATACGGCAGTTGCATCCTCTCCGATTGCACCGTCACAGGTAAAAATACCACAGTCTGTATATAACTTTGCTGTGGAGTCGTTGTAGTTACCGGTTCCAAGATGCACATAACGACGGATACCATCTTCCTCCCTCCGGACAACCAGCGCTATTTTGCTGTGGGTTTTCAGTCCAACCAGACCATAGATAACATGGCAGCCAGCCTGCTCTAATTTTTTTGCCCAGACAATGTTATTTTCCTCATCAAATCGCGCCTTTAACTCCACTAAAACAGAAACCTGCTTGCCGTTTTCAGCCGCCTGTGCCAATGAAGCAATAATTGGTGAATTGCCGCTGACACGGTAAAGTGTCTGTTTGATGGCAAGTACATCCGGATCCACAGATGCCTGACGTATAAAATCAACCACCGGATCAAACGTCTGGTATGGATGATGCAAAAGGATATCTCCTTTTCGGATCTCATCAAAAATATTTTCCCCCGGTACGATCTCCGGCACGCGCTGTGGCGTGTAAGGCTCATTCCGCAGATCGTCACAGCCTTCTAATCCATACATTTTCATCAGGAATGTGAAATCAATTGGTCCGTTGATCTGGAAAATATCCTGTTCTGCCACTTTTAATTCATCTTTTAAGAAGTTTAACAGCTTTTTGTCAATGCCATCCTCCACTTCCAGACGGATAACCTCGCCCCACTGACGCATTTTTAACTGTTTCTGAATCTCTTTTAGCAGGTCCGCCGCTTCATCCTCATCAATCGACAGATCGGCATTTCGCATAACACGGTAAGGATATGCGCAGAGTACATCGTAGTTTAAAAACAGTTTATCAATATTCCGCTCAATGACCTGCTCCAATAAAATGAAGGTCTTTTCATTTCCATCTTCCGAAGGGATATGTACCAGGCGTGGCAACACGCTTGGAACCTGGACGGTTGCAAATTCAATTTCCTCTTTTTCTGCTTTTCCTTTTTTCTTGGAAAGAAGTGCTGCAATGTTCAATGTCTTGTTCCGGATCAGTGGAAATGGTCTTGAGGCATCCACCGCCATCGGGGTGAGTACCGGATATACATTGTCTTCAAAATAGCGGTCCACAAACGCAGCCTGTGACTCACTCAGATCTTCAAACGCATCTATCACAACGATCCCATGCTGGTGCATAAGCGGTACAAGAGAACGGTTATAGGTATTGTACTGAAGTGTGACAAGCTCTCTTGTGCGCTCATTGATCTTCTCTAACTGTTCTGATGCTGACATTCCGGCAATGTCTTTTTTCTTATAATTAGCGTGTACCATATCCTTCAGGGAAGCGACACGCACCATAAAAAATTCGTCCAGATTTGACGAAGTGATACTGACAAACTTTAATCGTTCCAGAAGCGGGATGGATTTATCTCTCGCTTCGTTTAATACGCGGTGATTAAATTTCAGCCAGCTCAATTCCCTGTTTTCATAATATTCCGGTTTTTTAAAATCCTGTTCTTTCTCCATAAGATAAACCTAGCCTTTCCATTGGTTGTCTGTCAGCCGTAGACTCTCTTTTCTTTGATCACCGGCTTTATACTGAATACATTTTCAAAGTATGCCGTTTTGGCATCAAACAGTGCTTTTTCCAAAGCAATATCATCCATTGTCTCAATTGTGATCACAAGTTCTCTTCCCTTGACTGCCGCCTTTACATTCTTAAACTTCTGCTTGTGGCTCCGGTCCATTGCATTGGACACACGAAGGATTGCAGAAAGTTTTGCAACGGTCAGGTAACTGTCATGATCCAGTTTATCTGCGAGATCTTCATAGTCAGGAAGCGGCCATGTATTATATAATACTGTGTTTGCAATAATCTCACGCTCTTTGTGTGTCAGTCCGATGATCTCGGAAGCCATAATAATGTCATAGGAGCAGGACGGACCGTTGGCAAAACTGATATATTTTCCGCAGTCATGTAAAATGGCAGCCACCTGTAAAAGCAGCCGTTCTCTTCTGCCAAGTCCATGTACTTTTTTCATCGTATCAAAAATAAGGGTTGCCATCTGCGTCAGTGCATCAATATGTGGGGTGTAACTCATGTAACGCTCGGAAAGATTTCTTGCGGCAGATAAGACATCCGCCTCAAAATCATGTTCCACCCGGATCATATTATTCTTCTGTGCATAGTGGAATGCGATACCATCGCTGACATTCGTTCCCGGTGCCCAGAGACTCTCTGCGCCGATGCTCTCCGCCATGCATTTAAAGATCATCATATATGGAATGACAAGCGCATCACTCTCATTCGAAAGGTTCAATTCCTCTGAGATTTCCTCTAATGTCTTCTCATCCAGCTTTCTGATGTACTTTAAGAACTTTGCTGTCTCTATGGTATTATCTTCCTTGTTTTTTTCTACTTTTCTGCTGATCTCTGATATATAATCACCGATGATGATCAGGTATTTGATCTTCGTCTCCTGAAGATACATAGCTTTAAAAACTTCAAGTTCCTTGTCAACAAGTTCTTCTACCTGAAGTTCATACTGTGCCAGATTATTACTTTTTCTTGCCAGCTGCTCCCTCATACGCATGGTGCCGAGTGCCAGATGCTGTGTTGTGACTACTTTTCCCTTTGAGAATACCGTGATCTGCATACCGCCGCCTCCGGCATCCACAACTGCTGCACCTTTCTGGATCATACGCTCAAAATCTTCCCGCATGGCAACCGATTTATAACTGATAAAGCGATGCTCAGAGTTACTTAAAACTTTTACGAGAAGTCCTGTCCGGATGCGGATCTGGTCTAAGATAAAAAGTTCATTTTCAGCGTTTCTCAAGGCTGCGGCAGCATACGCTTCGTAACTGTCCACCCGGTAGCCGTCCATGATCTTTTTGTACTCGGCAAGCGTATCACACAGCGCCTCCACAAGTTCATATCCGATACTTCCCTTGGAATATGCATCTCTTCCGAGCTCAATCCTGCTCCGGATATAATCAATGTCACGTATTTTCTTCTTTCCTGAAATCTCAAATATTTTAATACTTACTTCATAAGAACCGATATAAATTGCTGCGAATGTATGGATCACCAGATGTCTGCCTCCTCATTTCTTTTGTATATCTCTATTATACCAATTTTTTATTCTTTTCCAAGTAAATAGTTGATAAATTGCTGCGCTGTCCTGCCGGATAATCCGCCGTGGGAAAGCTCCCATTTATTGGCCTCAGCAAGCAAAGTGTCCTCATCCATGGAAACCTGATATTTTTCTGCAAGTACTTTGACAATATTCTGGAATTCCTTCTTGTTTGGTGCGCCAAAGTAGATGGAAACACCAAATCTTGCATACAGGGATAATTTTTCCTGTACAGTATCGGAAGTATGCATATCCTCACGCACTTCCTCTTTATCCGAAAATGTTTCACGGATCAGGTGGCGTCTGTTGGAGGTTGCATAGATCAGTACGTTGTCCGGTTTTTTCTCAAGACCGCCCTCGATCACTGCCTTCAGATATTTATATTCGATCTCAAACTCTTCAAAAGAGAGATCGTCCATGTAAATAATGAACTTGTAATTGCGGTTTTTGATCTGTGCGATGACATCATTCAGATCACAGAACTGGTGCTTGTACACTTCGATCAGACGTAAGCCTCTGTCATAGTACTGGTTTGCAATGGCTTTGATACTGGTGGATTTTCCGGTTCCGGCATCCCCATATAACAGACAGTTATTTGCCTGCTTTCCGTTGACAAATGCTTCTGTATTATCGATGAGTTTCTGTTTTGCAAGTTCATAGCCGACCAGATCGTCTAATTTCACATGGGCAATATTTGTGATCGGCACGATCTCCACCTCTTCCTTTTCCCTGTGCTGTATGCGGAATGCCTTGTGAAGTCCGAGTTTACCAACGCCAAAATCTTTATAAAAAGCCGTCACTGCATCTTTAAATCCGGACACATCTGTGGAAGCTTCCAGCTTTAACTTCAACTCATTGATGCGCTCTTTGATCCTCTTATTAAAAATCTTTCCGCTCCCTGTCATGCTCTGATAATCGGTGATGACATCCATGCAGTCCATCTCAAAATAAGAGGCAAGTTTTCCAAAATCAAAATCAAACAGCGATTTGATGATCTCAAAGTCATGCAATACGATCTGATTGACAGAGCCCTCCACTTCGCCGCGGATCTCACAGGCTTTGCTGTAAGCATTCTCATTATTTACAAGAATAAATGCCAGAAAACTGTGCCACAGATTTCCCACAAAGCCATGACTCACTGCCAGTTCCATTAACTGGTTCAAACTCTCATACAAAAGAGACTCCACATCCTCTTTATTATAATATTCATTTTCATAATTCTCCATGATCCAGGTCATGTTGTAAAATAAGTTACCATTTTCAAAATCTTTATATAAGATCAAATTCTTTGGACTTTTCATCAGTTTATTCATTCCCTTCTGCACTCACATAATTGCCAAGTATTTTCAATCGGATGGTCTCCTCTGCCAGCCCCCGCAGCGCATTCTGTACGGCTGCATCATTGAGGTTTCCCTCAATGTCAACAAAGAAGCGGTACTCCCACGCTTTTCCCTGCACCGGTCTGGACTCGATCTTGTTCATGTTGATTCCGTTGTAGATAAAATGGGACAGCTTATGGTACAGCGAACCGCTCTCATGCGGAACTTCAAAAGAGATACTGATCTTATTGGCTCTCAATTCAAAAATCTTCTTGTTCGCCACAATGATAAACTTTGTGTAATTATTTTTATTGTTCTGGATCGCCTCGTCGAGCACTTTCAGACCATAAATATCCGCAGTCAGGGTGCTTGCGATCGCTGCCTTGTTCTTTTTCCCATCCTCTTTGATCTTCTGGGCGGACATCGCCGTATTTTTCAGACTGTGCTTTTCCCAGTCTCTGTGGCTCTCAAGGTATTTTGAACACTGCATCAGCGCCTGAGGGTGGGAATAAATGTCGGTGATATCGTCCATGTCTGCTTCCGGCAGACCTAAAAGAGCATGGTCGATACGGATGATCTGCTCTCCCACGATATAATTATTGTATTCCACCATAAGATCATAGTTCTCGGAAACGATTCCGGCGGATGAATTCTCAATTGGGAATACAGCGTAATCGGCCTCTCCGTTTTGGATGGCTTCCATCGCATCCCGCCACGTATCCACATGATAACTGTCTGCATTCTCCCCGAAATACTCATTCAGCGCAAGCTGGGAATACGCGCCCTCCGTTCCCTGAAATACGATTTTAGCATTTTTGTAATTCAGATGATCTACTTCTTTAAAATCGGTTTTTTCCGTCTGACCATGTTCTGTCAGTAGCTGATACTGACGCTTCCGGCTCATGGACATGATCTGCTCGAACAGTTCACGGATACCATGTTTTAAAAATGGCGTAGTTCCTTTTCTGCTCAATGTTTCCAACTTGGAAACCTCACGCTGCTTGTCAAATACTTTCTTTCCCACAGCAATTTTATATTCAGCAACTTCCTCTGAAATTGCCATTCTGCGTTCATACAGATCCACGATCTGACTGTCGATCTGATCAATCTCATCTCTTAGTTCCAATAAATCTCTCATAAAAAATCCAAGCCTTTCCATTTATTATTTATAATATATTACATTCACAGTTTGCTTGCAAGAGAACACTTGCGTCATGGTATACAGAAATGCTATACTTTTTATAGATAAAGATTATAAATCAAAGAGGTGATTTACTTATGAAAAAAATTTGGAAATGGCTGCTTTTTGTGTTGGTGATCCTTCTTGCTGCCGGGTGTGTTTTCCTCTACCGGTACATAAACCGCATTCGGTATAATGACGGTTATGTCAACGGCAACACTGCGGGAAATCTGTATAACGAAGGATATTTCTGTGAAAAAGATGGTATTGTCTACTTTGCCAACCCTGCCGACAACTACTGTCTGTACTCCATGAACCCGGACGGCACAAACATCAAAAAGTTAGAGGATCAGAGTGTCAGCTACATCAACGTGGATGACCACTACATTTATTACTGTAAACTTAAGGGAAAAAGCGCTGATTCGTTTTCCTTCCTCCCGGTCAATACCAACAGCTTATGCCGGCTGGACATTGACGGAAAAGGAAAACCTGAAATTTTAGATGATGATCCGTGTATGTATGCTTCCCTGGTTGGAAATTATCTGTACTATCTGCATTATGATACCACTGATGCAACCACGCTGTACAAAGTCAAAATTGATGGCAAGGAAAAAGAGCAGGTAGAAAAACAGTCCTACTTTACCGCAAGTACCGATGGACAATATATTTATTATAACGGACTGACAGACAATCATAATATCTATGAGATGGACACTTCCAATGACCACGCAAAAGTCATCTATGAGGGGAACTGCTGGATGCCGGTGAAAGACGGAAACAATCTTTATTTTATGGACTGTGAAAACGATTACCGCATTGCCAAAGTCGATCTGACAAATGGTGAAAAAACGCTGGTCACGGACTGCCGTGTCGACTGCTACAACGTTGCCGGAGATAAGATTTTCTTCCAGAAAAATGATAAGACAGATCCGGCCATCTGTTGTATTAATACAGATGGAAGCAATTATCAGGAATTAAAAGAAGGCAACTACACTGCCATTAATGTAACTTCCACTTATGTCTATTTTAAAGATTTTACGACCAAAACCCCTTATTATACATCTGTTGCTGCCCCGGGCAATGTACAGATTTTCAATCCGTAAGCAGGCGTTGTTACAATGCAATTTTTTACAAAAAAAGAAACGTCAGGAAACTTCATTTTTTCCTGGCGTTTCTTTATCCCGCAAAACAAATATTTATGCAAAATCAAATAACGACAACTGATTGGACTCCGGCATATCGCCCAGCAGTCCAAGATCTGCCATAAGATCAATGGTAGATTTCGTCACCTTGGTTCTCTGGCGGAAATCATCTTTGGATAAGAATTTTCCGTCTTTTGCTGCCTCCGCAACCGCAATTGCAGCATTGTCACCCATACCTTCAATGGTATTTAACGCCGGCATAAGCTTTCCGTCGATGATCTGGAAACGGTCCGGCAATGCACGGTAAATATCAATTGGCGTAAAATCAAAACCTCTCGCATACATCTCCTGCACGATCCGCATATCACGGTAGACATCCTGCTCTTTTTTGGAAAGAGAGTCTTTTCTTCTTGTGTAATCCTTATAAAAATATTCCAGACGCTCTTTTCCCTGACACATGATCTCATAGTTGAAACCGGTCGCACGAATGGAAAAATATGCTGCATAATAGGCGAGTGGATAAAAAACTTTACAGTATGCAATACGCCACGCCATCATAACGTAGGCAGCCGCATGTGCTTTCGGGAACATATACTTGATCTTTAAACACGAATCAATATACCATTCCGGTACATTATGTGCCCGCATCTCTTCCTTCCATTCTTCCTTTAATCCCTTACCTTTTCGAACAGACTCCATAATGGTAAAGGACTGCTCACTGTCAAGTCCCATACTGATCAGATAAATCATAATATCATCACGGGTACAGATTGCAGTAGAAATCGTTGCAATCCCCTGCTCAATTAAAGTCTGTGCATTTCCCAACCACACATCCGTACCATGCGAAAGTCCTGAAATTCGGATCAGATCCGAAAATTCGGTCGGTTTCGCATCAATAACCATCTGCATCGCAAAATCTGTTCCAAACTCCGGGATTCCTAAACATCCCAGGGGAATACCGTTGATGTCTTCCGGTTCTACTCCCAATGCAGAGGTATTCATAAACAGCGACATGACTGTCTGATCGTCCAAAGGGATCGTCTGTGGATCAAGTCCTGTCAAGTCCTGTAACATACGGATCATGGTCGGATCATCGTGTCCGAGAATGTCCAGTTTTAATAAGTTATGGTCGATGGAATGGTAATCAAAATGAGTCGTAACCGTTGCAGTCGTCATATCGTTTGCCGGATGCTGTACCGGAGTAAACGTATTAATCTCCTCGCCCACCGGAAGAACAACGATACCTCCCGGATGCTGTCCGGTCGTTCTCCGGACGCCGACACATCCCTGTACAATACGGTCAATCTCACAGTTTCTCTTGTGAATTCCACGCTCTTCATAATAATTTTTGATATATCCAAATGCAGTCTTATCCGCAAGTGTACCAATCGTTCCGGCACGGAATGTCTGTCCGTAACCGAAAATAACCTCACAGTAAGCATGGGCTTTACTCTGATACTCACCGGAAAAGTTTAAGTCGATATCCGGCTCTTTATTTCCCTTGAATCCAAGGAAGGTCTCAAATGGAATATCAAATCCATCTTTTACCAGCTTTTTGCCACACACCGGACAAATCTTATCCGGCATATCACAACCACTTCTTCCGGAAAATGCCTTGACTTCCGGTGAATCAAAATCGCTGTATTTGCAATATTCGCAACGGTAATGCGCCTGCAATGGATTTACCTCCGTGATACCGGACATGGTCGCTGCAAAAGAGGAACCTACCGAACCACGGGAACCTACAAGGTAACCATCCTCGTTCGACTTCCATACAAGCTTCTGTGCGATAATATACATTACCGCATATCCATTGGAAATAATCGAATTTAATTCTCGGTCAAGCCGCTCCTTTACGATCGGAGGCAGTTCTTCACCATACATGCTGTGCGCCTTGTTATAGCAGATATCACGGAGCATCTGATCCGAATTCTCGATAAACGGCGGACACTTATCCGGTCTTACCGGTGCAATCTTCTCACACATATCCGCAATTTTGTTTGGATTTGTAATGACGACCTCTTCTGCCTTGGCACTTCCAAGATATTCGAATTCCTTTAGCATTTCTTCGGTTGTTCGAAGATATAACGGTGCCTGCTCGTCAGCATCCTTAAATCCCTTTCCGGCCATAATAATACGGCGGTAGATTTCATCTTCCGGGTCAAGGAAATGCACATCGCAGGTAGCCACCACAAGCTTGTTAAATTCCTCCCCCAGTCTGCAGATCCTGCGGTTGATATCCTGCAGCTCTTCCATCGTATTCACCGGCTCCTTGTCACTGCGCAACATGAACTCATTGTTTCCAAGCGGCTGTATCTCCAGATAATCATAGAACTTTACAAGTCTTATGATCTCTTCCTGCGGTCTTCCGCCCACAATCGCACGGTATAATTCTCCAGCTTCACAGGCAGAGCCTAAAAGAAGTCCCTCTCTGTATTTGACAAATTCACTTTTTGGCACACGTGGTCTCTTATTATAATACGTGAGGTGTGAAAGTGAAACCAGACGATACAGATTGATACGTCCGATGTCATTTGTCGCCAGAATAATTGCATGGTAGGTCGGCATTTTCATGACCGTTTCCGGGGAGGTGGAAACCATATGGTTCACATCATCGAGATTTTCCATACCGCGTTCTTTTAACATCTCAATAAATTTCACAAAAATTTCTGCTGTACAGGCAGCATCGTCAACTGCACGATGATGGTTTTCCAGTGAGACATTCAATGCCTTTGCAACGGTATCGAGTTTAAAACGATTCAGGTTCGGCAGCAGAATTCTGGCAAGAGCCACTGTATCTATGATCGTAAACTCTCTCTCTATCCCCTGATCCTTGCAGTTTTTCTTAATAAAACTCATATCAAATTCCGCATTGTGGGCAACCATGATCGCACCATCGCAGAACTTCATAAATTCCGGCAGAATCTCCTCAATCTTCGGTGCATCAATGACCATATCATCCTTAATTGAGGTCAATTCCTCGATTCGGAATGGAATTGGCACTTCCGGGTTTACAAATGTCGAAAAGCGGTCTGTAATGACACCACCGACTACTTTCACTGCACCGATCTCAATAATCTTATTCTTATCCGGGCTGAAACCGGTCGTCTCCAAGTCGAACACCACAAAGGTTTCATCGAGGCTCTGTCCTTTCGAATCTGTGATAATATCCTTCAAGTCGTCCACCAGATACGCTTCCACACCGTAGATAACCTTAAAATCGTCATCCGGACTCAGTGCATGGTTTGCATCCGGGAATGCCTGTACATCGCCGTGGTCGGTGATCGCAATCGCCTTATGTCCCCATTTCATGGCACGCTTTACGATGTCTTTACACTCGGACACACCATCCATATCACTCATCTTTGTATGACAGTGCAATTCCACACGCTTCTCCGGACTGGTGTCCATACGGGTGGTCGTAAAGTCTGCAATCTTCTTAATTCCAACGATCGAACCGATTGTTAATTCACTGTCAAACTTATCGATTGTCGTGACACCTTTGATTTTTAAGAATGCCCCTTTTTTCAGATTGCCAAGAAGCTCATCCCTGTCTTCATTTCTTGTAAATATTTTCAGGACAATGGAATCCGTAAAATCTGTGACCGACATGATAATGATTGTCTTTTCGTTACGGATCTCCCTCGTCTCAACCGTCATGACCTGACAGCGGATGGTAACTTCACCCATCTCACCCACGATTTTCTCCAATGGGATGGTTTCTCCATCCTCAATATCACGACCGTAAATTACATCCGGATTATCGGATTTTTTACCTCCGCCAAAGCCACCGCCATCATAACGTTTTTTAAACTCTTTCCGTGGTCCGTCATATGTTTTTTTTGCAGTATTTCCTGCACCATTTGCAGATTTTGCATCGTTTTTTGCAGGTTTTACGGCGTTTCCACCACCTGTAGAACCACTGTCTCCAGATGTTGTAGTCTGACCGGAAGCTGCACTTTTTTCATTGGCATCTGAAGCAACTGCAACTGTCTCTCCGTCCTCATCCTTCAAATTGATATTTTTTAATATATTTTTGATTTCAAACTGAATCTGAAGATCACTGTTTTTCTTGTACCTGCTCTCTTTTGGTTCCTCAAAGTCAAGGTCAACAATCAGGTTCATGCCACAGCGCTCACACACGATTTTCTCTAAAAATTCCACAATTTCATGGGAGCGTGTCTGTGCAATGATCGTATTTTCCAGTACAAGATGCAGATGACTGTCATCCGTAAATTCCATTTTGGAAGCACGCAGCAGATTGTATTCCATCAGACTGTAGGCTTTTAACTCTTCTAAAATACTGTCCTTATACATATCCATCAGCGTGCGGGCGGTATACTGCTCGGAGAGCTGATACTTTTCGATAATACGGACATTCATCCGTTTTCCCTTAAATATCTGCTCCTCAATGGATTTTTCTAACTGCGTAATGTTATTTTTATGTATAAGATGACTGCCCAAAAGATAGACACGGATATGATCTCTCTCATGATTCATCCCTACCTTGGTAACTTCCATCTCAGATAAAATTTTCTTCATATCCCCGGACACATCCAGTGTCGGAAAGACATCAAAAAATAGTTTTGCCATAATTATTCATTCCAATGTAACAGTTCATAGCGGAGTGCCTCTAAAAGTTCTGACTCCGGCACTTTTTTGAATACCTCGCCATGTTTGATAATAAGTCCCTCGCCGATTCCTCCGGCGATTCCGATATCTGCCTCTTTTGCTTCTCCCGGACCATTAACAACGCATCCCATAACGGCAACTTTAATGTCAAGAGGAATGTCGGCAACCATATTTTCTACCTGATTGGCCAGCTGGATCAGATTGATCTGTGTTCGTCCACAGGTAGGACAGGATACTACTTCCACACCGCCTTTGCGGAGTCCAAGTGTTTTTAAAATTAATTTGGCAGATTTGATCTCCTCTAATGGATCTCCTGTCAGGGAAACCCGGATCGTGTCACCGATTCCCTGATGTAAGATCAATCCAAGTCCGATGGCTGACTTGATATTACCGCTGATGATCGTACCGGCTTCCGTGATCCCGACATGCAGCGGATGATCGGTCTGGCTTGTGATCAGTTCATGTGCTTTCACACACATCATAACATCCGAAGATTTAATACTGATGACAAGATTATCATATCCCATATCTTCAATCAGTTTCACTTTATCCAAAGCACTTTCTACCAGTCCCTCAGCCGTCACTCCATGGTATTTCTCCACCAGATTTTTTTCTAAGGAACCACTGTTTACCCCTACACGGATTGGAATGTTGCGCTCTTTTGCGACATCCACCACAGCCTTCACACGCTCTGTGCTTCCGATATTTCCCGGATTGATGCGGATTTTGTCTGCTCCATTCTCCATTGCTGCAATTGCAAGACGATAGTCAAAATGAATGTCTGCAACGACCGGAATCTGCACCTGTTTTTTTATCTCCTTTAATGCCTTCGCTGCATCCATCGTAGGCACTGCACAGCGGATGATATCACATCCGGCAGCTGTAAGCTGATTGATCTGTGCGGCAGTTGCCTCCACATTCTCGGTTTTTGTATTGGTCATAGACTGGATCAAAATCGGGTTGCCGCCGCCAATGATGCGGTTGCCGATCTTCACTGTTTTTGTCATTGTTCTTCTCCCTTTCGTATGATTTTCTTATAGGCAATTGCGAAACTCCTCATAATCTTCTTTCAATTGTTCAAAATTAACAAAATTTTCGAAAACACGCTCTCGCTACGTGTCGCTGGTAACGGTACTAAGAAGCCAGACACGATTAGCATCGTATCTGCCTTCTAAGTGCCGACCGCTCCCCAGTGTTTTCTCAAGCTTTTGTTAATTTTTCACAATTCAATTTAGATTTTCATGAGTTTCGCAATTATCTATCATTTTCTTACGATAATCGTGAAATTTTTTCTAATCTATATGAACAACTTACGAATGTCGTTAAACATGATCAGTATCATGAGTGCAAACAATATCATGATACCGGCAAAATGTACCATGCCCTCTTTTTCCGGGTCAACTTTTTTGCCACGGATCGCCTCTACCAGCAAAAATACAAGTCTTCCACCGTCGAGTGCCGGGAGTGGCAGAAGGTTCATGACACCAAGGTTCGCAGAAAGCAGGATACTGATATACAGCATTTGCAGGAATGCATAGAAGTAGCCGTAGGAAACACTCTGCTCATAGCTGTCTCCGATTGCACTGACAATTCCTACCGGACCACTCATATCATTGACGGTAACGCCTCCGGTAAAGAGCATCTTTAAGCTTCCAAGTGTCGTATAGATCCAGTACTCCACCTCGTAAGCACTGTATTTTGCCAGCGTGAATACATTGTTTGTTGTCTTCTCTCTGGCTGCCATTCCAATAAATCCATATAAATATCTTCCGGTGGTCTCATCATATTTTGGAGTGAGTTCCGTTGTGTAACGTTCTCCATCCCGCTCATAAGTTACTTTCACCGGTTCTCCGGCATGGTACATGGAATATGCACTCACCTCACGGTAAAAATGAATATGTTTATTTCCCATTTTTACAATCGTATCACCTGCCTGAAGTCCCGCTTCCTCTGCGGCATAACCCTCACTCACATCTGAGAGTACCGGAAGATCATATCCGGTGCAGCAGACAAGAATAAAAGAGAAGATAAAGGCCATGATAAAATTAAAAATTGGTCCCGCAGCTACAACGCTGATCCTTGCCCAGACAGATTTGTTGTTAAACGCCTTGTTATCCTGGCTTTCCGAATCCTCTCCCTCCATCATGCAGGCTCCTCCAAATGGAAGCAGTTTGATGGAGTATTTTGTCTCACCTTTCTGGATTCCGAAAAGTGTAGGTCCTAATCCAAGTGAAAATTCATTGACACGGATTCCGTTTGCCTTTGCAAGTAAAAAATGTCCCAGTTCATGAAACAGGATAATAATGCTGAATATCAGTAATGCGATAATAATTTTCATGTAAAAAACCTTTCCTGATGTCTTGTTGCATTTTTAAATGCGTTTTATTTTGCACTCATCTTTTTTTCAATAAACTCATAAGCAGCTGCTTCTGTCCCCAAAATTTCATCCACATCCGGATGATCGATAAACTCTGCATTTTCCATACATGCCTCGATCAACTCTGTGATCTCCGGATAAGAAATCTTCCGGTCTAAAAACAGACTGACCGCTTTCTCATTGGCAGCATTGTACACAGTCGGAATATTTCCGCCCTTTTCCATTGCCTGATATGCAAGTGCAAGCCCGCGAAATGTATCGGTATCCGGCTTCTCGAAGGTAAGATCTGCAATTTCAAACAGATCCAGTCTCCTGCCCGAAAGATTCCGGCGCTCCGGATAATAAAGTGCATACTGGATTGGAAGTCTCATATCCGGCGTGCCAAGCTGTGCGATCACTGCTCCATCCTGATACTCTACAGCAGAATGAATGACACTCTGCGGATGTACTACAACCTGAATCTGATCTAAAGTCACATCAAAGAGCCATTTTGCTTCCATCACTTCCAGTCCTTTATTTACCAATGTGGAAGAGTCTATCGTGATTTTTCTTCCCATGCTCCAGTTTGGATGTTTCAGGGCATCTTCCACCTGAATATTCTTAAGTTCATCTGCTTTTCTTCCACGGAATGGTCCGCCGGAAGCTGTCAGTAAAATCCTGCTGATCTTATTATCCCCGGCACCCTGCAGCGACTGGAAAATCGCACTGTGTTCGCTGTCCACCGGAAGAATCGGCACCTTGTATTCCTTTGCAAGCGGAATAATAATATGTCCGGCAGTGACAAGTGTTTCCTTGTTTGCCAAAGCAATTTTCTTTCCTGCTTTAATTGCAGCAATCGTTGGTCTGATTCCAAGCATACCAACAATTGCGGTCACTAAAATCTCACTCTCCGGGATCACCGATACTTCAAGAAGTCCTTCCATGCCGGACACGATTTTTATGCCGAGGTCTTTTGTATTCGTACGAAGTTCTGATGCCTTTTTTTCATCCCATACACTGACAAGTGATGGCTTGAACTCTCTCATCTGCGCTTCTAACAAACTGATATTACTTCCGGCAGCCATTGCAACTACCTGAATATCCCCCTGCTCTCTTACAATATCGAGTGTCTGTGTACCGATAGAACCGGTAGAACCTAAAATTGCAATTTTTTTCATGTTTTATAATTTCCTTATCTTATAATTTAATAAAGTTCACTGCAAGGAAATAAATGATCGGTGCAGTAAAGATCACACTGTCAAAACGGTCTAAAATGCCACCGTGTCCCGGAATCAGTTTTCCGTAATCTTTGATCTCGTAATTCCGCTTGATGGCAGATGCAGTCAGATCCCCAACCATAGAGATCAACGCTCCAACCGCACTGATTCCTGCCATGATCCAGACATGTGTCTGATCGATCTGCATGGCATTTTTAAAGATCATACCATAAATAACCGTAAGAAGCGCTGCGCCTGCGACGCCGCCGACAGCGCCCTCCACTGATTTCTTAGGGCTTAATTTCGGTGACATTTTATGTTTTCCAATCAACATTCCTACACAGTATGCACAGGTGTCGCATCCCCAGGAACACAGAAAAACAAGCCATACAATGTAGGCACCTGCCTCGATCATACGCGTCTGATACACATACGACAGCATCACAGCAACATAGAACACGCCAAAAAATGCTGCAAGTACCTGTTCCGTCTTATACTTCGGATATGTAAATACATATGCGAACATCATAAGAATCAAAACACCTAATACAAACACCATTGTATCCGGCAAAAATGCAAATTTCAGATTACAATAATACACGGTCGCTGCCAGATAACCAATGATTCCAACCGCCTCTTTTTCAATGTGAAAAATGCGATATAATTCAAACATACCAATATAGGAAATAATCAGTGTTGAGATCAGCAGAACATCTCCGCCTGTAATGATCAGAACCAGTGCTGCGATCACTAACACGATTCCACTTAATAATCTTGTCTTAAACATTATATTTCTCCATCCTCCTCTGAGAGTGCGCCAAACCTGCGGTCACGTTTATTATATGCTTCAACTGCCTTTTCTAATTCTTCTTTATGGAAGTCCGGCCATGGAACTTCCGTAAAATAAAATTCACTGTAAGCCAGCTGCCATAAGAGATAATTCGATAAGCGCTGTTCCCCACTGGTGCGGATCAACAGATCCGGATCCGGAATATCTTTCGTATCCAGATAAGCTTCAAAATGTGTCTCATCAATCTCGTTTTCCTGCAATTTGCCGTCACGGAGATCTGCATACATTTTCCGCATGCCCCGGAGCATCTCATCCCGGCTTCCATAATTGATCGCAATCTGCAGATTCAAACCATCATTGTGTGCAGATGCAGACTCCAATTCTTTGATCTGATTTTGAAACTTCTCACTGAGTTTTGTGGTATCTCCGATCACCCGGACACGCATATTATTCTTATCCGCAGTTTTAATACAGTTTTTCAGATAAGATTCCAGTAATTTCATCAATGCATTTACTTCGTTATCCGGCCGGTTCCAGTTCTCGGTAGAAAAAGCATATAAGGTCAGATATTTAATTCCCATATCATGGGCTGCCTGACAGACTGTCTCCACATTCTTAGCCCCGACCGTATGTCCGTAATTTCTTGGCATTCCTTTGCTTTTTGCCCATCTTCCATTTCCATCTAATATAATTGCTACATGTTGTGGAATCTTCATGCTAATTGTATATCCTTTCTGTTCCAGTCAAACGGCACAAAACCTTGTAATTTTTTTTGTTCCGCTGTCATTGCAAAATATTGTTCTTTTATAAGTTACGAAAATGAGGACACGATTTTCTCATGCCCCCACTCTTTCTTTTATTCTGTCAATTTATTTATACAGTTAAAATTTCTTTTGTTTTAACTTCTACTGCTTCATCGACAGCTGCAATATATTTATCTGTCATCTTCTGAGCATTTTCTTCCAATGCTTTGATTTCATCTTCTGAAACATCCTCTTTTGCAAGTTTCTTGAAGGAATCATTTGCATCACGACGAATATTACGAATGGCTACTTTTGCACTCTCACCTTTCTTCTTTACGTCTTTTGCAAGATCTTTACGTCTTTCCTCTGTCAGTTCTGGGAATAAAAGACGGATTGTCTTTCCATCATTGGTAGGATTGATTCCAAGATCAGATGTCATGATCACTTTCTCAATCTCTTTTACCATAGAAGCTTCCCATGGCTGAATCTGAATCATTCTAGGTTCCGGAACATTTACGTTTGCCACCTGCTGGATAGGTGTTGGTGTTCCGTAATAATCAACTCTCAATTTATCAAGAACATGTGGATTGGCACGTCCGGCACGGATACTTCCAAATTCCTCTGATAAATTGTTCATTGTTTTCTGCATTTTCTCATCGAACTGAACTAATCTCTCGTCCATATTAATCCTCCTTGTTTTGCGAAGCAAAATGCGACTGCCCATGCAGGAGCAGAGGATTTAGCCTCCTTGTTTTTGCGAAGCAAAAATCCGAACTCCGAGTGAGGAGAGGATTTAGCCTCCTAAACTGTTACCTTTGTGCCATTAAATTCTCCACTCATGGCCTTTACAATACTATTTTCTTCATTTAATCCGAACACATACATCGGCATCTTGTTTTCCATGCACATAATGGATGCGGTAAGATCTACTACAGCGAGCTTCTGGTCAATTACCTCCTGAATAGATACCTCATCATACTTCTTAGCAGCCGGATTCAGCTTCGGATCGCTGTCATAGACACCATCAATTGCCTTTGCAAGATAAATACCTTCTGCTTCCATCTCAATTGCGCGTAATACGATTCCCGTATCGGTAGAAAAATAAGGATGACCTGTTCCACCTGCAAAGAAAACAATTTTTCCCTCATGGAAACATTTATCTGCCTCATCTTTAGAGAAAAGCTTTGTCATGCTTCCACATAAAAATGGTGTAAAAATCTCTGTATCCATTCCAACAGAACGGAAAATCTCAGATACATAGATACAGTTCATAATGGTTGCTAACATACCGATCTGATCCGCCTTAGGTCTGTCGATCGTCTCGGAAGTTCTTCCTCTCCAGAAATTACCACCACCGATCACAATACCAATCTGGATTCCTTTATCTGCAATCTGCTTTACCTGTTTTGCAACTTCTGTAACGGTTGGTTCATCAAAACCAGTGTGTTTTTCACCGGCTAATGCTTCTCCGCTTAATTTCAAAAAAACTCGTTTCATTTATGAATCCGTTTCCTTTCTGGATTATTCATTATTCTTGGAAGCAAAAAGACTCTCAACATCAACATCTGAGTAGCACTGGGAGCAGAAACCTTCGATGACTGCACCATTGTTGATCTGTACGGAACGGGATTTGATGTTACCCATAACAACAGCGGATGTATCGACAACAACAGGACCCTGGACATCAATATCTCCTTTGATTGCCCCTGCGATAACTGCAGACGAAGATGTTACATTACCAATGATCACAGAGCCAAGTCCGATCTTAACAGTACCTGTGCTTACGACTTCTCCCTCAATCTTAGCTGCATCAGCAAAAAATTCAGAAGAATTGCTGTTACCTGTTACTGTACCTGTTACAACAAGTTTTCCGTTACATCCAATGTCTCCCTGAACGTTTCCTCTGATGTCTAAAGATCCGTTTGATACGATATCTCCTTTAATGATCGTTCCCTCTGTAATTACAGATACCTCATCTGATACTGGTTTTGTTTCATTGACAACTGGTGTTATATTGTCTGCCATTTTTCTTTCCTCCTGAGTGTTTTTTACATGACTTTCCGGGATTACCGGCTGTTCGATTTTTGTTTCACCTGCTGGCTGCGGCTGCGGTACGGACGGAACTGGCTGATTCTGCACTGAAGTCTGCTGTTTTGCAGTCTGTGAAGTCACCTGCTCTAAAAGACCGTCTAATTTGGAAAGTTCAGATTCAACATCAACTTCATTTTCCAATGTGTTCACAACTAAATCTTCATTTGCTGCGCCATCTTCTAAATTGTCCTCACCCGGCATCAGTTCATTCACTGCCTGTGAAAAATCATCTTTAAAATCTTTAAAAAATCCCATAATCTTCCTCCATTTATATTTAGTTAGTCAATACTGTCTGCCTTCACATATTGAATAACTGATGTATCTTCATCAATCGGCAGGATCTCAGCGCCCATTTCATTCAATGCCTCGATCAATGGTGCTAAAGCCTCTACCGTTGCTGACTTATCCGATGCGTCATGTAACAAAACAACTGACGTTTTATATTTTACTACATCATCCATCACATTCGCAACTATTTCCTCGGATGAATATGCATTCGATGCTGCATCTCCCGCAGAAACGTTCCAGTCATAATAAATAACTCCCTGTTCATTCAGGTAATGGATAAAATCACTCATTGGTACGTTACTGATCTGGTTACTGCTTCCACCCGGGAAACGATAGTAAATACTGTTCACTCCTGTGACCTGATACAATTCATCACGTAAGCGCTCAAAATCTTCTTCAAATGCCTCATCTGACTGATAGATCTGGCTATATTTGTTAGAATAGGAATGCATGCCGAGCGTATGTCCCTCATCTGCGATTCTCTGATACAGTGCCTGGGATTCTTCATCCTCTTTCCCGACCACAAAAAAAGTTGCCTTCACATCATATTGAGCCAATATGTCCAGAATCTCTCCGGTATGATCAGAAGGTCCGTCTTCGAAAGTCAGGTAAACCTTATGTATATCGCCATCCCCGGCAAGATTCTCTTCCTCTGAAATGCCGGTAGCCGGCGGTGTCACAGACTCATAGGTTTTTGGTGTCTCTGTTGCTTCAGTGACATCGGTATAAACAGACTCCCCAGCACTTTCCGGTTTCTGCGCATTTTCCTGCTGAACCTGTTCCTTCGAACTGACTGTCACAATATTATCCAGTTTATGCTGAATCTTTATTACCTGCACAAATAAAACAATGATCAGTATCATCGACAGGATGATCCATCCGGCAATCGTCATTATAATACCATTCCGAATCCGTCCGATTCTTTTTCTTCGTTTTCTTTGATTATTTATTGCCTCTGTATCTTTATCCTGCATGGAATAACCCCCAAGCTTATCATTTGTCTCCTATCTATTGTAACACATTTTTTGATTTTTCAAAGCAGAAAACAGCATATAATCGTATGATTTTTTCAAATTATTGCAATTATTGTCAGAATTTTCCTATTTTAAAAGGGGCAAGCCGTCAAAACAGCTCTGCCCCTCCGCATCCAATTACAAACCTGTTACTCTAATGTAAATTTAGTAACAATATCTCTCAGTTCATCTACACACTGATAACATTCTTTTACTTTATCTGTTGCGGATGATGTCTTCTCGACCATGCCGGAAGTTTTTTCTGCTATATCCGTAACGCCCACAGAGGATTCACCCACCGTATCGTTGATGCCGCTCAAAGCACTTGCGATCTGCTCGATCGAACCTGCGAGCTGCGCCATGGATGTCTTGATTCCCTCCATGCTGTTCTTAAATACATTCGCATCATCCTTATATTGTTCACTTACCTGTTCAAATTCTTTGTAATCAGCAGATACGCTCTTCTCAAGGAACTCTGTTGTCTCTTCCAGACATTCCGACATATTGCCGACTGCCTCGTTTACTTCTTTTACAATCGCACTGATATTGGCAATTGCCTGGGAAGTCTGGTCTGCAAGGCTTCCAATTTCAGTCGCAACTACAGCAAATCCTTTTCCTGCTTCTCCTGCTCTTGCCGCCTCGATGGATGCGTTCAAAGCCAGAAGACCTGTCTGGGAAGAAATCTCCATGATAGTTCCTGTCAGTTCATTGATCTTCTCAACTGCTTTGGAGCCTTCAATTGCTTTTTCAGCTTTCTCCTTGACAGAATTATAAATATCCATTGTCTTATTGCTTGCAGTGACAGTCTTGGTACGAAGCTGTAAAGCACGATCCATAACAGTTTCTGAATTCTTTGCACCTTCCTCTGCCATGGCATTGATATTTTCAGCTTCTCCCTTGATCTGGGACACGTTCTCATTGATCGTAACAGTTGTCGCTGCTGTCTCCTGCATACCGGCAGCAAGCTGCTGGCTGGTTGCCGAGTTGTCGGAACACATCTGGTTTACTGTATCCGTAACCTCATTTAACTCAGACACATTCTCATTGATCTTCTGTCCTGCATCCTGGATACTTGCAACCATATCACGCAGATTTTTGCGCATAATATGCATTTCAGCTGCCATAATCCCGATCTCATCTTTTCTGCTGTATAATTTTCTGCTATTAGCGTTATGGGTAAAGTCAAAATTAGCAGTTCTGGTAATAATATAAGTCAACTGGTGAATTGGTTTTGTGATCATATTTGTCAAAAGCCATGCAGCCAGACAGCAGATGATCAGACAGACACCCAAGGTAATCTCCATCAGCCTGACCATATTGGTGATTGGTTCCATGATCTCACCTTTATCAGCAGACATCACAACAATCTTGTGGTCAGAGGTCAGTGCATATGCAGCATATTTGACTGTTCCGTTAAAATTATAGGTTACAACCGCATCCTGTGGGATATTGCCTGATTGCAGCTGGCTCACAACGCCCTTTACAACCTCATTTTCCACAGATTTTCCAATTTTATCTGCAGTCGGATGATAAAGCATCGTGCCGTCAGAATCTACAAGATATCCATAGGCAGACGATACACCCTCCATGCGCATATCCTGCATGACAGCTGCACACTGGGTGGAAAAATCTACCTCTGCCGGAATCTTGTCCAATGTTTTTGCCGCTGATTCAGTAAGGCTCAAAATAAAATTCTCGTTGACATTGCTGACTGTAGCCGAAGCCCTTACATTTGCGATTGAAATACACGCCATAAGCGATAAAGCCACCATCACAACCACCATTAGCATGATCTTCGCTGCGATGGAATGGATAAATGATACTTTTTCTTTTGTTTCCATGACTATAACACTCCTTCTTATTTTCTGGTCTGTGTAACATCAATACTACGTTTGTAATAGTTATGTTAACTTCTTTACAGACACAATGATAAGACACTTTCCAATATTTGGCAAGGCTTTTTCAACAATATTTTACAGGCAGTTTCATAAATTACCGACAAAAAATGCCCTGAAAACATAATCGTCCTCAGGGCATTTCAAAATCAGATTTTATTATGCGTTCATCTGCGCTGCAACTTCAGCTGCAAAGTCTTCCTGTTTCTTTTCGATTCCTTCACCAGTCTCGAAACGAACAAATCTCTTAACGCTTACAGGTGTACCAACTGCTTTGGAAACTTCTTCTAAGTATTTAGCTACTGTCTGTTTTCCATCTTCAGCTTTTACATAAACCTGATCTACTAAGCAGATTTCTTTTAATTCTTTGCTTACACGTCCTTCGATCATACCATTGATCACTTTCTCCGGTTTCTGGGACTCTTTTGGATCGTTCATGATCTGAGCTAAGAGAATCTCTTTCTCATGTGCGATATATTCTTCGCTGATCTCATCTCTGGAAACATATTTTGGATTTAAAGCTGCAATCTGCATTGCAAGGTTTGTTAAAGCTTCTTTTACAGCATCGTTTACAACTGCTGTTTCAGCCTCAACGATAACACCGATTCTACCGCCACCGTGTACGTAAGATACAACACATCCGTTTGTAGCAACAACTTTCTCAAATCTACGGATTTTAAGGTTCTCACCGATCACTGCAACTTTCTCTACTAAAGCATCTTTTACAGTCTTAGATGGATCCTCATTCCATTTTTCTTCCATGAATGCATCCATATCAGCTGCATCAGACTCAACAGCCTGCTCTGCAACAGCTTTTACGAACTGCTGGAATGTCTCGTTTTTAGCAACAAAGTCTGTCTCAGAGTTAACTTCGACAACAGCTGCTGTCTTGTCATCTTTTACAACTACTGTACAAAGACCTTCTGCAGCAATTCTGCTTGCTTTCTTCTCAGCTTTTGCCTGTCCATTTTTTCTTAAGTACTCAACAGCCTCGTCCATATTTCCGTCTGTCTCGCCTAAAGCTTTTTTACAATCCATCATTCCTGCGCCTGTTAATTCACGCAGTTCTTTTACCATAGCTGCTGTAATAGCCATTTTCGTATCCTCCAATATGAATAAATGTTTTTAAAAAATATGCTGTCTGGTTAACCAGACAGCATATTGTAGGTCCTTCTTATGCTTCTGCTTCTTCTGCAACAGCAGCTTCTTCAGCTACTTCTTCTAAAGCTTCTGCACCCTGATTTGCTTCAATAACAGCGTCTGCCATTTTAGAAACGATTAATTTTACGGCTCTGATAGCATCATCGTTACCAGGAATTACATAATCTAATTCTTCTGGATCGCAGTTTGTATCAGCAATACCGATCAGTGTAATTCCTAATGTATGAGCTTCCTGAACACAGATTCTCTCTTTCTTAGGATCTACGATAAAGATAGCATCTGGGATTTTCTTCATTTCCTTGATACCACCAAGGTTTTTCTCTAATTTCTCCCATTCTTTCTTAAGAGCGATAACTTCTTTCTTAGGTAATACTTCGAAAGTACCATCAGCTGCCATTGTCTCAATCTCTTTTAATCTTGCGATACGGCTCTGGATAGTCTTGAAGTTTGTTAACATACCACCTAACCATCTCTCGTTTACATAGAACATTCCACAACGCTCTGCTTCAGATTTGATAGCATCCTGAGCCTGTTTCTTTGTTCCTACGAAAAGGATTGTACCACCTTCAGCAGCGATATCAGACATAGCTTTGTAAGCTTCATCTACTTTACCTACAGATTTCTGTAAGTCGATGATATAGATACCATTTCTCTCTGTGTAGATGTATGGAGCCATTTTAGGATTCCATCTTCTTGTCTGATGTCCGAAATGAACACCTGCTTCTAATAACTGTTTCATTGAAATAACACTCATTTTTTTACCTCCATGGTTTTGTTTTCTTCCATGTGTATCATTCTTGCAGACAACCAAATCTGGCACCGGTCTGTAAGTCAGCACATGTGATTTTTCCCGGAAGATTCTTTTCTTCCAAGTTGAGCCTTGTAGATTATAGCACAGGCTTTTCCTGTATGCAAGCATTTTTTTCTATTGAGGACCAAGTTTTAAAATCTGATAGATTTCCTCATAATCTAATCCATAAGGAATGGAGTAACTTCCCACACTGATGGAAGATGCAAAGCCCTTCTGTCCAAGGAACTTGCGGAATGCCTCCGCATCGTCCACAACTCCGTTTGCCTGAAGATTTTCACAGACAATTCTGCACACATCTCCTCTGTTTACAACCAATGTATACGGCGCTGCATTCACGGCTGTGTTGTTTTCCTCATTTGCCTCTGCTGATACTTCTGTTGCCACTTCTGTATCTGTCATCTCTGATTCCGGATTCTCTGTTTCCTCTGCAGTCACCGGTTCTTCTATATTTGCAGCAACCTCTGTCGTCTGTTCCTCAATTTGTGCAGTTTCCGTCTCAGGAACTGCTGTCACTTCCGTGCTCTCTGTTGTCTCAGTGTCCTGCAAAGGTTCTTCATCCTCCGGCATGACCATTCCAAGCTGTTTTGCTCTGGCAATGATATCCGCATCTGACATTGTAGGTTTATGCAGCGCAAATGCAATCATCAGAAGAATCGTTGTGACAATAATTCCAATGCCAAGACCTCTTAAATAATATTTTAATTTCACAGATTTTCGTCCCCTTTATACAATTCGATCACTAAATTCACTTCGCCAAGACCACGTCCCAATTGTTTTGCAATCTCGACTTTGCTCAGTCCCTGTTCATAAAGTTTTAAAATCATATCATTTGACATGCCCTGTGCATCCGCTGTTTCCGGTTTTTCCGTTTTCTGTTCAGGTTCCTGAATTTCTTGGAAACGATTCACCTGAACTTCAGGTTCCGGCTGCACATCTATCGTCTCTGTCATCGGTTGTACAACTGCATTCTGCTTCATTACAGGTTGTTGCACAACATGGGATTCTGCAACTGGTTTCCTGATTGAAGTGCCTGCTTTCGCGGACAGATTTTCCTGTAAATTTCGGATATCTGCAGCCAGACGCTGTAAATCTCCTGTCATAGATGTCATCTCGGTATGTTTGTCATTTAACATACTGTAAAGAAACATGATCTCATCATGTGTTTTCTTCATGGATTCCATAACCGTTTCAGAGTACTCATGAATCTGCATGATCTGTTCATTAGACTCTTTCTCCATGGCACGCTCTGCCTGTTCACCCGCTTCTTCGATTTTCTGTTCGATCACTTCATCCATCTGTGTACCGGCATTATTCACTTCACGTTCAATAATCTTTTTTAATTCATCTTCACTTAATTCTGCGATCTTATTCAACTCTGAAGAAGATAATTTTTCGCTGATGAAAAAACTTCCAATCATAAAAACACATCCAACCAGAAGTAAGATAATTTCAATCATCGTCATGTTTCTGCTCCTTATACCTTGATATCAAATCCGGAAGTCTGTCCCTTCAAATAAACATTGTCAGCCTTTTGCTGCTTCTTGTCTTTTTTCTTCCGTTCTTCCTTTTCATAATGCCCATTTCCCTTTTCTTTGGCATCATAACGATAACCGGCATTCTCTTTTTCCCGGGCATGAACCACCTGATGGAGATTCTGCTCCACTTTTTTCATTTCCTGTGAAAAAATCGTCTGCTGTTCCACCACAGGTCTGTTGTCTTCATTCTGTTTTAAAGTACTCACGTCCTGCGTGCGTTGTATCATTCCGTTAAAATCAACTGGTCTGATGGACATAATGATCACCTCTACTCTCTGTCTATGAGAATTCCAAGATAATTTCCAAGCTTTTTGCGCATTTTCAAAAGAGCCTTCGTATGAAGCTGGGAAATTCTCGATTCCGATACTTCAAGAATGCTGCTGATCTCCTTTAATGTCAGATCTTCATAATAATATAAAAGAATTACCTTACGTTCCTTCTCTGTCAGGACTTCAAGGGATTCTTCCAGTTTCTGTTTCAGTTCTTCTTCCTCAACCTTATCTTCCGGCTGGATAAAATGGGAATTTCTCCGTGCATCCATGACCGGTTCCGCACCCTGCTCCAGATACTCGTTTAAGGAGACGATATTCGTGACTTTAAGCTGTGACTGCCATGTGGTAAGTTCGTCTTCTGAAAGTCCTAATTCCTGTGCGATCTCCTCGTCAGAAGCATTTTTTCCGGTACGCATTTCAACCTGTTTGATCGCCTCATCAATCTTTTTCTGTTTCTGTCTGACAGTTCTTGGAATCCAGTCCATTTTGCGGATCTGATCTAATATCGTTCCACGAATCCGCAGACTCGCATATGTCTCAAACTTAACCTCTTTTCCGAGATCAAATTTATCGATCGCATCGATCAAACCAAAGATACCATAACTTACAAGATCATCATATTCCACATTATATCCGAGATACATGCTCAATCTTCCGGCAACAAGCTTGACAAGCGGCGAATATTCTATTATTAGTTTTTCTCTCAACTCCGGTGTCTTTTTTTTCTGATATTCTTCCCAGAGTTTCTCTCTATCTACCGTTTTCATATGAAGCCCCCAGGTTCAAGTTATTCACTCTTCTTCTCCCCGTCCGAGTCTGACTGTTCCTGTGTCTGTTCTTCTCCGGACTCTTCCTGGTTTTCTTCAGGTTCATCCATTTCTTTAAAGTTTTTATCAAGAACCAGTTTCACAATGCATCCTAATAAATAAAAAATAATTAAAACCGCAAGCAATGTCTTGATAAAAACATCCGTTTCCATATGCTGTACAATTCCAATGATGCATGTGACAAACCCTGCAAGCAGCATCACGACTGCCGGTATGCCTTTTGTTTTCATAATCTCTCCACTAAAAACGTTTTTCACGATTTTTTAAATAGTTTTAATTGGCTTTCCTACTGATTTTATCAGAAATTCTCCGGTGTCACAATGTAACTCGACCGTGCGTCCATAGTTTAATCCGGTGTCTTCGGCAACCAGCCGGATTCCTTTTTCTTTTAAAATCTTCTTTGCTGCTTCTGCATTTCTCGCACCGATATTTCCGACATCTGATAAACCACTGACCTCAAACATCTTCGCACCGCCAGCAATCTTGGCAACAAGCCTTGTCTTACTTGCCCCTGCAGCAATGACTTTTTTTAATAATTCTTCAATTCCTGTATCTGCGAATTTTGCCTTATTTGAATTGTTGCTCACTTTTGTGCTGTCCGGAAGCATATAATGAACCATGCCGCCAATCTTTGTAACCGGATCATAGAGCGTCAGTCCGATACAGGAACCAAGTCCAAGTGTTGTGAGTCCGTCAGGAGCCTTGCATACATTCAAATCCGCCATTCCAACCTTAATGATATTCCCCATACAAACTCCTTACAGTGACAACCCAAGTGCTGATAATATTTTGTAATAAGATTCCTGTTCCGGCATCAGAATAAAATAGCCTCTGATCGCTACATCTGCACAGATCTCTGTCTCGATCAATAATGCCCGGTCACCAACCAGACCAAACTCAATGGCCGGAACACTTAGAATAGCAGCCGCCATATCGACACAGATATACGGAACAGATGGTAAAATCGTTAAATTTGTCATGGAAGCCAGTGCTGAAAGGTAGGACGCTGTAATAATATTCCCCACCTCTTTCAATGCTGAAAGTTCCATTTCATCAAAAACTTCCATCTGCTCATGAATCACATTTTCCTTCATTAAAAGCTTATCCGCAAGATAATGTCCGGATTCTAAATCCAGCAGGAACATCATGCTTCCATCAATATCATGCGATACCTCAAGAAAAATACCGATCACCGTCTCTTCTTCCGGTCCGATCGCACTTCCTAATTTTCCTACGTCCATCAATTTTACATTTGGGACTTTCATGTCAATGCGGGTGCCGACCATATTTGCGATTGCGGTCGCTGCGTTACCGGAGCCGACATTTCCGATCTCCTTGAGCACGTCCACGTACATATCATTAACTTCATCCAACGTATACTTTGTCATTTATTTTCTCCATCTGTTTCTGCATAATAAACACAGTGAGACCTTGTAAGAAAGGTCTCACTTTATGGAATTACGCATTTTCTTTTTCTTCTACAATCGAACTGATCTCAAATAAAGATATCAGTTCGTCCCCATGTTTGCCAACACCATTGATAAACATGGCTTTTCCGTCCTTGCTTCCGCTTGTCTTATCAATCTCATCGGTGCATAAAGTAACAACCTCTTTTACTTCATCTACAATGATTCCGATCGTTCCTTTTTCCTCAAGCTTTAAAATAATGATCCTGCTGGCATTTGTGATGACATCATCATCCAGATTCATTTTTTTACGCACACTCATAACAGGCACGATCTCCCCACGAAGATTGATGACCCCTTTAAAGTATGTCTGAATCTTTGGAACACGTGTGATTTTCTGCATACGCACAATATTGTCAATATAGCTGATATCAATTCCGTACTGTTCGCTGCCGATTTTTACAACAATATACTGTTTTGCATCATTTTCAGCGATATCTATATTTTTCTCCATATTCGTCTCCTCCATTACATCAATGTATTAACGTCAAGGATTAATGCAACTTCACCATCGCCAAGAATGGTTGCGCCACTGATAATCTTATTGTTGTTGATATACTTTCCAAGAGATTTGATAACGATCTCCTGCTGTCCGATCAGATTATCTACAACAAGACCTGCGAGGCTGTCGCCTTTCTTAACGATAACAACCGTAAGATTCTCCGGTTCTTCCTGTTTTTCTTCCATATCCAGTACCTGATCAAGACGGATCAGTGGGATAACGGCACCACGGAGATGGATCACCTCCTGAGCCTGAACATATTTGATCTCATTTACCGGGATACTTTCAATATTTGAAATGGATCCAAGTGCGATCGCATATTTTTCATCACGGATCTCAACCATTAATGCCTGGATGATTGCAAGTGTCAGCGGCAGACGGACAATGAAAGTTGTTCCTTCTCCAAGCTGTGTGCGGACTTCAACGTCACCACCAAGTGCTTCGATGTTAGATTTTACAACATCAAGACCAACACCACGTCCGGAGATGTCAGTAATCTTCTTTGCCATAGAGAAACTTGGAAGGAATAAGATATTGATGATCTCTTTCTGGCTCATATTCTCCGCCTGTTCTGCTGTAATGACACCGCGTTCAACAGCTTTGTCCCTTACCGCTGCAACATCAATACCATTACCATCATCTCCCACTTCAATGATAACGTTATTGCCTTCCTGAAAAGCTTTTAGGAAGATAGAACCAACTTCCGGTTTTCCTCTCTCTACACGGGTTGCATTGTCTTCCAGACCATGATCTGCTGAGTTACGGAGTAAGTGCTGTAACGGATCACCGATCTGATCGACTACAGTTCTGTCTAACTCTGTATCTTCACCAGTCATATACAGCTCCATTTTCTTTCCTAACTTACGGGAAAGATCACGGATCATACGAGGGAACTTATTTACAACGCTCTCGATAGGTACCATCCGGACTTTCATAACAGACTCATGAAGATTCGTTGTGATACGCTCTAAGTATTCAATCTGTTCATGGAACGACTGATTCTGATACTCACCACTCTCGTTAGAGCTGATGGAGACCAGACTGTTCTTTGCAATAATAAGCTCTGACACCTGATTCATCAAAGCATCCAGTTTTTCAATATCTACACGGACAGTTCTTCCGGTTACCGGTTTTGCATTGGTCTGTTTCTTGGCATTTGCAGCCGGTGCCTTCTTCTCAGCCGCCTTTGGAGCTTCTGCAGGTGCTTCCTTCTGTTCCGCTGTCGCTTCTTTTGCCTGCTGTTCTTCCTGTGCTTCTGCCTCTTTTACATATTCATCAAGATGGATCTCTTCCGCATCTACTTTTTCAATCTCAGAAACAGCCTTTGCTACTGCTACGATCTTGTCCTCAGATTCTTCCGAGGCAAGGAAAAAGCTGAACTCAAACTCAAACTTCTCGTCTTCGATATCCTGTGAGCTTGGACGGTATACCAGAATCTGTCCAAAATCTTCCACAGCCTTAAATACAAGGAATGCACGGGCTGCCTTCAAAAGACAGTCTTTCTGGATATGAACTGTCATGACGTAAATATGCTGTCCATTTGACTCCGCTTCACGGATTGCCTTCTTCTCGTCATTTGTCAGTTCGATTTTTTCCTGTCCTGCTTTTTCTTCCTGAGTGGATTCAGGTGCTGCTTCTTTTGCTTCAGAAGTCTCAGTATTCCCTGTTTCTTCCGCACCCTCTGTTTTTGCAATAAAATCATTTAATTCTTTGATGATAACTTCGTTATCTTCTGTTCCCTCATCGGAGGTACTCTTAATATTGTCAACATAACCTTCAAGTGCATCCAGACATTTGAACAAGAGATCGATCATCCCACTTGTGACTTTTATGTGATCGCTCCGCACTTCCTGAAACACATTTTCCATATCATGTGTCAGATGCTGCATTCTCTTAAAGCCCATGGTACCTGCCATACCCTTTAAAGAGTGTGCCGCACGGAACACTTCATTGATCGTATCTTTATTGTCCGGTTCTTTTTCAAGGACCATGATACAATCGCTTAATGTCTGCAGATGTTCTTCTGATTCATCAATAAATATTTCCAGATACTGGCTTACATCCATGTTAATTTACCCCCACATTCTTTGTGATTGAATTTGCTACTTCTGTCAGCGGAACGACTTCATTTACAAGTCCCGTCTCCGCAATTGCTTTCGGCATGCCATAGACAACACATGTCTTCGCATCCTGTGCAATCGTATAAATTGGTTTTACTTTTGATAATTCCAGGATTCCATTGGTTCCATCAGCACCCATTCCTGTAAGCACAACGCACACTACCTGATCATATCCACATGTCCTCAAAGAATCATATGTGATATTTGCGCATGGTTTCAATCCGCCGATCGGTGGCATATCGTTATATACGATCTTATGTGAGCCATCCGGACACTTCTTTACTTCCATGTGTTTTCCGCCCGGCGCAATGTAAACAGTTCCTTTTTTCAGGATTTCTCCATTCTCGGCTTCCTTTACATTGATCTTACTGATCTCATCCAGACGGTTTGCCATGGAATTCGTAAATCCGGCAGGCATATGCTGCACAAGAACCATTGGGGCATCCAGATTGGCCGGCAGATAAGGAATGACACTCTGCAAAGCTTTTGGTCCACCGGTAGAACATGCAAGTGCAACAATTTTATTCTTAAACCTTGTTTCTGCCGATGCATTGCGTTTCTGCACAGCACTGACAGCTGCCACTGCAGGTCTGCGTTCTGTAAGGCTGATCCGTTCTGTCTTTAAAACGGCATTTAAAATACCTAAGATTTCTTTCCGGAACGCATCCCCTTTTGCCTCAATGATATTTGTTGGTTTTGTCACAAAATCAACTGCTCCACGCTCCATCGCAAGGATCGTCACATCCGCATCCCGTGTTGTCATGGTACTGACCATGATCACATTTGTCTTAATGCGTTCTTTCTGCAGGCGCTCTAAAAGTTCCAGACCGCCCATCCTTGGCATATTGACATCAAGGATCACGCCATCATAACGGTTGACCTTCAGCTTTTCATATGCTTCCAGTCCATCCCGACATACATCTGTTGCCTGAAATGTATCATCTGAATTGATTATATCACATATAACCCTTCTCATGAGTGCAGAGTCATCAACAACAAGAATATTTTTTTTCATAATCGCTACCTTTTATCCTTTTGACGTGTTAATCGTTCCTCTTCAAAAATATATCGAATAATATCCTCTCGTACTCTGTCGTCTTTGATCATAAACTTGACGCGGGAAACATATTTCTTTTCCGTTACCTGCTCCTTCTTCTCGCAGGAAATAACAGAACCAACAATATGGAATTCCTGATTCATTCTTTCATTTGCGAGATGTGCTACCGCAAGGATATGATCTCCACTCTTTAACTCCGTATCTGAATTAAAGCGGATGCCTCCACCGCTGATGTCAACGATCGTACCTGTCCTTATCTTGTCATTAAAATGTTCATCGCGCAATTGGGCAAAAATCTCTTCCACTGTTGCAAGATCTGCCTGCTCTTCCGTCAGTTCAAAAAACTTAAAATCAATGGAACACTCATATCGGTAAAATTCCCTGCGCTGGAACTTTTCCAGACGTGTTTTAAGTTCTACTTCCAGTGTATAAATATTATCCCGCTTGAAGCGCTCTACGATCTGTCCGATACTTTTATATAAGAATCCTCCGGAATAAAAAACAAATTCCAAACGTACATCCAGAGGAAGAAGAATCAGTTTTGTTCCCTCTGTAGGCATTGAAATCTCAAGATTGCCACGCTTATTTATATCAAGAACCTGGCTTTTGTAAACTTTAACCGTATCGCCAGTCCGCTCCTCATTTTCAACCTGTTGTAATAACCTGATATCGATCTTGTCACCAGGCTTTATCAAATCTGTAAATGCCATATAGCTCCTCTCCTTATGAAAGGTTAAATAATTTTGTCAGAAATTGTCTGAAAGCATTTTGTTCCGAAGAATCCTGCTTTCCGCCAGACACTAAATACTGTGCCAGTTCCTCAAACCGTTTTGAAGACCTTGCATTCGGTGACACGATGGAAACCGGTTTTTGTATCCGCACCGCTTTCTCTAACATCGCATCCTGTGGGATAATCCCAATATAATGGACAGAGCCATCCAGAAACTGTTTTACAACCGATTCCAGTTTGTCAAAAACCATCTTTCCCTCACCAAAGGAAGCAGCACGGTTCGTCAGTACATGGATCACCGATTCATTCTTATCGTATTTCGGATTGCGGTAAAGCATCTTCAATAGCGAATATGCATCCGTAAGTGAGCTTGGTTCCGGTGTAGTCACCAGTAAAATCTCAGGACTTGACGCCACAAACTCCATGACACTGTCTGAAATTCCTGCGCCTGTATCAACGATCACAATATCTGCAATCGCAGAAAGCTTTTCCACTGACTTTACCAGATAACTGATCTGATCCAGTGTCAGATTACTCAGTCCCATAATACCGGAGCCGCCGGAAATAAAGCTAACCCCCTCCGGTCCATCCGTAATGATGTCCTCGATCTCTTTGTCATGATAGATCAGATCGTTCAGGCTGTACTGGGGAATTGTTCCAAACATCACTTCCACGTTTGCAAGTCCGATATCTGCATCAAAAATGATCGTTTTCAACCCCATCCGCTGAAACTGGACTGCAAGATTTACGGCAATGTTGGATTTTCCCACACCGCCCTTTCCACTTGTGACAGTGATGATCCTGGCGGGCTTCTTTGTTCTCTGATTCTGTTTTTTGATCACATTGCGCAGTTCTTCTGCCTGATCCATCTGTTACTTTCCTCCAAGCAGTTGTTTTACCACCATCTGGGTATTAAATACTTCCAGATCATCCGGAACGCTCTGTCCATTTGTCATATAAGACAGATCTGCCCCTGAATATAAGCGGATATTTAATATATTGCCAAATGAAGTGGTTTCATCTAATTTTGTAAAAATAATCTTATATTCTGCAATTTCCCTATAAATGTCAACAATCTCCATAAGATCCTTATACTTCGTTGTAGCACTTAAAACAAGGTAAACTTCCTTTTCATATTTTAGGTCAAGACCATTGACCAGTTTCTTAATATCTTCACGCTGTTCCTCATTCTTATGAGAAAAGCCTGCAGTATCTACAAATACAAGATCATATTCAGCCAGTGTCTCCAAAGCCTGATTGAGTTCTTCCGCAGAGTAAATGATCTTTACCGGCGCATCTAAAATATTGGCGTAAATCTTCAACTGCTCTGCCGCTGCGATACGATAGGTATCTGCTGTCAGCATAGCTACTTTTTTCTCATGCTCCACCTTATACTTTGCTGCGATTTTGGCAATCGTGGTTGTTTTACCTACGCCTGTAGGTCCTACAAAGAATATAACACGTGGCTTCTTTCCTGACAAGTCAATACAGTTTGGCTCCCCAAGTTTTAAAATCATTTTCTGGTAAACATTGGAAAGAATAATATCAACATTGCTTCCGCTGTTAGTAACTTTCTCAGCCTCATCCAAAATCTGATTGACATACTTTTCATTTACATCATTATTCAACATGGTACGGTAAAGCATCTTCATAAACTTGAAATTTTCAAGATTTTTTGGAGATGTCTTAGGTGCTACCGGTATTTCTGCTTCTCTGGCTCCGTCTTCACTGAGCTTTTTTTCCAAAATATTAGAAAGATTCTCTAATTTTTTTTCAATATCGCTTCCGCTTTTATTCAAGGCAGCTTCTTTCTCTGTTGTTACCGGACGCTGATATACCGATGCTGTCTCAACCGTTTTTTCTGTCTGAAGCGGAATCTGAATCTTCTCATCTGCAGCAAGATTAATATTTTCAATCTTTTTCTGCTGCATTGCTGCCATCTGGACAGCATTTAAAAACTGCTCCTTCTCCTCGATCGCTGCAGTGACTTCAAAGGTAGAGCCCTTAAAGAAATTAAAAAGTCCCTTTGGTTTGATTTCTTTTACATTCATCACAACAACTCCGGCACCAAGTTCCTGTCTTGCCTTCTCTGTTGCCTCTTCCTGTGTTTTTCCCTGGAATTTTTTTATTGTCATTTATGCTGTCACCATCCCTACTGATTGTAATTCAATATTCGATTCCACTTCATTGTATGAAACAACGATCAGATCTTTGAAATAATCTTCTGTCAGTTTTTTAAAATACATACGGACAATCGGCGAAGTGATAACGATCGGAGTTTTTCCCATATTTTCAAGCTTTGCAGCCTCCTGCTCCAAAGATGCCATAATAGCCTTGGTACGTTCAGGATCTAAGGTCAAATACGCTCCCTGCTCTGTCTGCTTGACTGACGACATAATCTCCTGCTCGATCTTCGGATCTAACGTGATCACACTGGTCGTCTCATTTGCCGGGAAGAATTTATTTGAGATCGCCCTCTTCAGACTCTGACGGACATATTCTGTCAGGACATCCGTGTCTCTTGTCACAGCGGCATGATCTGCAAGTGTTTCAAAAATAGTTAAAAGATCACGGATGGAAATTCCTTCGCTCAATAAATTCTGTAATACTTTCTGTACTTCACCAAGACCAAGCAATTTTGGTATCAGTTCGTCCACAAGAACCGGATTGCTCTCTTTCAGATTGTTGACCAGATTCTGTACATCCTGCCTTGTCAATAGCTCAGCAATATGGTTCCGGATCACCTCTGTCAGGTGTGTAGCAATAATGGATGGCGGATCGACAACGGTATATCCGAGGCTTTCCGCTCTCTCCCGCTGGCTCTCTGTGATCCAGATCGCAGGCAGATGGAAGGATGGCTCAAAGGTCGGAATACCCGTGATCTCTTCCTCTACATACCCCGGATTCATCGCCATATAATGGTCAAAAAGGATCTCTCCCTCTGTCACCTGGATACCCTTGATCTTAATAATATACTGGTTCGGATTCAACTGAATATTATCACGCAGACGGATGATTGGCACAACCGTACCAAGTTCCAGAGCGATCTGTCTACGGATCATGACAACACGGTCAAGAAGGTCGCCACCCTGATTGACATCTGCCAGTGGAATAATACCATAGCCAAACTCCAGTTCGATCGGATCTACCTGAAGCAGTGAAACAACATTTTCCGGTTTACGTATCTCCTCTGCCTCCGTCTCTGCCTCACTCACTTCCTCCTCAATGCTCTCCACACGGATCTGTTTATCCATCATACGTCCGGAAATGATGAACACAAGACCAAGACCGACGAAGAGATACCATGTCAAAGGTGTTGTGATCCCCAAAAATGCAAGCGTTGCACCAACCAGATAAAGTACCTTCGGAATACCAAAAAGCTGGCTTACCAGAACGGTTCCAAAATCTGCTTCTTTGGAAGCTTTCGTTACCAGAATACCGGTTGACAAAGAAATCAGAAGCGATGGGATCTGGGAACAAAGTCCGTCACCGATGGTAAGGATACCATATTGCTGGATCGCCTCTGCAAAACTTAATCCCTGACTCATCACACCCATGACCGTACCACCGATCAGGTTGATAAACGTAATGATAAGACCTGCCGTTGCATCTCCCTTAACATACTTTGTAGCACCATCCATGGAACCAAAGAAAGCGGATTCTTCCTGAATCTTATTTCTGCGCTCCCTTGCTTCCTTCTCTGTGATCGCTCCGGTGTTTAAGTCAGCGTCGATCGCCATCTGTTTACCCGGCATTGCATCCAGTGTGAAACGTGCTGTTACCTCTGCAACTCGCTCAGAACCTTTATTAATAACTACAAACTGGATAATAATGAGTACAATGAATATGATTGCACCAATGACAAGATCACCGCCACCTACGAACTGGCCAAACGTTGTGACAACATTACCAGGTGCTCCTGTTGAAAGGATCAGTCTGGTAGACGACACGTTCAGTGAAATTCTAAAAATAGTCGTGAACAGTAAAAGAGTCGGGAAGAAAGACATATCCAGTACTTCCTTCACGAATAATGTATTAAACAGTATAATTAACGCGATAGAAATATTGATCGCGATCATCACATCCAACAAGGTGGAACTGATTGGAACAATGAAAAAAATAACGGCCGCAAGTAAATATAACGCTACGCCAATGTCCGCTTTTTTCATGCCTTTTCCTCCTTAGTCACTCTCAAATTATTTTTCTCTCATATTGTAAACCATTGCAAGGATCTCTGCAACCGCCTGATACAGTTCGGGTGGAATTTCCTGTCCGATATCCACGTTTGCATACAGCATCCGCGCAAGTGGCTTATTCTCAACAATCTCAATATGATGTTCTCTGGCAGCCTCTTTGATCTTCTGTGCCAGATAATCTTCTCCCTTTGCAAGAACAATCGGTGCCTTTGATGTCTCAGCATCATACTTGATCGCAACTGCAAAGTGAGTTGGGTTCGTGATGACAACGTCCGCTTTTGGAACATCCTGCATCATACGTCTTCTGGAAGCCTCACGCATACGCTGTCTTTGTCTGCCTTTGATTTCCGGATTACCCTCTGTATTTTTAAACTCGTCCTTTATTTCCTGCTTGGTCATCTTCATATCTTCATTAAATCGATACTTCTGATAAATAAAATCTGCCAGACCAATGACTAAATAGACGAGACTGATTTTCAAACCAGCATTGATGATCACTGTTCCGCAAAGCATGATCGCCTGCATCAGCGGGATCTCATATAATATAAAAATATCCTGTGCATTGCCCCTGATCGAGGTATATGCGACATAGATGATCACAAAAATTTTAAGAATAGATTTGATCAGTTCAAAAATAGAATCCCTTGAAAAAATTCTTTTAAATCCATTGATCGGATTAAATTTATCGAATTTTGGCTGCAACGGTTTCCCTGTCACTTTCCACCCAACCTGGATCACACTGATCAGCGCCGTCACAACAAATCCAAATGCAAAAAAGGGAACACAGACGATCAGAATCTGAATCAGTACATCGGACATAAGCGCTGCGACTGATTTTTCCGTCACATCAACGGCATTCTCCCTTACAAAATCCGGTATCCTGCCATAGATATCAACAAAACTATTTATAAGTCTGTTACCCACAAATGAAACAAAAATTTTCAGGACAAGAAATAAAACGATCAGGTCAAATGCCGCCGTAAGTTCTTTACTTTTTACGACTTTGCCGTCCTCTCTTGCCTCCCTCAGTTTCTTTGCTGTCGCCGGTTCTGTTTTTTCACCACCGGGTCCGTCCTTTGCAAACCACTGAAGATCCCATTCCATGATCAAATGTAACTGTTTCTGCTGTTCCAAGTCAATACATTCCTTCTATAAAAAGTACCATCAATTTTTTCATTTCCGTAAAAATGAAATTTGCCACACTTGGCAGCAATGATACGGTCAGAAAAAGTACCACAAATCCAACCATAATCTTCATCTGCATACCTACCGCAAACATATTCATCTGCGGTGAAACCTTCGCCATGATACCAAGGATACAGTTTAAGATCATGATACATGCAAATACCGGCAAAATGATACGGAATGCTATCACAAACATGTCTCCCATATAAGTTGTCATGGATCTCATCAGATGCTCCCAGTCAAACACCTGTCCATTGACCGGTATGACTGTAAATGCATCCACAAAGGCCCGTAATATATAATGATGCATGTCGGTTACCACAAGCAGCATCAGTATAAAATAATTATACAGATTTCCAGTTAATGTTACCTGCGCGTTGTTGATCGGATCAAATTCGGTTGCCATTGACAGACCGATATCCATATCAATGATATTACCCGCAAATAAAATAATGGAATTACAAACGTTTGCAGCAAGTCCGATCAGCAACCCTGTAATTCCCTCTTTCAAAACAATGACTGCATATCCTATAAGCCCGGTATATTCAACCTGTGAAACATCTGCAAACCCAGACACCAGAAGTGCGATCATCGCAGAAAGCCCTATCTTCACCTGATTCGGCACATTCGACATCCCATAAAAAGGTGCAATGTATACAAAGCAGGATACGCGAACAAGTATTAAGATAAAAATTTCAAAATTTTCCAATGAAAATGAATACTGCACCATATGTCAAACCTATCCAAGATAAATACTGAAGTTCGACCATAAGGTCGTCACAAATTCCGACAGCTGATTCAGAATCCACGAACCACATACCATCAATCCAATAAATACTGCCACAATCTTTGGTACAAATGTAAGTGTCTGCTCCTGAATCGAAGTGACTGTCTGAAAAATACTGATAATCAAACCAACCACCAGCGAAATTATCAAAACCGGGGCACTACAGATAATAATATAATAAATTGCATCTTTTGCGATATCAAGAACCTGTCCCTCTGTTATCATATCTCATCACCTCAGATTCCACTAATAAAACGTTTTTACAAGGCTTCCGATCACTAAATCCCATCCGTCTGCCAGAATAAAAAGCAATATTTTAAATGGCAGGGAGATTGTTGTCGGAGGCAGCATCATCATACCCATGGACATCAGCACGGATGCCACAACCATATCAATTACGATAAACGGAATATAAATCACGAAACCGATAATAAATGCAGCTCTCAATTCACTTAAGATAAATGCCGGGATCAGAGTCGTCATCGGAACATCATCATAACTGTCATAGGTTTCATCTGAAATATCCACAAACAGCTTTAAATCTTTTTCCTGCGTCTGACCGTACATGAATTCCCTGATTGGTCCCTGTGCGATGGTAAATGCCTCTTCCGTCGTAATCTCACCCTTGTCAAGAGGCTGGATCGCCTCTGTATTGATCTGCTGGAATGTCGGCCACATAATGAAAAATGTCAAAAATAAAGCCAACGCAATCAATACCTGATTAGGTGGTGCGGTCTGCGTTCCAATTGCGGTACGCAGAAAATGTAATACAATGATAATTCTTGTATAAGAAGTCAGCATGATCAGTATCGATGGTGCCAGTGATAAAATTGTCAATACCAAAAGCATCTTCACCGGTGCCGACAATGATCCGCCATCATTGTTGTATGAAATTGTCAATCCATTTGTACTGTCCTCTGCAGCTCTGGTGACACCACCTTCAGAATTGTCACCATCAAATGTTGTGATACTGTCCGGATCCATGGAAGCTGCATACACAGTTGTTCCACCCACTGACCATGAAAGCGTCAGAACAAGTACCACCATTGCCACAATTAGTGACACCATACAATATGTCTTTTTCACTCTTGTCATAATCAAAACCTATTTCTTAGGAAAATGTTCCTTCACCCGGTTCAATACCTCACGGAAATTCTCCTGTGCAGCCTTCCCATCCATCGGAAATCTGTTTTGTGCCGCAGAGAGATCCGGTACTTCGCTTAACTGTTCTTCTGTGAGCTGTGTGAGCAGTGTCACATCATCTTTTCCAACAGCTACAACAAGGTAAACCTCACCTGCTTTTACAATTGCAATAAACTTATTATTTCCAACACGTATTGATTCCACGATCTGCAGATTTTTGTTTGCAAAATTTGTTTTCTGATAATTACCGATCCACTTTGTTGTGAAATAGGTGATCGCCAGCACAAAGAAAAAAATGATCAATACGCCCAACAGCTGGATAAAACTGCCTAATGCAGAACTGAGTAATATCATATTAACCTACAACTTTTTTTACTGCTTCAAGAACACGCTCTGCCTGGAATGGTTTGACGATAAAGTCTTTTGCTCCTGCCTGGATTGCTTCGATAACCATAGCCTGCTGTCCCATTGCAGAACACATAATAATTTTAGCTCCTGGATCTAATGCTTTGATCTTCTTTAATGCTTCAATACCATCCATCTCAGGCATTGTGATATCCATTAATACAAGATCTGGTTTTGCTTCTGGATATTTTTCTACTGCTTTCTGTCCGTTTTCTGCCTCTGCAGCAATCTCATAACCATTCTTTGTTAAGATATCCTTAATCATCATTCTCATAAATGCTGCGTCATCGCAAATCATTATTTTAGCCATATTGTTTGTTTCTCCTCTTCTTTCCTATCTTATTTCACAATTTCAGTGATTCTCACACCAAAACTTTCTTCAATTACTACGACTTCACCCTTGGCAACGTATTTTCCGTTTACCAGAATATCTATTGGTTCACCGGCAATTCGATTCAACTCGATAATCGTACCAGGTGCGAAATCCAAAATCTCATGGATCGACTTTGTTGTTCTTCCAAGTTCTACTGTCACTTCAAGTGGAACATCCATGATCAATCCGATGTTCTCTGCTCCTGCAACCTGTGCAATACTTGGATTAAAAGCCTGAAACTGTGCCGGCTGTACATTTACCGGCTGTGCATACATTTGATTCATATTCGGTGCCATCATTGGCTGTCCCATCATCGGCTGTCCCATCATCGGCTGTCCCATAACCTGCTGACCTCCCATCGGCTGTTCCATCTGAGGCTGTGGTGCAGCTGGCTGTGCACTCACTGCTTTTTCTGCCTCGTTCGATGTGGAATTGGTATCCGCTTCCATATTCTTTGTAATGCTTGCGCACATCTCCTTCGCAAAAGAAACCGGATACAACTGCATGATCTCACTGTCTACCAGATCTCCAATCTCCATCTTAAATGAAATCTTAACAAACGAACCGGATAAAAAATCTGCGATCGATCCCTCATCAATATTATCATGAAGATCCACAAGATCTGCAACTGGCGGACTGATATCGATGGTCTTATTCAGCATAGAGGAAAGAGAGGTCGCTGCGGAACCCATCATCTGATTCATCGCTTCGCTGATTGCACTTAAATGTAACTCTCCAAGTTCTCCATCTGTATTAGTACCATCACCACCCATCATCAGGTCTGTAATGACTTTTACATCATGTTCTTTTAAAACAAGAATATTACTTCCATCCAAACCAACTGTATATGCAATTCGGATAAATACACACGGTTTTTCATATGCATCACAGATGTCACTCCATGTTGCAAAAGATACAACCGGCGTTGAAATATCTACTTTACGATTTACAAGGGAAAACAATGTTGTTGCCGCTGTTCCCATGCTGATGTTACCAATTTCGCCAATCGCGTCTTTCTCAGCATCTGTCAGCAAATCATTTTTATTTGCATCATCCGGGTTATTCAGCAAAGCACTGATTTCTTCCTGTGACAAAACACCATCCATTACTACTGCTCCTCTCTTACCACTGATGTAACTCTTACTGCATAATTATCGCCGACAGCTCCCGGCAGAGCAGTAAATTTTTTTATATTACCGACAAAAATATTCAGATCCTGATTCACACCCGAATCCAGCCGGATAATATCTCCAACCTGAAGATTTACAAAATCGTCCACGGAAATAGTACTGTTTCCCAAAACCGCTTTTACAGGAATCTTCGCTTTTGAGATCAAAGCTTCGATCGCATCTGTATACTGCTTATCGTCATGTTCCTGAAGATTGGAATACCAGAACTTCGTATTCAGCTTGTCCATGACACTTTCCAATGTCAGATACGGAAGACAGATATTCATAAGACCTTCCACATCGCCAATCTTGATATGTAATGTCACAAGTGCGATCATCTCGGTCGGCGAAATAATCTGCGCAAACTGTGAGTTTGTCTCAATCCGTTCAAGCCGCGGTGAAATCTCACAGACACTCGACCAAGGCTCCGGCAAAAGACTTACACATACATTATAGATTCTCTCCAGAATCAAAAGTTCAATCTCGGAGAAATCTCTTGGCTTATCTAACGGAGTTCCCAATCCACCGAGCATTCGGTCAACAATTGCATACCCCAGATTGTCTGCAAGTTCTATAATAATACTGCCACTCAAAGGCGATACATTCACCAATCCGAGTAAAACCGGATTTGACAGTGCATTCGTGAATTCAGAATAGGTAACCGCCTCTGAATTCATCACTTCCACCTGTACTGTTTTTCTCAAATAAACAGGTAAGTTCGTCGAAAGAAGTCTTCCATAATGTTCAAAAATGATTTCCAACGTACGCAAATGCTCTTTTGAGAACTTTGCTGGACGGGTAAAATCATAATTTTTTACTTGTTTTTCGTCTTTTACTTTCATGTCCTCAGCATCAAGTTCACCACTGCTCAATGCCTGCAGAAGACTATCTATCTCATTTTGAGATAAGACTTCACCCATTCTCTTTCACCACCTAGCATTCTAATTTACTGCGTATTTACACTGGAGAAACTTACCCCAACGATAAAGTCAGAACCGAACATCTCCTGCAGATCTTCGAGAATAGCATCCTTAACGCTCTGCTCGTCCTCCCGGAACTGTTCCATTGTATATCCGGAAACAATCGTGTTGATATCATTTTTGATCAATGTTTCCTTCGCTTTCAATCCTTCTGTACCTATGCTCTTGTATCCGTCACTCTTTGTATTCAGCGACAAACCGATAGAAAATACAGCCACATGGTCTTTTCCATCACCGCTTGGACTTAAGTTGACGGTAAAGCTGGCTTCAATATCATAAACTTCAATATCTTCCACCGGAACTGCTGCGGTATCTTTGCTGCTTCCATCTTCCAGCTCCAGATCAATTGCTGATGCGATCTTATCGATCAGCTGATTTGATTTTCTCGTCTGAGGAATGATCGTAAACGCAAGAATTGCAGTCAAAACGAGATTCACCAGAACTAATGCAAGGATAATTACTGTCATCAGATTCTTTTTCATTGTTTGTGCCTTTCTTCTGCTAATTAGTTTATTTCGGAATAATATGAATTATATATCTTTATCTCAACACGTCTGTTGCGCGCCCTTCCCTCCGGTGTGGAATTATCTGCAATCGGAACGTATTCGCCTCTTCCGGATGACTTGATATGTGACGGATCGATCGTTGTGATATTCCGCATATAATCTGCCACATATAATGCCCTGTACATTGACAGCACATCGTTGTTTTCATATTTTGAAGAATGAGTGAACGGAACATTATCGGTATGTCCCTCAATCTCAATCATATTCTGCTGATAGCTCTGAAGAATCTTCCCAATCTTATCCATCAAAGGATAGGCTTCTGTCTTGATCTCAGATTTTCCGGAATCAAACAACACGGCACCATTTAAATTCAACAGTACATATTCAGCATTAAAATCAACTTCCACCTGATCCTGTATTCCATATTGTGCCACAAGATCCTGTACCTGTTCTGCCATCTGTTCTGACTCGGCAAGCGCTTCTTCTTTATACTCTTCCGCAACATCTGAACTTTCTGATGTATCATCTGTCGTCTGCGTATTTGCCATCTGATTATAATAGATGTCATACATCTGTAACTGGCTCACGCCGGAAGAAACCATCTCACCATCTCCGATGGAAGCTCCACCGCTTGGTAGAATACTAAAGCTGCTCTGTAAAGATGCGATCACCATCTCAAACTTCTCAGCATCCACTGTTGACATAGAAAACAGTAAAACGAAAAAGCAAAGAAGTAAATTCATAAGATCACTAAACGTCGCCATCCATGCCGGAGCGCCTGCCGGTGCTTCTTCTGTCTTCTTTCTTGCCACTATGCTTCACCTCCGGCTTCATCACCTTCTCCGAGACTTCCTGATGCCTGTGGTGTCAGGAATGATTTCAGCTTTTCTTCAATGACACGCGGATTTTCACCTGCCTGAATGGAAAGCAATCCTTCCACGATCATTTCTTTTATTGCAACTTCTCTCTCATTATTCACCTTAAGCTTTGACGCAGTTGGATTACAAAGCCAGTTGGCGATCAATGAACCATATAATGTAGTGACCAGGGCAACCGACATAGCCGGTCCGATACTCGATGCATCTTCCAGATTCCTAAGCATGTTAATAAGACCGATCAGCGTACCGATCATACCCCATGCAGGACCTAATTCTGCCCATTTCTCCCAGAATGCGATTACTTTCTTATGTCTTTCTTCCATACAGGACAGGCTTGTCTCCATGATGCCACGCACCAGTTCCGGATCCGTACCATCCACAACAAGCATTACGCCCTTTTTCATAAAATCGTCTTCAATATCATTGGCTGCTTCCTCTAATGCGAGCAATCCTTCTTTTCTTGCCACATTCGAGAGATCAATGATCTTTTTGATCGTCTCTGCCGGATCTTCTGCCTTTTCCTTGAAGGTAAGTGTAATACCCTTCAGTCCGTTAATGAAATCCGGTAACTTGTGTGCTGCCAGTACACCGGAGATAGAACCTCCGACTGTTATGATGATAGACGCCGAATCAACCATGTTTTTCAAAGCTTCAAATCCACCATTACTGAAAACACCGAATACAAACATTACTGCGCCGAGTATTATACCGGCTAAAGATGCGATATCCATATCTTCCACCTGCCATCCTTGTTAATATATTTAAAATTTAATTCTCATTTTCTGCTTTAAATCCAGTTTCCATAATTTCCCGCTTATATGATTTTACTAAACTTTTTATCTGTTGTCTACTTTCTTTTACAATTATTTTGCGTCCTGTCGTGAAAGTGATCACAGTGTCCGGTGTTTCTTCGACAAGTTCGATCAGATCCGCATTCACCAAAATCTGTGTACCATTTAATCTTGTCACTTCGATCATAGTGTTCATCCTTTCCCTATTGTAAGTAAACAATGAAACAACATTTAGTATACCATATCTTGTTGTAGTATGGAACATATTTACTAAATAATCGTTACTTTTTTTATACTATTTCTATTCAAGGAGGAATCTGTAACGTTTTATAGATTCCCCCATTCAGTTTATATTATCGTTTTAAGTTTACAAGTTCCTCTAATAATGTATCGGAGGTTGTAATAACACGGGAGTTTGCCTGGAAACCACGCTGTGTTGTGATCATGGACGTAAACTCTGAGGAAAGGTCTACGTTCGACATTTCCAGCTCGCCGGTTGTCATGGAAGATCCGTCTGCAGAAATCTCCACACCGATGCCATCAAATTCACCGGAGTTTAAGGTTGTGCGGTAGCAGCTCTCTCCGACTTTCTCAAGACCGGATGCGTTAGAGAACTGTGCAACTGCGATCTGTCCCAACAATTCCGTATTACCATTGTCGTATGTACCATAGATACGTCCGTTTGTGTCAATGGAGATACCTGTCATTGCACCAAGCTTGCGTCCTTTTCCGGTTGTACCGTCCACTGCTCCGGCATCTGCGCCGATTGTGGATTTACCACTGTTGTTGTAGTTTAAGCACTGGGAGAAGTCTACAGTAATATTGGCAAAGTTTCCATTTGCATTTAAGCTTGTAGTGTTCAGATTCAATTCTACACTCTTATCTGTTCCACCACCAATGCTGTTAAACTTTCCATCCTCTGTATTGAATTTTAATAAATTAGTCGCACTTTTCTTTACAATCTGATAGGAATGTGTTTGTACACCATTTACGGTTGTTGTAACCTTTTCAAATTTATAATCCTCATTACCTGCCTTTGCACTATCTTGAATATTTTTAAAATTTCCATCTGAAACACCAAAAATATCTTTGATTGTTTTATTTGTACCATCATCAAGAGTTCCATCTGGTTTAATAGTGACGGTTCCACCAGCTGCAGATGTTAAATTTCCTGTTGTCGGATCAAAAGTATATCCACATCCCGGCAATGCTGATGAATAAGAAGCAATTGTTGTCTTTGTATCTGTATTACCAAAGATTTCTTTCATCTGTGCCTGTGTGAATCCCTCAGTAATATTCTTATTATTGCTATCTAAAATAGATGTCAGTTCTACTGTATACTCTCCATCATTTGCAGTTGCCTTGATTGCAAATTTTGCTGTGTACTGATAGCCAAGATTATCGTAAAAGTTAAGATTCATAACTTTTCCGGCATCGCTCTTAACATCCGCATCATTTTCATCCAGCACACCTGCAATTGTTGCCTGTGTGGTTGCTTCCGGTGCAGAAGTCAGGTTCTTCTCCTGCATGATACGAAGTGCCGAAACAGTGTCCTTGCGGATCTCACCTGTTGTCTCGTCAACCTGCCATCCCATAACCGTATAGCCTGTTGAGGACATACATAAGTTACCGGAACCGTCTACGTAGAAAGAACCGGAACGGGTAAATACGTTCTCAGAACCATTGTTTACAATAAAGAAGTTTGTTGAGTTTTTATCGGTCAGACGGATATCAAATGGATTTCCGGTTGTCTCAGATGCACCTGCAGAGGTGATGCTGACTTTGGTTGCTGCCGCAGTTGTACCGAGACCGATCTGCTTTGCATTGACACCGCCGGTACCGGTTGTTGCATTTGCTCCGGATGCATTCGAAGTGGTCTGATATAAGATATCACTGAATGTTACGGAAGAAGATTTAAAAGCTACTGTGTTGACGTTGGCGATATTATTACCGATCACGTCCATTCTTGTCTGATGTGTCTTTAAACCTGACACAGCAGAGTACATTGATCTCATCATAATGAAATGACCTCCTAAAGTTCTTTTGGCGCAGGGTGTCTGGTTTCTTCTGTCAGTCAGAAACCGATTGCTCCCCTAAGGTCCAGCTATATGATCACTGCGCCATCAATATTAGTATAAATGTTGTCATCGGATTCCGTGCGGTCCATTGCTGTCACAACTGTTTTGTTTGGGACATTTACAATGAATGCCAGAGAATCAACGATTACGAGTGACTCCCGAATTCCCTTTTCACTTGCTTTTTGAACTCCACTCTCCAGCCGTTCGCTCTGTTCTTTTGACAGATTGATCTTTCTGTTCTCCAGTCTCATGGAGGCATGTTTGGAAAATTTCAGTTCCAAGCTCTCAGAAACATCCTGTTTCTGTTTTAAAATTTCCTCAAAGGACAATCCCGATACATTGACTGCGGAATTTCCTTTTCCGGTACCAAGATAACGGTCCGTGATCTGTTCAATCGAAGTGAATTGGTTATTAATTTTATTCATAACCCCATCTCCTGTTACTCTGTCCTGTCTGAACTGTTATCTTTTGTATCTCCTGATCCTGCACTTTCTGTTTCTTCTGTTTTGTCTGTACTGCCAGCATCTTCCGATTTGTCTGTACTGTCTGTTTTGCCTGTACTATCAGATTTGTCTGTGCTATCCGTCTTGTCTGTACTGTCAGTCTTGCCTGTGCTGTCCGTCTTGCCTGTACTGTCAGTTTTGTCTGTTCCATCCGCTTTGTCAGATTTGTCTGTTTTGTCAGATCCATCTGCAGATCCGTTTGCCTTGATCAGTTCTTTTAATCTTGCCTCAAGTTCTTCAAACTTCTTCCAGGAATCTTTGGAAACGAATTTCTTCTGGTAATCGCTCAGTCCATCATACATCTTACGGATGCTCTCAATATCATCCTTGTTTGCAAGCGAGATTGAATTTTTGGATGGCAGTAATGAAATTGCGGATTTAATTGTCTCTGCAAGTGTCACTGCTTCCATATAATCTGCATCTGCAACAGTATCCAGATCCTTCAGGTTGTAAAGTCCATCATTGACAGAAAGAAATGTTTCTCCGTTTTTGTGAAGTACATAATCACAGGTTCCTGCGATATAGCTTGTCTCTCCTGTTGTAGATGAAGTCACTTTCATGATGACATACTTGCCAACCAGATCATTTGCCGAAGAAGCCTCGATCGTACTCTGCACACTAAGCTGTGACTCCAGCTGTGAGAAGGTCGCAAGCTGTGCAATATACTCGGTATTACTTGTCGGTTCCAACGGATCCTGATACTGCATCTCTGCGCATAAAATCTGTAAGAACTGGTCATAACCAAGCTCGTTGGTCTTTTTATCTTTCTCGGACGATTTTGTTGATGTACTGCCTGTACCGGTAGTCTCATCTATAAATTTTCCATCTTTTACCTGCTGAATTAACGCCATTGTCTCTCTCCTTTCTCAAAACTTATGCAGTGTAATCTACACTGTTTCCCTGTTCTGCCATCATTTTGGCTGCCAGAGTTTCTTCTTCCGACATCACGCCGGATAATTCACTTAAATCATTCAGATTTAATCTGCGGGTTCTGCCTTTTTCTTTTTCCTGCTGCTCGCCCTGCTGTTTTTCACCTTCTGCATTCTGCTCAAGGTTTTTCTCAAACTCATGGCTTGCAACGGTCACTTCAACAGCATCCACTTTCACACCAGCCTGCTCTAAATTCTGTCTGAGTTCTACGGTCTGGGCTTCTAATGCCTCTTTTACCACTGCATTCTGTGTCATGATCTTTGCTGTCACTGCACCTTCCTGCTCAGTAACCTTAAGAATGATCTTTCCGAGGTTCTGCGGGTTCAGCTGTAACTCCATGCTCGTCTTATCTTCTGTCAGGATCACTCTTGCGGACTCTACGATCTGATCGATCACATCCTGTGTATTTACACTCTGCGGTAATGGTTCTACTGTCTCAACATTAGCAAATTCCTGTACCACATGACTCTGTGGTGTGATAACCGCCCCGTCTGCAGTATGGGCTGTCTCATTTGTAAAACGGAACCTGCCGGGTGTATCAGAAGAATTGTTCTGATCTGTGGAATCCTCTGCCGCATTTTCGGATGTCATCCTATTCTGTACAGTTTCCTGTTTCGGAATATCTTCCGTTACCTCAGAAGACTGTGTATCCTGCGCAGGTGCATTTTCTGCTGCTTTTGTCTGTCTTCCATCCTCTACCACAAATTTCTGTGTTGATGCACTGGTATCCTCTGTGACTGTCTGATCTGTAACAACTGCCTCATCCACAGATGCTTCTGTTTCCTGTCCGGTAACAGCATCTGACGATCCGGCATTATCGTCCATCACTTTGGCAACTGCGCTCTGAAACTCTTCCAGACTCATGTCAAGTGCATTTAAAATATCTTTTCCAATGTCATTGACACTCTGCAGTACATTTACAAACTGTTCACTGCACAAAAGCTGTGGTACGCTGTCTGCTCCGGTAAGTTCTGCCACAAGATTTGCAAGATTATTCTGATTCAGCAGATCCTGGAACTGTAAGCCAAGGGTCTGCATTGCTGCTTCAATCGCTTCATCGGACACGCCAAGCTCCTCTTTCAGAACTTCTTTTACATCTTCTGTAAACTGTTCGAACTGCTCTTTGACAACATCCTCAGATGTGACCTGTTTTATCTCTGATGCGATCGTATTATCCTTGTACTGATACTTCTGATAATCATCTGCCGCTTTCACAGTGTCCTTACTGCCATTTGCTGCTGTCTTTACTGTTTCGTTGTGGTCAATCCCTGCATAAGATGCTGTCTGACGGTTTCCGGACTGTTTCATCATAGAACCAAAATCTACTTTTCCAGTGGTGATCCGGGTATTGCTTTCTGTCCCCTGCACAGACTGTGTGCTTTGGTTAAACATTTTTCCTAATTCAGAAATTGTTGTACCAGCCATATGCTTCCTCCTTTCTTCTTTTATCGTCTTACTGTCTGGCAGTATGCACTGCCCGGAAAAGATCCTTAGATCTCTCCCTCTATTCTGAAGGCTCCATGATCTCAGTTACTTTTGCTGCCGTATCCGAGTTCATCTTACCGAGAATATCTCCTCTGGACTGTGTGTCCATATTGGATAATATATCTGCTACCAATTGAAGGTTGTCTGTCATTGTATCAAAAATAGCTGCCGCCTCTTTCGGCTTCATGCTGGAATAAGTCTTCACATAATCATCCATCTGTTCATCCGTCAGAGTCTGTTCTACCACCTGTTTATAAAGCACTTCCGCATTTGCCGCATCAATGCTCTCATAATACTCTTTGTAATTACTTATATCGGGAGCATCTTCCGAAAAGACAACATCCTCATACCATTTTTCTTTTTCCTTCTCAAAATCTGCCTCATTCTGCTTATAGGTATCCAGCTCTTTCGCCTTCTCCTCTAACTGTGTAATATAATCTGCATCAGAATTTGCACTGTTCTGGGCATCTGCAAGCTCAATCTCAAGCTCTTTGATCCGGTTGATCGCATCATCCAGATTTGTGTATGCATACTGGCTGTCTTCCGTGGAGACCTCCTCTGTGACAGAATCCGGCAAAATCTTATTCAGATAAGGAACATCCTTGATCACAGGAGCTAAGACTCCCGAGCCAAACCCACCTACATCCAGCTTGATCAGCATTGCAAAGATGGCAAGCCAGATCAGAATGATAATAATCGTGACAAAGAACACAAGGATTTTACCTCCAACGGTTTCCTCATCTCCATCCAGATCATCCGGATTTTTCTGTTTTCTCTTCTTTTTTTCCAGCTTTTTTGCCGCCTTTAACTGTTTTTTATCTAAAACTTCATTTTCCTGCTGTAATTCTTCCTGCTGCTTTTGTTCTGCCATAATCTCGTCCATGCCTTTCTCGTATATTGCCCTGTCAAAATTACCGGGTTTCTGTCATCCCCTCATGATAGGTGTAACTTACAAGCTCATCAATTTCTTTATTCTCTGCATATTGCATTTCCTGTTTAAAAACTTCAAACGCCTGCTCTTTCAGTTTCTCATGCGTCTTTCTTTCCATCATGACTTCATTGAGTTTCAACCGGGCAGCCTCTACATTTTTTTCTGCGACATGCACATTCATCATCTGGCTGCGCTGCATCGTTTTCATGGTATCTACTGCCCGCTTGCATTCTTTGATCTTAGGTACATCAATGGTTCCATTCACCAAATTTCTCGCCTGGCTTTCATAACCTGCCTTGCGTATCATGATCTGCTGGAGTTTTCCCTGTTCATCCATGAGTTTTGCATTTGCAACTCCATATGCGATTTTCGCCTGGCCTTCCATTTTTTCTTTTATATCTAATATGCTTTGCATCCGATATGCAAATTTTGCCATATCCTATCAACCTCTAATCATTAAAAAGTGCACGCAGCAGATCGATCTCCTGTTCAAACTGGAATTTTTCGTCGGTCTTCTGCATCAGGAAATCATTTACAGCATCGATTTTCTGGATGGCATAATCGATATTCCTGTTAGAACCGCTCTTATAGGCTCCAATATTGATCAGATCTTCTGCCTCATTGTATGTGGCAAGTACATTTTTTAACCTGCCTGCCAGTTCTTTATGTTCCGGCGTTGCAATGGAACTCATAACCCTGGAAATACTCTGTAAAATATCAATGGCCGGATAGTGGTTTTTATGTCCCAGTTTTCTGGACAGCATGATGTGTCCGTCTAAAATGCTCCGGGCTGTATCTGTGATCGGTTCATTAAAATCATCACCATCTACCAGTACTGTATATAATCCGGTGATCGATCCTTTATCTGAAGTTCCTGCACGCTCTAACAGTTTTGGCATCTCCGAATATACACTCGGCGGATATCCTCTGGTTACAGGCGGTTCTCCGGATGCAAGTCCGATCTCGCGCTGTGCCATGGAAAAACGTGTCAGGGAATCCATCATCAGAAGCACATCTTTTCCCTGATCCCTGAAATACTCTGCAATGGATGTCGCCGTCATTGCTGCCTTCTTACGGATCAATGCCGGTTTGTCAGAAGTCGCCACAACGACAATGGAACGTTTCATACCCTCTTCTCCAAGATCCCGTTCCACAAATTCGCGCACCTCACGGCCACGCTCACCGATCAGGGCAATGACATTGATATCTGCCTTTGTATTTCTTGCAAACATACCAAGCAGTGTACTTTTTCCGACACCGGAACCTGCAAAAATTCCGATACGCTGTCCTTTTCCGACTGTGATCAATCCGTCGACCGCTTTCACGCCGAGAGGAAGCACCTCACTGATGATCTTTCTTGACATCGGATCCGGAGGCTGTGCATCGACCGGATATTCATACGGTGTTTCTAATTTGTCAATGTCCGTTGGACGTCCAATTCCGTCTAAGGTATGCCCTAAGAGTTCATTTCCTACAGGAACAGATAAAGGATGCCCCGTATTTTCAACGATACATCCTACTCCTATCCCCTCTACGCTCTCATAAGGCATCAAAAGCAGTCTTTTATCCCTGAAACCCACAACCTCAGCCATTACCACGGTGTCAGCATTTTCATCAATGATAATTCTGCACAAGTCATTCAGTTTTGCGTCCGGACCTACGGATTCAATGGTCAATCCAACAATTTTAACAACTTTTCCAAGCCGTTTAAAATATGTATTCTCCGCCAGTCGTAAATACTTGTTATACCTGCTGTCCACTTTCAACCATCCTTATAAGCATAGTGATTTTATATCTTTTATGAGATTTTCGAGCTGCACACCAAGGCTGCAGTCGAATACTCCCGAGTCTGTCTCGATCACGCAGGAATTTCCATCCATGGAGGAATCTGCAACAATCTCGATCTCGATTCCGGCTCCCACTCGTTCCAGAATTTCTTCTTTATGATTCTCAAGAAACATCACATTGCTGTTAGCAACCTTGATGCGGAATTTTTTATCTCCCTCGATATTTAAAATTGCATCATCAATGAGATACATCAGAATGTGTTTTTTATTATCAAACTGAATATGGAATACTTTGTTAAAAACCTCAAGGATCACATCTACCAGATCCTTTTCCATATTTTTTTGTTTCTCCCTGAATTCATCCTGAAGCGTTTCCTGTTTTCTCTGATATTCATTCTGTAACTGTTCACGCTGTGCCGCCAGCTCACTCTCCAGGCACTGTCTTCCCTCCTGATATCCGGTATTTTTTGCATTCTCCCGGATATTTTCAGCTTCCTGATCTGCCTGATTTAAAATTGTTTCTGCCTGCGCATGTGCTTCCGCTAAAATCTTCTCAGCCTCTTTTTTTGCTTCTGCAGTATGGTCGATCTCCTCCACATAATCTGTGTCAGGACCAACGATCCCTGCTGAGAAACCATTTCCGTCTGTTGTTTTTTGTTCCATGCGCTTAAGCTCTGCCATCTTCTCTAAACGCTTTTCTACAATATCATTTGAGTTAATGACGCGTGTTTTATCCGGCTCATTGTGCACGAAATATTGTTTGTAAAGATTAGGCAATAATCTCGTCACCTCCGCCTCTTGAAATTACAATCTCACCTGCATCTTCGAGTTTTCGGATCACACTGACAATCTTCTGCTGTGCCTCCTCAACATCCTTCATACGCACAGGTCCCATAAATTCCATATCCTCTTTGATCATGGCAGCCAGACGTTTTGACAGGTTGTTAAAGATCGCATTCTGAACATCTTCGTTTGCACCCTTCAATGCAATACCAAGATCTGAGTTTTCAACATCACGAAGAACACGCTGGATAGCTCTGTCATCGAGAAGAAGGATATCCTCAAATACGAACATCTTCTTACGGATCTCATCTGCAAGCTCAGGTTCTTCAATTTCAAGAGATTCCATAATATGCTTCTCTGTAGAACGGTCTACCGTATTTAAGATATTCACGATCGCATCGACACCTCCGACAATCGTGTAATCCTGGTTGACCAGAGAAGAAAGTCTTCTTTCTAACACTCGCTCCACCTCTTTGATCACATCCGGTGATGTACGATCCATCATTGCGATCCTCTTTGCAACATCCGCCTGTTTCTCCGGTGGAAGTGCTCCTAAAACCATCGCCGCCTGCGATGCTGTCAGATATGATAAAATCATTGCGATCGTCTGTGGATGCTCATCCTGGATAAAGTTCAAAAGCTGACTCGGATCTGTCTTCCGCACGAACTCGAATGGGCGAACCTGTAAGGAAGCAGTCAGCTTGGAGATAACCTCCTGTGCTTTTTCCTGTCCAAGAGCCTTATCAAGAAGCTCTTTTGCATAACCGATACCACCCTCTGCGATATACTGCTGTGCCAGACACACCTGATAAAACTCATTTAAAATATCTTCTTTTACCTGTGGAGACACGCTTCTTGTATTTGCGATCTCCAGCGTAAGTTCCTCAATCTCTTCTTCTTTCAGATGTTTAAAAATATCTGCGGAACGTTCAGGTCCTAATGTAATCAGCAGGATTGCGGCTTTCTGAACGCCATTGTAATCTGCAGTTGCCATATTCTACTCCCACTCCTCATTCAACCAGTTTCTAAGTAAGGAAGCTGCCGCTTCCGGATTTTCTTCTACGAATTTTTCTATCAGGACTCTTGTCTCTGATTTTTCATTGAATCCGATATCCTGCAATGTATCTGCAGATTCTTTCGTGGATTCAAGCAGAGACTCCACGGAAAGTTCCGGCTCCGGCTCGACTGCTTTCTCTTTTCTTGTGCTGCGGAATACTACATAACCTAACAGTGCAAAAATCAATACTGCAAGGATGATCTGCAGATAATCCGATATGGTCCGTGTACTTCCTTTGCTGTACTGGAACATCGGCTGATCATATGCAATGATCGTGATATTGCTCACCGGTACGCCTGTTGCATTGGAGATCAGCGTATAAAGATCCTGGTCTACTTCCGCCTTTACAGGTTCACTGTTTGCAGCAACATACTCATCAAAGGTCATGTCACCGAGCGTTCCGGAAGCACGCAGTGTATCCTCATCATAGATCACATAGTTCGTTGCGACTGCAGATATGGATGAGCCGTCATAATTAACAGTTCCAACTGCCGGTGTTGTTGTTGTGATCTTCTCGTTATTCTGGTAGTTCGTGTTCGTCTCAGACACACTGGAACTTGTGTAATCATTATCTTCTAGTACATAAGACGTATCATCGTCATTGGAATCGGTTCCCGGTGTTGCCGCTGCTCCACCGACTGCATTCGATTCATATTCACTCTTTGATCCCACCATACCGTTTGTCTGTCCATCCGGCGCATAATACTCATGTGTGGATTCTGTGGTCTGGTCAAAATTCATCGCAAGATTCAGGCCGACTTCTACATTATCAAACAGTGATGATCCTACAAGGACATCTTTTACCTGACCTTTTACCTGATTTTCGGCTTTGGTCTTTAAAGACAACTGGTTGTTGGCATTTCCTGTCACAGACGTATCATCCTGACCAGAGAAAAGAACATTTGAACTATTATCGAGGATGAGCACATTGGATGTGTCATCATTTCCAACATTTGTTGCAAGATATTTTGCAAGTCCGGCTGCCTGTTCATCATCCATCGTTCCGTTGAGCGTCAGGATCGCTGTCACATATGCCTGTTCACCTTTGGAGAGGATCGTTCCATCTTCATCCGGCAGATCCAGTGTCACTGCCGCTGCATCTACATTCGATAATGTCTCAAGCTTCTCAGCATAATACTCTTCGAGATATAATTTATATTTTTTTGTTTTATCCGCCTCGGTGGAGCTGAAACCGCCATCAAACACATCGCTTAACTTTGTGCCGCTGGTTGGGATATCATTTGTTCCAAGAACGATGGAAGCATTTGCGTAATCCTTTTCATTTACCTTAAATGCAAGTCCATCAGCGGAGAGTTCATAGGAAATATTCTCAGAGTCAAGTATGTTCTTGACCTGCCCGGATTCTGCTGTTGTTTCGCAGGTAACTAATGTTACCATTTTCGGTTTGGAAACGACTGCCGCAAGAATTGCAAGAGCCACAAGCACAACTGCCACAATGCTGATCAGCAGTGTCTTTTGTTTTGTATTGAATTTTTTCCACCATTCTAGGATTCTGTCTAAAACCTTTTGTACCTGTTCCGGCATTTTCATCTACCCTCGTTCACTAAATTTGCATATTCATGATTTCTTTGTATGCATCGATCATTTTATCTCTCACTGCCACCGTATACTGGATCGCAGTAAGTGCTTTGGTCTGTGCCGTTGACAGATCATGTGTGTTCTCTGACTGTCCCAATGCAAAACGGATTGCCTCTGACTGTGCGTTGTTCTGCAGGTCGTTTGTCTCTGAAACCATATTCATCGCAGATGAAAGGACAGAACTGAACGAATCATCATCTGTCGTGACCAGCCTGTTCTGCTGTGCGATCTGATTCAGATAATCTGAACTGATATTTGTCAATGAACTGATATCCATATGTCATACCACCTTACTTATCTTTTATCTTTACTTATTTTCCAATGGAGAGTCCGCTCTGTGCAATTGATTTTGCAGCCTCGAATGCTGTTGTGTTTGCCTCATACGCACGGGATGCATCAATAAGGTTCGTCATCTCTGTGACCGTATTCACATTCGGATAAGAAACATAACCATTCTCATCCGCATCCGGATTGGACGGATCATACTCCATGATAAAATCAGTCTCTGTGTCCTCTTTGACAGAAGATACTTTCACACCATTTCCGACAAACTTAGATCTGGCATTCTGATAATACCTTGAGAAAGAAGTCACTTCCTTCTCTGCAAAAGTAACAATTTTTCTTCGGTATGGAGTTCCATCTTCTGTTCTTGTCGTATTTACATTTGCAATATTCTCTGCAATGGTATCCATACGGAAACGCTCCGCAGTCATTCCCGAAGCACTGATATCAAACGCCTGAAATAAAGCCATTTTTATCCTCCTGTAATCCTGCTCTTATTTTACTTTAAAACTGCCTGCATTCTCGTAAAATCAGAGGTGATGCTGTTCGTAAGTGCCTGATAACGGATCGTCTCCGATGCCAGTTCCACATTCTCGGTATCCGGATCCACGTTGTTCCGATCCAGACGGTAAGAATAATTTGATGAGTCTGTATGGGTAGATACATTCAGACCGGAAAGATCCGCATTTAAGGAACGGATTTTCTTGTCCAGCGTTGTGTATTTGGAGTGGCCTAATTCTCTCTGAAGTACAGACTCAAAATCCACTTCCTGTCTCTTATATCCCGGCGTATCTGTGTTCGCAAGATTATTCATAATCGCAGTCTCACGAAGCCAGCTTGCATCCGCCGCTTTATCCAACACATTGATATAGTCAAATGCGTTCGTAGTAATCATGACACATTCCCCTTCCAATTTACATAATTCAACAGTAACCTAGTTTTATTATAAAGAATAAATCAAAAAACACAAGTCTTTTTTTACCATTTTTGACATATCTTGTAGATTTTTGACTGTCAGGCACAATATGGTGCTTTGTTTTTTCAATCTGTGTTCCCATCTTCCCTGACAATTCCTGCTTAATGCGAAAAAAAGGACTCTATAGCAAGCTATAAAATCCCTTTTTTGCGTAAATTCCTTTATTTTATGTTATTTTCTTTCTTGATCTGTTCCAGTTCATCAAAGACAACGTCATTCAGAACTTTGATGTAGGTTCCCTTCATGCCGGAAGATCTTGATTCGATCACTCCTGCGCTCTCAAACTTGCGAAGTGCATTGACGATCACAGATCTTGTGATCCCTACACGGTCTGCGATCTTACTTGCAACAAGAATTCCCTCTTTGCCATCCATCTCCTCAAAAATGTGGGTGATGGCTTCCAGTTCTGAAAAAGAAAGCGTGCTGATCGCAGATTTTACGATCTGGACCTTTCTTGTCTCCTCAGCGTTCTCTTCATTCACCGAGCGCATCATCTCAAGACCCACCACAGTTGTCCCATATTCGCTCAAAATAATATCATCAATATCATAAGGATCATTCTCCCGGTACACAAACAGTGTTCCGAGCCGCTCTCCTGCAATGTCGATTGGTGTTATGATCGCAGTATATTTCTTAATGTCATTCACAAATCCCAACGTCTCGAGATTGACATTCTCTTTTGTGGACAGGATTCCAAGCAAACGTTCATTCAGCAATGGATCGATAAATCCGCCAACCTCATCCACGATCAGCTCCCGGATCTCTTCCACACCATCCGTCAGACCGGTTCCTAACACTTTTCCCTTTTTACTGATCACAAGAATGTTAGAGTTTAAAATATCCTTAAGCACATCACAGATATCATTAAATACCACTTTTGACGAATTGTTGTTATGCAGCAATTTATTGATTTTTCTTGTTTTATCTAACAATTGAACGCTCATTTGACGGCCTCCCATAATTTTTTGCTGGTTTTTTATGACATTTTGTATTTTAGCACATTTATTCAGAAAATTCAATATATTCAAATTATTCCTGATTTTTTTCTTTCTTCTCTGTCACATAACCACACTGCTCGTCTGCGCAGACAATTTTACTGCCTTTCACAACCATATAGCCGCCGCATTTCGGGCATTTCTCTTCTACCGGACGTGACCAGCTCATAAAGTCACATTCCGGGTTATTCTCACAGCCGTAATACTTTCTGCCCTTCTTGGTCTTTTTGAGTACGATCTCTTTGCCACATTTTGGACATTTGACACCGATTTTTTCCAGATAAGGTTTTGTGTTGCGGCATTCCGGGAATCCAGGGCAGGCAAGGAACTTACCATGCGGTCCATATTTCACAACCATATTTCTGCCACAGACATCGCAGACCACGTCGGTCACTTCATCCTCAATTTTGACCTTCTCAAGATCTTTTTCCGCAGCCTCGACTGCTTTTTCAAGATCCGGATAAAAGTTCTCTATAACCGTTTTCCAGTTAACAGTTCCCTCGCCGACACTGTCGAGCAGGCTCTCCATGTTTGCCGTGAAATGTTCATCCACGATAGATGGAAAAGATTCCTTCATGATCTGATTTACCACTTCGCCGAGTTCTGTCACGTAAATGTTCTTATTTTCCTTTACAATATAGCGTCTTGCAAGAATCGTTGTAATGGTCGGTGAATAGGTACTCGGACGTCCGATTCCAAGTTCCTCTAATGTCTTGACCAGAGACGCCTCTGTATAGTGTGCCGGCGGCTGGGTAAAATGCTGTTTTTCATCAAGCTTTTCCAAAGAAAGTTCCGTACTCTCATCGATCGACTTCAGCAGCACATTATTTTCTGCCTTTTCGTCATCCTCACTGGTATATACAGACATAAATCCGTCAAATGCGATCTTGGATGCTGATACTGTAAACCGGTAATTTCCGGCACCGATCTTCACGTTGGTCGTCTCATATACCGCAGATGCCATACGGCTTGCTGCAAAACGTTTCCAGATCAGCTGATACAGGCGGAACTGATCTCTGGAAAGGGAATCTTTTACCATTGCCGGTGTACGATTGATATCGGATGGACGGATGGCCTCATGTGCATCCTGGATCTTTGCGCCGGACTTTTTGGCAGTTGTCTGTGTTGCAAGATAATTTTCACCGTAATTTTTTCCGATGTACTCATGTGCCTGTGCATCTGCTTCCTCGGAAATGCGGACAGAGTCTGTACGCAGGTAAGTGATAAGACCGACCGTTCCCTGCCCCTTCACATCCACACCTTCATAGAGCTGCTGGGCGATTCTCATCGTCTTTGAGATTGGGAAGTTCAGCGCTTTGGATGCCTCCTGCTGCAGAGTACTGGTCGTAAATGGAAGCGGTGCTTTTTTCACACGCTCGCCCTTTTTTACCTCGATCACTTTAAATGTCTCTTTGGAGATTTCTGCCATCACGCGGTCCATCTCCTCCCTCGAAGAGATATTCATCTTGCTCTCGCTGTCTCCGTAGAACTTTGCAAGTAAAGGCTTTTTCTCACCTGCGATCTTTAATTCTGCGTCAAGTGTCCAGTATTCTTCCGGAATAAAAGCGTTGATCTCCTCCTCGCGGTCACAGATGATGCGAAGTGCAACCGACTGCACACGTCCGGCACTTAAGCCACGTTTTACTTTTGCCCAGAGCAGCGGACTGATCTTATAACCAACCATACGGTCTAAGATACGTCTCGCCTGCTGCGCATTCACAAGGTTCATGTCAATGTCTCTCGGCTGTTTCAAAGACGCTTTCACCGCACTCTGCGTAATCTCATTGAAACTGATTCGGTTGACATCTTTGCCTTCCAGTTTTAATGCCTTGCTAAGATGCCAGGAAATCGCTTCACCCTCACGGTCCGGGTCAGTTGCGAGATACACTTTATCTGCTTTTTTCACTTCTTTGCGAAGATTTGCAAGGATATCTCCTTTTCCTCGGATAGTAATGTACTTCGGTTCAAAATCATGTTCCACATCAACCCCAAGCTGACTCTTTGGGAGATCGCGCACATGTCCGTTTGATGCTGCAACCTCATAATTTTTTCCCAGAAATTTTTTAATTGTCTTCACCTTTGCCGGTGATTCCACGATAACCAGGTACTTAGCCATTCAACTGTCTCCTTACTTTCAGATTTTGCGTATATAATAATTTTTAAAAGATTCCGTGATAAAGTCCTTCTGAATCAGTCTCTGCAGGATATCTGCCATCTGCGGCATTGCAAATCCTGTCTTTTTCAAAAGTTCTTCCATACTTTTCGGTCGTAAACTCAAACAAGCATACACCAAGCTTTCATCTTTTTCAAGTAATAATTTGTTAAAATTTTCTTGAGTTGTGTCATTACACGCATACAATTCAAGATCTTTTACAAAATCTTCTACGCTGTTTATAATGCCCGCCCCCTGCCGGATCAGGTTATTGCAGCCCATGCTTAAGGAATCTGTCACACGCCCCGGAACTGCATAAATATCCTTTCCCTGCTCCAGCGCAAAATCAGCTGTGATCAGGGAACCACTCCGCTCTTTTGCCTCCACGATCACGACTACATCAGAGAGGGCTGATATGATCCGGTTTCTTGCAGGAAACAATTGTGCAATCGGCTCAGTCTCCGGCGGATACTCAGAGATAATCCCTCCATGTGAAAGAATATCCTCATATAATTTCTGATTCGTCCGCGGGTAACAGATGTTTACGCCACACCCCAGCACCGCATAGGTGTTTCCTCCCGCTTTTAATGCCCCGATATGTCCGTAAGCATCAATTCCTCTTGCCATGCCGCTTAAAACCTCTGCCCCACAGAGTGCCAGTTTTTCTCCAATTTGTTCTGCCATTGCCTTTCCGTATTCCGAGCACATTCTCGCCCCGACGACCGCCACTCTTCTTTTTGAGAAATCAGGCATTTTCCCTTTGATGTATAAACTGTATGGTGCATCCACGATATTCCTGAGCTGCTTAGGATATGACTCCATCTCGCAGGATAAAAAAGAGATCCCGCTTTCTCCCAGCGCAGCATATTTTTCTTCCAGATTCCAGTTTTTCTTCCGGTCTGTGATCGCATGCACCTGGCGGTCAGACAGCCCGGAGAGTTTTTCTAACTGTTCTTTTTTCAGAAAATAAATTTCTTCCGCAGAACCTGCCTGTCCCAAAAGGCGGTGGATCGTCTTACAGCCGACTCCCGGAATATTTGAAAGCCAGTACTGATATTTCATAGCGAATCCCTCCAGAATCTTTTATCAATATTGCGATAGCAGACTGCCTCATTCAAATGCGCATCCAGAATGTTTTCAGAGCCGTCCATATCTGCCAGAGTCCGCGCAACCTTTAAGATTTTATGATAAGACCGGGCAGTCAGATTTAACTGTTTGTAAATTTTCTTCATATATTTTTCCTGATCTTTCGACAGAGCACAGTATTCTGCAATCCGTGCAGCCGGGATCTGGCTGTTAAACTGAAAATCTTCTTTCTGATAACGTTTTTTCTGGATCGCATGCACTTCAATCACACGTTCCCGGATTGTATCGGAACATTCCTCTTTTTTCGTTCCGTTCAGCTCTTCAAATTTAATCTGTGGCGTCTCCACGCAGATGTCAATGCGGTCTAAGAGCGGCTGGCTGATACGGTTGATATATCGTTCAATAGAAGCCGCCGTACATCTGCATTTCTGCATATCTGGATAATAACCGCATTTGCAGGGATTCATGGCAGCGACAAGGATAAAATCAGCCGGATATTCATACGTGCCGTTCACGCGCACTAAACGCACTTCCTTTTCCTCCATCGGCTGTCTTAATATCTCAATGGTATTTTGCTTAAATTCCGGCAATTCATCCAAAAATAAAACGCCCTTGTGTGCCAGAGAGATCTCTCCCGGCTTTGGGATCAGTCCACCACCCACTAATCCCTGCATCGTAATCGTATGATGTGGACAGCGGAACGGACGTTCCTCCATTAATTGTTCCCGTAATTGAAACTGTCCGGATACACTGTAAATTTTCGAAAGCTCCATCTGCTCTTTTTCATCAAGCGGCGGAAGGATCGTCGGTATCCGCATTGCCGTCATGGTCTTACCTGCACCGGGTGGTCCTATCATCAGCAGATTGTGCATACCGCTCACTGCCACCTCACAGGCTCTCTTTACAAAATGCTGTCCCTGGATATCCGAAAAATCCAGCATCCGGATCGTTTTTGCCACTGCTTTTCCTATTTCTTTTTCAATGTATGTGCCCCCGTTTAAAATATGTATCATTTCTGCAATACTCTGCACCGCAAAAATTTCTATCTCTTTTACAAGCTGCGCCTCTGTCTGATTCTCCGCCGGTACGATACAGCGTGTGACGCCGCGTTCCTTTGCCTCTGCCACCATAGGCAGTATTCCATTGACGGGCTTTACATCCCCGCTCAAGCTGATCTCACCCACGACCATCGTGTCCTTTAACGCTTCCTCCGGCACAATGCCAATGGCACAAAGCACTGCGGCAACAACCGGAAGGTCGAAGCCTGATCCGGTCTTTCTGATATTGGCAGGGATAAAATTGATCGTGATACGTTTTGGCGGCAGAATATACCCTGTATTTTTCAGTGCTGTGCGCACACGCTCTTTGGATTCTTTTACCTCAGGCGAAAGTGAACCGACCATCTCAAAAAGCGGCATGCCATCTGAGACATCCGCCTCCACATAGACCGGGATGCTCTTGATCCCCTGGATGATCGAGGTTGTTACTAAACTATACAAATACCCTTCCTTTCCCTCGTTTTCTGCATCAAAAATAAATGTATTCGAAAATACTCTGTGGATACCGCAGGGAATCCTGCAATGATTCTGATAAAAAAAGATTCCGACATCCGGCAGAAGCCCTCATACATCTGCCAGATGCAGTTTTAGTATAGCACATTTTCCAGATTTTACAATATTTCTTCTATATTATAATACACCTAAAATGCCTGCCTGAGTTTTTCGATCGCCCTCTTTTCGATCCTCGAAACATAGGATCTGGAAATCCCAAGTTTTCTTGCGATCTCCCTCTGTGTCATTGTCTTTTTCCCATAGAGTCCGTAACGGTTTATGATAATAAACAATTCCCTTCCGGACAATGTCTGCGGAATAATTTCATTCAGCCGCCTGACTTTGCGGTCCTGTTCCAGCAATTCCACAACATCCTCGTCCTCGCTGACCACAACATCCAAAAGCTGGATCTGGTTTCCCTCTTTATCAGTTCCAATCGGCTCATACAGGGAAACTTCTTTCGACGTTTTCTTTTTTGCCCGGAAATGCATTAATAGTTCATTGTCAATACACCTTGCCGCGTAGGTTGCAAGCCTGCTCCCATAATCCTCCTTGTATGTTTCCACTGCCTTGATCAGTCCAATGGTCCCGATGGAGATCAGATCCTCCATCTCATCCTCCTGGCTCTGGTATTTTTTTGCCACATGGGCAACCAGCCGCATATTGCGCTCGATCAGCTCGTTTCTCGCCTCAAGGTCACCATTTTTCATTTTCTTCAGACATTCGCTTTCCTGTTCCATCGTCAACGGAGATAAAAATGTTTTCAAAACGCACCTTAAAAGCTTTCTTGATACATCTTATGTTTGGGGCAAGTTCTCCGTGCTTTTCCTCTTTTATTTTTTCGCGTTTTTGGCTATAATCGTTTTATGGACTTAGGAAAGGAACGATTATGACACGTGATTTAGAATATAACATAACCGCACAGGACAATGGTGTGACCATCTCTGACTATCTGAAAAAGCAGGGTTTTTCCCATGCCGTGATCGTGCAGTTAAAAAAGATCCCGGAAAGTATTCTTTTAAATGGCAAATGGGAATATATGAGTACCAGGCTTAACGACGGGGATTGTCTTTTTATCCATTTTGAGGAAACGGAAGGCTCTGAAAATATTGTTGCCACCAATCTCCCTCTCTCCATCTGTTATGAAGATGAGGACATTTTAGTGGTAAACAAACCAGCCGATATGCCAATCCATCCTTCCATGAACAATTATGACAACACACTCGCCAACGCTGTCTGCCATTATTACCAGACACAGGGCATTCCTTATACGTTCCGCTGTGTCAACCGCTTAGACCGGGACACCACCGGGCTCACCATCCTTGCCAAACATCTCATCAGTTCCGCAATATTAAACAGCGAGGTGTCAGTCCGGGGCATAAGCAGGGAATATCTTGCCATTGTGAAAGGTTTCACAGAGGATGAGGGGACGGTCAACGCTCCGATCGGGCGGAAAGAAGGTTCCACGATAGAACGGCAGATCGATGTGCTTCATGGCGAAACTGCCATCACGCATTATAAAAGACTTGCCTATCAAGACGGTCTTTCCCTGATCTCCCTGAAATTAGAGACCGGACGTACCCATCAGATCCGCGTTCATATGAAATCTATCGGGCATCCATTGATCGGTGATTTTTTATACAATCCTGATTTTACAAAGATAAACAGACAGGCTCTGCACTCTTACCGGCTTCGTTTCACCCACCCGGTCACAAAGAAACCACTGGTGTTCACTGCTCCTTTGCCGGAAGATATGCAGGCTCTTTTTCCTGAAATGATATTATGATCCTTTTTCTAACTGTTCTTTCAATTGCAGTAACGGTTCTTTCTCATACGGGATTTTATGTGAGAGAACCTCTTCCCGGATAAAGCGGTTCGTTGCTTTTTCACCTTTTATTGCAAGCATTTCCAACAGAAGTTCTAACAATGCCCTCGTATCATCATGGAGCACATGAAATTGCCGTCCGTTCATATAATATGCTAAAGCACTGTCGTCCCGGTACTTTTCTTTCTGGTAGTTCTTCGATGCCGCTACGCGGTCTATATACATTTCCACCACATAATTGACTGGCATCTTCATGCCACAGAGACCTTTGTGTTCCCCTTTATGCGGTCCTTCTTTATCCGGTATTCCATAATCAATCCAGTACTCTAAATGGTGTTTATTTCTGCCCTTGTGATGCAGCCAGGCGGAAGAATAACCAACCGCCTCACGCTCTGCATTGTTCGGGCTCATATTGCCCTGATAGTATCTGCAACCTACGATAAACTCGGTCGGACTGTATTTTGAAAGATCGTGAAGCAGTCCCTGCCTGATCAGTCCAACCTGAAAGCACCCTCTCATCACAAGTATTTTATGATGGTTGATCGTGCAAAAATGTTTCCAAATATTCATTTTCCTGACTTCCTATTTTCCAAGTAATAAAACGACCGACTGCGGTCTGACCGTGATCCGGTGCTGGTTTTCTGCCGGTTTCTCCTCCGGAAGGAAAACATATTCCTGCTCTGCGGTGTCCATGACCACATACCATTTCTTCTTTCCGGCAAGCTTCGGCAGGGCAAGTTCATTCACTCCGGTATGAAAATTATAGCCAATATAGACCATATCATCCGGCCTGCCAGCGTCATCCACTGCATAATCCCCACAGTACATCACACCAAATGCTCCCTTTTCTTCCGGGAGTCCTGCTGTCCATGCATTGTCCGAGTGATAAGACAGATCCGGACAGCCTTTATGCTGATAATCATTCAGATGCATCGGTTCGGCTTTGCGGATCACAGGATGTGCCTTACGGAATGCTGCAAGTTTTTGTACAAACTCCTGCAGCGCCTCCATGCCTGTGTTCCTCTTCCAATTCACCCATCCGATTTTGTTATCCTGACAATATGCATTATTATTGCCCTGTTGGGAATTCAGTGCCTCATCCCCTGCAAGGAGCAGCGGCACTCCCTGTGCAAAAAACACCATGGACAACGCCATATATAAGTGTTTTCTTCGAAGTTCCTTCACATACTTTCTTGAAGTTTTACCCTCTGTGCCACAGTTGATGCTGAAATTATAATTTGAACCGTCTGTATTTTCTTCGCCGTTTGCCTCATTGTGTTTCTCACAATAGGAAAAAAGATCTGCCAGCGTAAAGCCATTATTGTTTGCCATAAAATTGACAAAACCGACTGTTTTGTTCTGTTTCTTCTGCTGATTGCCAAATTCAAAAAGGCTTCCGCCCTGATGATTTAACAATTTTCTTCCCGTATAAAGATACTCGTCATTGTATACAAACAGATGTGGATAGTGTTCCTTCTCCTTCCACAACTGTTCCGGGATATACTGATAAAAGATCTTGCTTCTCCGCAGGTATAAATCCTGGGCGATTGCAGTGATCGGCACATTTTCCCCGATCAGATGAAAACCATCTGCACGAAATTCAGTTGCCCAGTAACGAAGTGCGTCCAGAATCAGGTTCTGATTCTCCTCCTGCTCAAAATACATCTCCATCACGCACTCCATCTGATTCTGATGCAGTGTATCAATCAGATGTTTCAATTCCCGTGTCACATTTTTACTATACCCATAAGAGGCTTTCGGCGCAAAATAGGATCCCTTCGCATATCCCCAGTAATTGACTTTCCGTTTTTCTTTCTCTGTCACAGAACCCTTTTCCGGCAGACTGCCCTGTGGTATATACCCCGGAAGTTTTTGTTTCTTCGGGATCTCAATCTCCTCAAACTCATAGACCGGCATCAGCTCCACCGTCGTCACGCCCAACGCTTTCAGATAGGGAATCCGCTCCTCAACTGCCGCAAATGTCCCACGCATTTTTCCCTTTTTCCCGGAATCCATGGAAAATCCCCGGACATGAAGCTTGTACATGACCATTTCGTTTTTCGGGATCTCCGGGCAGTACGCACTCTGCCATTCATATTCTTTTTCTTCAAAACTGCCACAGACTAAGAAATCACATTCTGCCCTTCTCTCGTCATCCCACTTTTCTCTTCCTGCAATCTTTGATGCATAGGGATCCGGCACTGTCTCTCCATTGATCTCATAATTATATAATAAATGATCTGCTTTCAACCCATGTATGTAAATAGATCTGACTGCCCCTCTGCAAAATGCAGCCGGAGCCTCCACCCTGCCGGCGACCTTTAAGGATCTGTCATATAATATGACTGCACACACATCTTCTTTTTCTCCTGCAAAGGTAAAAATGACACCATCTTTTACGCTCTGCAATCCAAATCTCAAATAATTACCTTCTGTCACTGTATAGTTCATTCTGTCACCAGCCTTGTATTTTTTCAAAAAAATGTTACGACATATAATATTATTATACCTTTAACCGATAACTTTGTATAGAAGAATGTTTTTTTGCATTTCATGAATTTTTTATCTACACAACAGGAAAAATTTATGCTAGAATTTTAATGCTAAATATAGGACGGAAAGGTGCTTTATGAAAATCGTTTCAATTAATAACCTGAAACCGGGCATGGTCATCAGTGAAGATGTCTTTTCCTATCATGGGCAATGTCTTGCAAAACAGAATACTCCTGTTACATTGCAGCTGATCGAACACTTAAAGTTCTATCAGATTGCTTCTGTCAGCATTTTCCCTGAAAATCATGGTGACCGCAATTCAAGCACCATGACTGCACAACGTTTGGAAACTTATTCCCAACGTATCCGAAGAAGCCCGGAATTTCAAAGATTTAAAACAGATTATACCAAGAAAGTTTCCTTTATGAAGGAAAATATCAATAATTTTATCGCAAATGACGAGGATCTCAATGTAGATCAGCTTCTGGATGAAACTCTGACGCTCTTTGGAGAAAACAGTACTACGATCTCCATGTTCGATATGCTGCACAATATGAGACAGATCGATGATTCCACCTATGCGCACAGTGTCAACGTCGCACTGATCTGCCGTCTGATCGGCAAATGGAAGAATTTTTCCGAGAAGGATATGGACACCCTGACCCTCTGTGGTCTGCTGCACGATATCGGGAAATCCAAAATTCCAAATGAGATCATTGGAAAACCCGGAAAGCTTACAGATTCCGAATACGAAGAGATCAAGAAACACCCGGTGATCGGCTACAATTTGGTCAAAAACCTTGACATTGACCAGCGTATCAAAAATGCCGTTCTCTTACACCATGAACGATTCGATGGAAAAGGATACCCTTTAGGACTTACCGGCAACGAGATTGATGATTTCACATCCATCGTATCCATTGCAGATGTCTATGATGCCATGACAGCCAACCGCTGTTACCGTGATGGTCTGTGCCCGTTTGAAGTGATCGCAATGTTTGAAAAAGAGGGATTGACACAATTTAATCCAAAATATATCTTGACTTTTCTCGATCATATTGCTAATACTTATATCAACAATGAAGTATTGTTAAGTGACGGATCTTCGGGAAAGATCGTGCTGATCAACAAGAAGCTTACACGCCCGACCATCCAGCTTGACAATGGTAACTTCGTTAATCTGGAGAGTCGTCTGGATCTGTATGTCCAGGCTATTATCTAATAATATGAATGAAAGAGGTGCCCAATGGCAGAGAAAAACAAGTTCAACAACTTAGACGATGAAGACATGTTCGTAACACTTGACTTAGATGACGGCAGTTCCATGGAATGCCAGATTCTTACCATCTTTGAGGCAGATGGCCGCGATTATATCGCACTTCTTCCTGTAGATGAGGACGAGCAGCCAAATGAGGACGGCGAAGTATTTATCTACCGCTATTCTGAGGATGCAGAAGGAAATCCTTCCCTGGAGAATATTGAGGATGACGAGGAGTACGAAGTCGTATCTGACCGCTTCGATGAACTGCTTGACGAGGCAGAATTTGAAGATTTAGATGATTAAGGAAAAAGAACTGATGCGCTTTGAAAATGCATATCAGTTCTTTTTTTGTATAATTTTATTTTTTCTGTGATTCTCTTATGAATCTGGAAATGTCTGTATTTTTGTGATTCAACTGTTCAATGGAATAGAGATGCAGCTTCTTTTTTGCGCGCGTCATTCCCACATAGAACATCCGCCGCTCCTCCTCCACTTCATTGTCAAGCACAGCCTTTTTATAAGGCATAATTCCTTCATTCACATCGATAATGTAGACATTGTCATATTCTAAGCCTTTTGAACTGTGTAGTGTGGCAAGTGCAACGCTCTCCGGGTTCTGATTCTGCTGTCTATAAATCTTTTCCAGTTCCGCCGTATAGTTTTCGATATGCTCAAACCAGTCATTATAAGTGTCGAATCCCTTCGCACTGTTCTGTAACTCCTCAAGTACCTCATAGAGATCCTCCACATTCATTCTGCGGTAATCTGCATACTCCACACAGAATTCATCATAGCCAATCCCACGGCGGATATAATTGATCGCCGCATAAGGGCTCATGGTTGAGAGCATTTTAATATCGTACTCCAGCCGCTGGATGCGCTCTGCCACCCACGGTTTATCCTCGTAAAACCACTCCCAGACATCAAACGCTACCGTTTCTTCGTCCAGAGAGTCCCTGCTGATATAGCGTTTCGGGCGGTTCATGATTTTTAAGAAATCTTTCCGGTAACGGCTTCCCATCGCAATTTTCATGTATGCAATGATATCCTTCGCAATCCAGTGTTCATAAAGATTTGGAACATTATCCTTCATACGGAATGGAATGTTGTATTCCAGCAGCTTTTCCATCAGCATCTGCGGCTGCGTATTCGTCCGGAAAAGAATGGCAAAATCTTCGTATCTGCCGCCTCTGTCCATATGCGCCTGTATATCCCAGATAATTTTGGCGATCTCTTCCCTCTGGCTTTTAAACACTGCATACTCAACCGGTTCTCCTGCCTCCTGGTTCGCCTGAATCTTCTTTTGGAAACGTTCCTTATTACATCCGATCAGACGGAGTGATGCCTCCACGATCTCTTTTTGTGAACGGTAATTGGTATCCAGTAAAATCTGCTCTGCCTCCGGATAATCGTCTTTAAAATGCAACATAAGCTCCGGTCTTGCCCCACGGAAACGATAGATGGACTGGTCATCATCTCCCACGACAAACAGATTATTTTCCGGTGCTGCAAGCATTTTAACAATATCAAACTGTATCTTGTTAATGTCCTGAAACTCATCAATAAGGATGTACTGAAACTTTCTCTGCCATGCCGATAAAATATCTTTCCGCTCCCTGAAAAGTTCATAGGTATAAACAAGCATATCATCGAAATCGATCAGTTTATGCTGATGCAGATATTCATGATATTCTCCATAAATTCTTCGAAAAATATTTTCAGCACAGTTCGTGGAATAGTAATGTTCGATGGAGACTCCTGTATTTTTTACCATACTGATCTCTCCAAGAATGGATGATACAAATTCCGTTTCATCCTCATACTCAAGACGGTGTTTTTGGACAAGTTCACGCATAAGCGCATACTTTTGTTCTTCCCGGACGATATTATTTGCATTGTAATTGTATGCATGCTTTAAAATGCTAAAATAAACGGCGTGGAATGTTCCAAATGTGACCGGATACGAACCGTTTCCCATCAGACTTAAGAAACGGGTCTTCATTTCCAATGCTGCCGCTTTTGTAAAAGTAATCACTAAAATATTGGACGGATTCACATGATATTTTGTGATCAGGTTTTTTGTCCGCTCCGTAATGACCGCTGTCTTTCCGGAGCCTGGACCTGCCAGGGTAAGGCACGGACCGTTAAAATGTCCGATTGCCTTCACCTGGGAATCATTGTATCTTTTTTCCATAAATACCCTTTTATTTGCTGAGTAATTCAATACCTTTTTTGATACGTGCAATGGATTCTTCTTTTCCAAGAATCTCCATTAATTCGGTTGCACCGCCCGGTGTCATCTGTTTACCGGAGACAGCGGTACGGATTGGCCACATGACATATCCGTTCTTGACACCCTTTTCTGCAACATACTCACAGAGCATTGCATAAAGTGCGTCGTTGCTATAGTCCTCCTGCGCCTCTAATCTTGGCAGAACTTCCGTTAAAACTTCTAAAGATGTCTCTGCATTTGTCTTCATCTTCTTGTGTGTATACATTGCAACATCGTACTCTGGTAATTTTTCGAAGAAATCAATATGTTCTGCAATATCCGGGAACACTTCGATCCTTGTTTTTACCATAGCTGCGATCTTCTTAAAATCAAGGTCTTTTGAAATAACTTCCCTCATGTATGGAAGTGCTCTCTCATAGAACTTGTCAAAATCCATTGCCTTAATGTATTCACCATTCATCCATTTTAACTTGGTGTAGTCAAATACTGCCGGTGATTTGCTGATTCTGTGGTAATCGAATTCTTTGATCAGTTCATCTAAGGTAAAGATCTCGCGGTTATCTTCCGGGCTCCATCCTAAAAGTGCAATATAATTGACAACTGCTTCTGTTAAGAATCCCTGCTCGATCAGATCTTCAAAAGAGGAATGTCCGCTTCTCTTAGACAGCTTCTTGTGGTTCTCGTCTGTGATCAGTGGCAGATGGATATAAACAGGTGATTTCCAGCCAAATGCATCGTATAATCTCTGATATTTTGGAGAGGAAGAAAGGTACTCATTTCCTCTTACTACATGTGTAATATTCATAGTGTGATCATCGACAACGTTGGCAAAGTTGTAAGTTGGATATCCGTCTGATTTGATCAGGATCATATCGTCAAGCTCTGCGTTCTCCACTGTGATGTCTCCGTATAATTCATCATGGAAGGTCGTAGTTCCTTCATTTGGGATATTCTGACGGATCACAAATGGTTTTCCGGCAGCAAGGTTTGCTTCTACTTCCTCCTTGGATAAAGACAGACAGTGTTTGTCATAGATCATGATCTCTTTTCCCTCTACAACCTCTGTCTTTAAAGTAGAAAGGCGTTCTTTATCACAGAAACAGTAATAAGCCTCACCCTTTTCTACTAATTCTTTTGCGTATTTCATGTAGATTCCGGTTTTCATACGCTCACTCTGGACGTATGGTCCATAACCGCCATCCTTATCCGGACCTTCATCATGGACTAAGCCTGTCTCAGCCAATGTACGATAAATGATATCTACCGCGCCCTCTACGAAACGTTCCTGATCGGTATCCTCAATACGAAGCATAAAGTCTCCGCCCTCATGCTTTGCAATTAAAAACTCATATAATGCAGAACGTAAATTTCCAACATGCATTCTACCTGTTGGGCTTGGTGCAAATCTTGTTCTAACTTTACTCATAAATCTCCTCTTTCTGGTTTTTTGATAAAACCTTACGTTTTCTATCCAATAGACTGACTTGTTTTCATCCGCTCTATTGTCCTGTAAAAAATAGCCTGCAGCTATTTTTAGTCGCTACAGGCTATTATATAATATATTTTTCATTCTGACAAGGCACGGTTTACATTCCATCGCCGCCATTTTTTTCACATTTTTTGCAGTTTTTCCCTGCACAGCCACTGCATCCAATGCAGTTGCCTCTCTTCTTCTGTCTGTGCATCCAGCAAAAAGCGAGCACCAGCCAGAGTAAGATCACACCAAGGACAATATAATCTCCAATTTTCATTACAATAATAATCCTCCGACCTGATAAACAAGCAATGCGACTACCCATGCAACCAGACATTGTAAAACGACTACCAAAGCTGCCTTTAATCCACTTCCCATCTCACGTTTTACCGCTGCAATTGCCGCCACGCAAGGTGTATACAATAAGGTAAATACCAAAAAGCTCACAACAGACACACCGGAAAACATATCGCTTAATACGGCACTCAGGTTCGATGTTGCAGTTCCTGTGAGGACACTCAATGTGCTGACTACCGCTTCTTTTGCAGTAAATCCGGTGATGAGTGCGGTAGAAACTCTCCAGTCAGAGAACCCAAGCGGTGCAAAAACAGGTGCGATCCATCTTCCTACCAATGCAAGCAGACTGTTGCTGCTGTCTGCCACAACGTTCAATCTGGTGTCAAAGGTCTGTAAGAACCAGATAATGATCGTTGCCACAAAAATAACGGTAAACGCTCTCTGGATAAAATCTTTTGCCTTATCCCACATCAACTGGAATACACTCTTTGCGGAAGGAAAACGGTAATTCGGAAGTTCCATCACAAACGGGATCGGATTTCCACGAAATGCCGTATGGTTCAGCACAAGCGCCGAAATAATTCCAACTATGATTCCGGCAGCATAGAGAAGAATCATTACAAGTGCTTCTTTTCCCGGGAAAAATGCTGCGGCAAACACGGTATAAATTGGTATCTTTGCGGAACAGCTCATAAACGGAGTCAGCATGATCGTCATATTTCTGTCACGCTCGGATGACAATGTTCTTGTCGCCATAACTGCCGGGACAGTACATCCAAATCCGATCAGCATTGGCACAAAACTTCTGCCGGACAAACCAATTTTTCTTAACGGTTTATCCATGACAAATGCAACTCGCGCCATATAACCGGAATCTTCCAGAATAGACAGGAAGAAAAACAATACTACGATAATCGGGAGGAAACTCAACACACTTCCCACACCTGCAAACACACCATCGATCAGAAGGCTGTGTACCACCGGATTCATTCCGTAAGCAGTCAGTGCCCTGTCACACATTGCAGTAAACGCATCGATTCCCATTGTTAACAGATCACTTAAAAATGATCCGATCACGTTAAAGGTCAGCCAGAAAATTGCAAACATGATCAGTAAAAACATCGGGATTGCAAGGTATTTATCTGTTAAAACCCTGTCAATCTTCATACTTCTGATATGTTCCTTACTCTCATGACATTTCTTGACCGTCTTATTACATACTTTTTCGATAAAGGTGTATCTCATATCTGCCAAAGCAGCATTCCGGTCTAATCCACAGTCTTTTTCCATCTCTTCGATACTGTGTTCCATCATTTCTAGCTCATTCTGGGAAAGCTCTAACTTATTGATAATATCCTCGTCGTTCTCCACGATCTTTGTCGCTGCAAACCGCGGAGACATGCCGATATTAGCTGCATGGTCCTCCACCTGATGCGATACTGCGTGGATACAACGGTGCACAGGTCCCTGCTCGCAGAAATCCATGACCTTTGGAAGAATCTTTTTCTTACCGACCTCGACAGTGGCTTTGATCAGATCTTCGATTCCCTCATCCTTTGCTGCACTGATCGGGATTACCGGGATTCCAAGTTCCTCCGACATTTGCCTGTAATCAATAGATCCACCATTTCCTCTGACCTCGTCCATCATATTCAAAGCCAGAACCATTGGAATATGCATCTCTAAAAGCTGCAGCGTCAGATATAGATTTCTCTCAATATTGGTAGCATCCACAATATTGATAATACCGTCCGGTTTCTCATTCAGGATAAAATCTCTTGTCACGATCTCCTCATTGGTATATGGACGGATTGAGTAAATTCCCGGAAGATCCACAACGGAACAATTCTTTACCGAACGGATCTCACCTATTTTCTGATCTACTGTCACTCCCGGAAAATTTCCAACATGCTGGTTAGATCCGGTTAACTGGTTAAATAAAGTCGTCTTACCGCAATTCTGATTGCCTGCTAATGCAAATATCATTCTTTTGTTTCCTCCATAGACACCTCAATCTTTTTTGCATCTTCCTTACGGATCGTCAGTTCATAATTGCGGAGTCTTATCTCGATCGGATCTCCCATCGGAGCTATTTTTTTTACAACAACTTTTGTCTTTGGGATCAGGCCCATATCCAGAAAACGGCAGCGAAGCGCTCCCTCTCCCCCAACTGTCGTAATGACTGCCTCTGTTTCAAGTGGTAAATTGTCTAACGTCATTTTATCCTCCGTAATAAACAGGAACTCTCACTGGACTTTCCTGTATGATTATTGATAATTTTTTTTCAGTTAATATCTCCTAACTGTCCTTAGTTTAATGCTCAAATTTTCCTATGTCAATGCAGCTTACAAAGTTTTTGATAATTTTTCTCATTTTTGTCATTTCCTACAAAAATGGAATTTTTTGCAGTCCTATTATGCACACTTTTCAATTTTAGAACATAAAGTATTGAGAAAGAATAAGAAAGGCAACAGAATCTATGAGAAACTGTAATGCACAAAACAGAATGAATCCTGTCTGTCCAAACGAATCAGTCCGCGATATGAGTCCGGAATTTGTCGTTGCAATGGCATATGTTCCATGGCAGCAGTTTGGACCGTTATATGATATTGAAAAAGGGCTTATGGTGGGAACCATTTTCCCTGAATTAGATAAACCATTCCTTGGAAGGAGGGCTTTTCGAAGATGACGAACCAAATGAACCAGATGAACCGCCAACAGCTTTTTAACCTCATTAATACCGTAAGCTTCGCTGTTGACGACCTTCTTCTTTTTTTAGACACCCATCCGGATGATGCGGAAGCGATCAAAGCATTCCATCATTACTCGGATATCAGACGCAACGCTCTGCAGGCCTACTCTGACCAATATGGTCCGCTGACCATCGACACTGCAGATCCATGCAGTCACTGGAATTGGGCAACAGAACCATGGCCATGGGAAGGAGGATGTAAATAATGTGGAATTATGAAAAACGACTGCAGTACCCGATCAATATCACAACACCAAATGCCAAAATTGCACAGATCATTATGTCCCAGTATGGCGGACCAGACGGTGAAATGGGAGCATCCATGCGTTACCTCTCCCAGAGATACAGCATGCCGGACAGACGTGTATGTGGCGTGCTTACGGATATTGGAACGGAAGAATTAGCACATAGATGTTGGAAATGGAAAACTATAAAAGAGCCTCATATATTTACTGTTCTGAGGCTCTTTATTACTCTACATCATTCAGATTTAAAAGTACTATTCTCGTGATGACTTTCTTTATATTTATTCATATTCTTTCTTTGCATTTCTGCTGCTATCAAAAATTTTTTAGCTTTACTTTCACCATTTCTTATATCTTTTTCAAATATTTTCCTCATAAGCATTACCATTCCCTTCACGGAAATTACAAATAATAAAATACCATAAAGTAGATATCCTATTTCCAACGTAAATAATATTTCAACTATTTTTATGTGTAACTGACTTATCTCTATATTATCGCATATCCAATAGATTGCATTACTATACATTGCGAAAATAAACCATAAAGAAATTATTGACGAAATTATAAACATAATTATACTATCAGCAATATTATTACACTGATTAGTTAGTATATGTGTTTCTTTTAATTGTTGCATCATTTCCGTTGATGCAAAAGAAATCAACATGCCTAACACTGTAAATGAAAAACCTGCAAAAACTGTATCTATCGTTATTAAATTGAATTGATAATTCTTCATATCTTCTTCCTTTATTGGAATAGACAATAAGCCTTTGTTTTTGTTTACCATATAAAAAACATAAAACAATACACCTGCCACCAAAATTTTAGAAATAGGCTTTTGCAATATCTTTTTCACCTTAGAGTAGTCCTCCTTATTAAAGGCAAAATATAATCACGCGATTCATTATATGAAAAATTCATATTTTCAAGATTAATCTGTGTTAGTTCAGCCTCTTCATAATATATTCTTCTCCCATTTTCCATTCTGTATACAGGAATATCAACCATAAAATAAAAATTTTCATCATAAAAATTGTAATCTCTTGTTTTTGTGTACTCCGTTTTTCCTCTCACACTGGCCTTTCTTAATCGTTCACGTCCCAAATTATTTATTCTTTCTCTAATCATATCTATTATTTGGTCTGAGCTTTCTGTATCTTCTGTGATTCCATGTCTCAAGAATTCAGAGCGAATCTCCACAGAAACTTTTAAATGTTCACCAAGCGCACTTTCTGCAATCTCATTTGGAGCTTGTCCCAAAATATGTTCTAAAATAACTGGTTCTGGATTAACAAGTTCTAATTCAATAGAATTTATTGAAGAATTTTGTTTTCCATATATCTTTTCAATTCCATTAATATTCGGAACTGGTATTAGTTTAATCTCATATTCTGGTCTGTATTTACAAATTAATTGTTTTATAATATTTTCGTTTGGAGCTCCCATCGCTGATATAATTTGCAAAACACTTGATTCATAATTAATATACAAGTATGTATATAATTCTATGCCTTTGATATCCTCACTATATCCATTAAGCAACCCCTCTGCTACTTTCGTATTATAATCTCTTCCTATTACAGACCCTGTTGGTCTTTGTTTCGATGCTCTAGCAAATAAATATCCTGTATCATAATAAAATACATCCAGCATTGTATGTAAATCTTCATCATTTGGTGTCAAATCAAATGTTCTAATATTCCCATTGCGCTCTCCATGATTCTCGATAATATCAATTAGTAAATCGGGAATTCTATGAAAATCATATTCTGTCCCATTTTCTGCTGCTAACAATTCAATTGAAAAGAAAAACGCCTTTTTATTCATTGTATATCTCTCCCAACATTTTTTCTTAATTATATTATACCTATCTAATTATTCAATATAATCTGACGTAAAATGTCGGAATATGATATATTTGTTTTGTTATTTACACTTATTATATAGAACGCATGTTCTGTTTTCAATATATAAAATACACAATCTTTTTTCTTTGTTTTATTATCTTAATTCATGTAATATGTCGAAAAACCAGTGAAATCAATCACTGGCCTTTTCGTTATTTTTCATATACACTTACATATTTTTCTGCTGCCGTGATATACAATCCGGATTTAAGCTTGTACATTCTGCCACTGCCGACCTTAATAGGTCCTTCGGTAATGGTAAAGACTTCATTCTTCTGTACTCTGCCTGCAACTGCTGCTTTATCCCAGCTTGGCGACTTTCTCACTGCCAAATCATCAAGCAGAATTTTCACATACTTCTTTTTATCCGGAAGTTGTACCGGTGCAACTGGCTTTGGTGCTGCCTGTACATAATCTGCCAGCGCATAAGCAATTGCGGCGCAAATCTGCTCGAATTTCTCCTGGTAGTTAGATGCATCCGGATCATTCACAAAGCATACCTCAATTAACATTGATTTTGCTTTGGTCTTTCTGATTACATATAATCCGCTACCTTCTTTTACTCCACGGTTAGTGAATCCGAGAGCTGCGATGTACTCACAGACTTCTACTGCATCCGGGTACTGTCTGCCTTTATAGGTATACACTTCTACACCATGACCTTTTCTGGCTTTGTCATTGTTGAAATGAATACTGATAAAATAATCAAGGTCAGTACGATTTGCCATATTTACCGCCTGTTGTAAATATGCATCCTGTGATGCAGCCTTATCCACTGTGCAAGGCACTACATCTACACCGGATGTTTTAAGCATCTCTGTCAGTCTGTTACAAACTCTTCTTGTTTCAATGCCCTCTACAATTGCACCGGAAGTTCCGCATCCCGGTCCCGATAATGTATGTCCTGCGTTTAATCCGATTCTCATAACTTATTTTTCCTCCTTATTAATGTACTGTTTGAACATCTGGTGCAGTCCAGTGCTTGCTAAACCGCTGAATAATCCACTTAATAAAATAGGTGCTGTAATTGTCCATCCGTTAATCCAAACTGCCAGAATAACACCCAGGACAGCGCAGATGGTAGGAATGTATTTATTATCCACATCCTTAATCCACTTCTTTACGACATACCCTACACAAAGGCAAATGCCTACGATCACCGGCACCATAAATTCTGTTAAAAATCCTAAATCTGTCATGTTTAAATCCTCTCTTTCTGCTTCAGATGAAGCTCTTCAATCTCATTTTTCATTTTTGTCACCATGCCATTGCCGCCAAGTTCGTGGTACGCCTCGTACATCTCTTGAAAATTCTGATACGCATAGGATGGTATCTCTCCCAGTTTCATGTACTTATCATGGTACTCGATCAACTGCACACGAAGCAGCAACATTGTTCCCCGACTATTTGCATCCCTGTCATTCTTCTGACGTTTCAGCAACCACACTATGTATCCCATAAATGCTGTTAAAATAATCGGCAATGCAATTGTGTAAGTCTGTGATAAAAAATTCACCAATGGTCCATCTCCTTTGTTTTTTTTTTATAGTTTGATTATAATTCCACCAACCTTCCTTTTTGTGCCAACTTTAAAGCGCAAAAAAGCACCGGACAACTAACCCTTTAAAGGTCAATTGTTCGGCGCTAGGCTCTGAAATCATTATATCACGCTTATTTTCATTATGCTATATTTTATTAAACACTTTTCCTTTTTCTGTTAATACATAAAAAATGCTGCAGGGTTCAGGACTCTCCGACAATGGTATCTGCGGTATCTTTCTGATTAATCCTTTATCTAGCATATCATCAATCAAATCCAGAACTATAAGTTTAACTGATAAAATGACATTTTATGTGTTATCGTCTAGCACTGATACTAGAGATGATTACTCTGTTGGATTTTTAATTGATAATAGCCTTATTGGTTATATGATTTTTAATATGGGGTAGGTACATGTACGTTATGAAGTTGACACTACTGGCGTAAGAACATATATTAAATACGGTTCTAATGAATGGTGGAGATTTAGTTAATATCAGCTTTTTCTTATAAAATGGGGATTAATTAAGAACAATAAAACCAGCTCCTAACGATCCGCCGCCACTATCATTAGTTTTAAAGCCGCATTGCGTGCCAGCGTAAAAATTCATTTTGACACCATTCATGCTAGTACCATTATCTCTATGTCCCATGACGCCATTTGAGTAAAAATCAATGTCACGTTTATTATATCCCTGCCAGTAGACGGTTGCTGTAAAGTTACGTTTCGGAACTATGCCATAACCGTTTACTGTAAAATAATTAGGATTAACACCAGTCCAGCCGCTTACCCATTGATTATTACTATAAGCATCAATTGACCGCCATCCTGCAATGCAGCAACCACTCACGCCTGTTAATGCTCCATCAGATTTTCCGGCATTATACCCATTATTATACCCAGTTTTGTAATTAGTGCTGTTTGCATTAGCACGGTTATCCGCATCCGTCACGCCTTGCGCATAGCCTTGGTCATATGATTTAAAAGGGGATACTGAACCAGCACCTCCTGTTCCACTTGCAAAGTATTTATATAAAGTACTGTTTTCTACTGATGAGGTACGTTGCTGTACAATCCCCCAAACAGTCCTTCCGGCTACTAATGCAGTCGAATCCGTGGACAAAGTACCCGTAAACCAATCTGCGTTTGAGGCAACTACATCAAAATCAACTGTAGTTGCAGGAGATAATTGTCCCAGTAGATAATTTTTATTTATATAATCGCAGACGGTTTTTGCATCTGCCGCAACATTTGGCAGGACTAATCTGAGATATGTTTTCTTAGATTTATTTATGTTAGTTAAACTCTGGTTAACCTCATCAAATCCATCCTTAATCCTATTCTCCAGATCATTCATCTCTTCCGCAGAAAATGCATTTCCCTCTGCTGAGATCTGTCCCTCTGCTCTCGCTACGGTCACAAGTTCCGTGCTGCCATCCTCATGTGTTAATTTTCTTCTGTTCGGGTACTCGGAAATACGATTCACCCATGTTTTCAAACTAAAAGCCATAATAAAATCCTCTCTTTCTTATAATAATAATCCAATGCTCTGTCCGGCATAGATTTCTTCGCCTGCGTAATGGACAAAGTTTGAATTATAAACTTCATAAATGTCATGTAATATTTTCTCAATATCATTGATTTTCTGGTACGTGTTAATCGGCTGCTGTGGAACTTCCGGTGTCTCTACATACCGATAACCGGCATTCCTCAGTGCTGTGACGTTCTTTAAAAGACTGTCAAAATATGTTTTATCCGGATATGTTGGGAGATTATCCTTACAAGTGACCAGAGAAATGTTCAGCAATTGTGCAATAACATAGCAGTTGTTTTCATTACGCCTGACATCTGATAAGTTGAATGCGCCTTTCATCCCCTGCTGCCATTCCGTTTTTTCACTGTCTGTCATATTCTCCCATCCTATATTCCGAAGTTCCTGTACCCGGTCTACATCCTCTTGTGTACGATCATAAATAAACCACGGCAGAATATACTCGATCGTATTCTCGTATGTACTCTTATTTCCTGCCTCATCATACATCTCAAGGTATATATGATATAAACTGTCCTCTGCCACATCTACCGTTGCTCTCCACTTGACCGGATACGCCTCGTCCTGAATGAAAACTGTTTCAACACCATTTACAGTTCCGGCAACGTAAGTGATGTCTGTTGACAGTTCGAAGCTGATCGTTCCCGAAGCCATCAGCTTACTTCAACCGTGATTGCTACACTTGCACTTGTGCTTACCGGATTTGGTGCAAGTGTAATGCCTTTTAGCACAGGAACCGTAGTATCAAGCTTTACACTCAATGTAATGCTGGTAGTCTGTCCGGCTCCGTCTTTAGCCGTAACCACAATACTGTTCGTTCCCTCTGCAAGAGTAACCGCTTTTGAAAAGCTTCCATCAGTTTCTACCGCTACTGATCCTAGGCTCGTGCCGTTTAATGTCATAGTCAATGTTATCGGACTTGAAGTTGCATCATTCGTTTTACCGGTTACTGTAAGCGCAGATTTATTTGTGATGAGCCCTGCTGCAGGTGATGAAATCGTAAGCGTCGGCGGTACCGTATCGATCGTAAATGTAGATGTAACTGTAGATGCCGCATTGCCATCATTATCTGATGCCGTAATGGTGATAGTGTGGTTTCCATCCTTAAGAGCTGTCTGCGGTGTAAACACAAATTGATAACCATTTGTAATCCCTTTGCTTACCATTCCTGTGCTTGAAGTTGTGTATGTAGTACCGTCTACTTTTATTTTGACGGTGGACAGGTTTACACCAGAGCCTCCAGCTTCATCCACGACCTTAAAGGTGATCGGCTGCTTATTATTTGTCACATATGCGCCTTTTGATGGAGATACCAGCGTGATTGCAGGCTTCATCGTTTCTTTTACGATCAGTCTCAATTCTTCTCCCAGAGTGGTATCTGTAGCATCTTTCGTCACTACAGTTCCTGCATCATTGGTGATCTCAATTTTAATCGGATAATACTTGTTGGCCAGATTGTATGATGTGGTTGCAGGGGCTGTGATTGTTCCAACCCATTTTCCATTGCTCAATGTGAGATTCGTCCACACTCCATCAACCTGTACCCTTACTTTTACAATTGCCATTAAATCACTCCTATCTCCTGTCCAGCTACAAGTTCATGATTGCTGGATCTGGTATATTTTGTTTCTGTGTAATACGTCTCTACATCATCTGCCACAACCGTTATTGTAACTTTGGTTTTCGTTGTGACTTTCTGACTGGATAATTTTGCGCTATATATAATTGGTCTCATTTCCATTAGATCATCACATCTCCTCCCGTATATAATTCAGTTCCGGCAAAGTAATTTTCCGTAACAACTACTGAATATCCTCTGCAAGATGCCGTTGCAATAAATCCTCCTGTCAGGTCTATATCCTGCTGTTCAATCAGCGTAGTTGCAATATTACTATTCTTGTCTACCACATTTACCCAATTACTCACACTCTCTGTATTCAAAATATATTTCATACTGAGAATTTTTCTTAATGCATAATATGATAGTAACTTTTCAGCGACAGTATCTAAGTATTCCATGTTGTACAGTGTGATCGTCCCTATTTTCTTGATATTTTCGGATTCCCCTGCTTCAATATGATCCACATTTTTTGTATATGAAAATGTAGTTTTTTTATATCTTTTTCCTGTGATCACGCATGCACCAGCTGTCTCCATTTGAACAACCACACAATTTGTATGCTTTTCTATAAAAGCTCCGTTTGATAATTTCAATGATTCTGGATTACATGGTTCTGAAAATGTTATTTTTGATTTTCCCTTTGGAAGATTATCCTTAAAAATGTCTGACTCTTCGGTTTCTAAATCATATTTTCCACATTCAATAGAAACCCCTGATACATACTCATCCAATTTTACATTTGATTTATTATTGAATTTTCTTTCTGTATCAATTGTTGAACTGACATAGCAATCTGGTTTAAAAACCCGAATAACATCACTCCTGCTGTCATCCGCAACTGCCGCACATGCGAAACATATCATCTGAAGGGCTGCTCTGCATGACTGTACCGCCAAATAACCATTTAATTTTGTATTGTATACCTCTTCATCGATGATGAATTTTGTTACTGCTGCACACGCAAATATTTCTTCTAATAATTTTCCTGCCAGTACATTCGTGTACATTTTCCCGTTATAAAACGTATAATTATCCATCAGACCAATTCTGTCCTTCAATTTGAAACTTGCTGTATTATTTTTAAAATCCGACGTATCAATGAAAAAAGTCCCTACCGGAATATCTACACCATCTTTGTTCTCCGTAAAGGTTACTTCCTGTGTTTTCTGTACAGACCTCCAAGATCCATTTTCATTACTGATATCAAAATCGTTTTTAGCATCCAATATTGATATGCTTGCTGTGTTAATGGATAATGTAGTACTGATCTCGTTGATCTCCTCATGTATCTTGGCAGTCTTGATCACATCTCCAGTCCATTCAATGTAGCGTCCATATAAAATATATCGTAGTTTTATATATCTCTTTGGCAACCTTGTCCTGACAAATTCAATTACAACTTTTCCATAATTTGCGACTTGATGAACACATGCATATACCAAATTATCCGGATAAAATGTTTTTTGATCCAACTTACTTCCAGATAATGTATACCAGGTAATTGTCAACTCCGCAGGATATTCATCTGCAAAATACAACGTAATTCCGGCCGATGAATGCTGTGCACTAAAAGTAATCGTAAGTCTAGGATTTTTCTGAAATAAACAGTCCTCTCCCGACTGTTCAACACTCCAAAATACAATGTCGCCCGGTAAGTCCGGCATAACATTCTTATTTCCATCCAACACAAATTGGTTTAATTCAAATGTTCCATAATCCGCCTGATCTGTCTCAACTTCCAAAGATTCAAGATTTCCAATGGACTGGTTATCATCTGTAGCCACGCTTGCATCTGATAATGCTGTTACATCGATAAATTTCATATGTGCGCTACAGCTTGTTCTTTGCATTTTCTTCATACTTACCATCTTTCTGCTGGTTTAATCGCTATAAACTTCACTGTGAACCCGCCCCACTTCGTATATTCTTCATTTGTGTCTTTATTAATTGTATTCTTCATTTTCATTGAAAGTTTGTTTGGATACATAAGAAATACCATTTTTCCCATAGGCGTCCTTATTTCTACTTCATGACCGGTACCATCATCGATGCTGCTCTTCGTACTTAAAAGTTGCACCAGTGCAACAAAGTCTTTATTCGTTGTATCCGTAGTGGCAAATGTTATAGACTGGTTGTAAAACACCGCGCCGAGTTCATAATTTAATTCATATTTTTCATTTCTCTCTGCAAACTTATACTGAAATTCTACATCCAGTCCCAATTCCGTTATTGGTACATCATACTGTTTTCCATCTATCTTTATCATGCTGGCTCCACCTTTGTAAAATCTGTACCTACACGCTGTGATTCTTTATCATATGAATATTTAATATATCTCATAAATCCTGCTTCATCTCCTTCAGCAACAATATATACATTCACATCTCTTTCTGAAGAATCAAGTTCCTCCCTGAGTGCCTGACGAATTGTTGATAATGGTGAAACAACTTCCGTCTCCCGATTGTTATCCCCAAGAATCGCGGCAAATTCACCTGCCTGCTTTGGTACAACAGTTCCGGTTGCAAGTCGAGGCAGCTTAACCTCTCTCAGCGTCGGGATACTCATACTCCATGATTTTCCACCGAATACCGGCACCCAGTCTGGTATCGTAAAACTCAATCCATTCAATGCCTCTATGCATTTATTAACGCCAGATACAACACCATTGCACATGGTTTCTATTCCTGAAAGCAGACCATTAATCACACCGAATACACTTGTTTTCAATTTATTGAATATATCCAGAATTTTGGTTTTCAAATTCGAGAATGTATTTAAAACCGGTGTAACAAGTGATTTAATTCCATTTTGGAATCCCTGCATCAGATAAATACCTATATCCCGGAATACTGTCGACGGCGAATGGATACCAAGAGCATTCTTAACTCCTGTAATAAGTGGATTTATCATATGGTCATATATCCATGTGCCGATATCCTGCAGCAACGCCCACATTCCATCTAAAAATCCCTGGATGCCATCTTCTCCATTTGCAAAATATGCTTCGTATAAATCTGTTCCGAAATCAGCGATAAGTTCAATCAGAAATGCAATAATACCACCTATCAATGAACCTATTGATTCGAAAAGTGCAGATGAAATACCACTCCAGTCAACATTGGTATGATTGCTTCCTATTAGGAACGCTGTAAATACAAGGGTTTTCAGACCCGACAAAATAAAACAGAGCTATCACATTACGCAAAAGGCCGCCCGGTCAAGACAACGGGCGGCCTTTTTGCGTGGAAAGCTCGGAAGGAGGCAGAAATTTTCTAAAAAATAAGTACAAAATTTTCAAGCTCATTTTTGTGCAAAATTACAGAAAGATTGGAGGTTAGCAAGTGGAGGAAAACAAAAATATTCCCACCACCGAAGGCGAGGCGATTGCTCCCGAGGCGCCTGTCACGGATATTCCCGGCACCGATGCCCCGTCCCCGGATTTGACCGCTGGAGTCCCCCAGCAGGAACAGGCTGGGGCAACGATGACCGAACCCGGTGATGTTGTCGTGTCTTTTGACAAGATCGAAGAGCTGATGGCAGAACGCCGGGCGGCTGCCCGTGATACCGTGGAAAAGGCCGAGCCCGCCGCCCCGGAGGTTGATGCTCCCGCTGTGGAGCCTGTCGATCCCATCCCGGATGCAAAAGCGGCAGAAAAGGCCACGGAGGAAAAGCCGCAGGAGGAGGTTGCGGCTGAACAGAAAAAATCCCGCCGTGGCCGTTCCCCGAAAGCTGAAAAAGCGGAGCAGGCAGCGCCCGAGGCTGGAAAAGAGCAGACGGCGGCAAAGCCCCGCAGAGGCCGCCCACCCAAGGCGGATAAGGCGGCCCCCGACGAGGCCCAGCCGCCCAAACCTCGAGACAAAGTGTCCCGAGGTAAAAAAGCCGCTCCCGCCAAGGAGGAGTCTCCCGCCCCGGAGCCGGTAGCCGTTGGCGGTGATACCGCCCCGGCTGCTGAGATCCCGGCAGAGCCCAAAGAGCCAGCACCCCCGCCCCGTCCCATTGAGGAGGGCAAAACCGTCTATATCAAGTTGAGCGAGCTCCATCCGTTCCATACTTTCCGGGAACACCCTTTCAAGGTGGTGGACGATGCCGCCATGATGGATCTGGTGGGGACGATCAAGGAACACGGCGTTATGACCCCCGCCACCGTCCGCCCCGAAAAGGACGGGACGGGCTATGAGATCATTGCGGGCCACCGCCGCTGTCGTGGTAGTGAGCTGGCCGGTGTGGAGGAGCTGCCCTGTATCGTCCGGGATATGACCGATGTTGAGGCTGTCCGGGAAATGAAAAACAGCAACAAGCAGCGCGGCGACCCTCTCCCCAGCGAGCTGGCGAAACTTCTTGATCTGGAAGTGGAGGCCATCAAGCACCAAGGCGGGCGGCTGGACGGCGTTGCTCCCGGTGATGTGGGAAAACGCTCTGTTGAGATCGTTGGCGAAGCGCACGATATGAACTACAAAAAGGTCATGCGGTATCTTCGCCTTAATTCCCTTGTCCCGGAGCTGCTGAGTAAGGTGGACGAAAAGGGGCTGGGCTTCATGCCCGCCGTGGAGATCTCGTACATCAAACCGAAAAACCAGAGGTTGATTGCCGTGTCTATCGACGGTGAGCAGTCCTCGCCCTCCCACGCTCAGGCCAAACGGCTCCGGGAGCTGGATCAGGCGGGCAAGCTCAACGGCGATGTGATCGACGGTATTCTGAGTGAAAAGAAAAAGGAGGATCGCGGCGTGATTATTTCTATGGCCGAACTGGAGAAGTATTTTGGCAAGGAGGTCACTCCTGTCAAGATGAAGGAGCAGATCATGTCCCTGCTGGACGAATGGAAAGAGAAACAGCCGCCCGAGCTGAAAAAGCCCGAGAAAAAGGCGGATTTGGAGAAGTAACCTCGAGACACTTTGTCCCGAGGTTTTTTCACGCCCTTTCACAGAGGGCTCTGGTGGTTTATCCCCCGTCGCCGCCCAAATCAAAGCGCAGTCGGGAGCTGCCTGTCAAGGGGGCATGGCCCCGCCGCTTGCGGCGGCCTGCCCTTGACGGGCGGCCCCGGCTGTGCTACTCCCAGCGGCGCGACGGGGGTATATCCTCCAGAGCCGCTCCCTTTCCCATGATTGGGAAAGGGCGGGGGGATTGGGCTGAACCTACATTATAAAATATCGGAGGTATTCAATATGAAACGACCCCTTGCGTATGTCACCGCCGCGTGGTACGGCGGCGACAGCGAAAATGCAGAACAGGCGGCTCGGTACTGCCGCGCTGTGTACGAGGCGGGCTTTTCGCCCATCTGTCCCACCCTGTATCTGCCCCTGTTTCTCAATGACGCTATTCCCGAGGAGCATAAAAGCGGCATCGACATGAGCCGTGACCTGCTCCGACGCTCTCATGTGCTGGTGGTGTGCGGCCATACCGTTACCGAGGCCATGAAAAACGACATCGCCGTTGCCCAGCGGCTGGGGATCACAGCGACCACCCTTGAGGGTATTTTGACTGTCAAGGGACAGGGCCGCAGACGAAATGACGATTAAGCTGGGGAGCCTGTTTGATGGGATCGGGGTGTTCCCGCTGGCGGCAGCCCGCTGCGGGATCACCCCGGTATGGGCCAGCGAGATCGAAAAGGCCCCTATCTCCATCACAAAACGGCACTTCCCGGATATGGCCCACTTGGGTGACATCACCCGCATGGACGGCGGGGCCATCCCGCCCGTCCATGTGCTGACCTTTGGATCGCCATGTCAAAACCTGTCCCAAATCGGCAACCGGGACGGCTTGGCTGGCGCAAAGTCCAGCCTGTTTTTTCAAGCGATCCGCATTATCAAAGAAATGAGGGATGCAACTGACAATCTATTTCCAGTTATCGCTGTTTGGGAAAACGTCATGGGAGCGTTTTCTTCAAATGACCGGATGGACTTTAGAGCCGTGCTATCCGCGTTCAACGCCGCCGATGTTCCAATGCCTGCTTCTGGAAGATGGGCGGGAGCCGGAATGGTGCGAGGGGGAACGCCTGACCTCGCATGGCGGCTCATGGATGCCCAATATTGGGCAAGCCCCCGACTGGCACGACGGCAGCGTATCTTCCTCGTGGCGGATTTTGGAGGCCGACGTTCCCACGAAATACTATTTAAGCCCCGCCCAATGCGCCCACTTTCTGAAGCTGGCGGAGATTGCGGGCTGTCCTCCCCCGAAGGAGATCGAGGCACTTTTCTTGAAACAGGGGGGCGCGTACCCGTCACCAGACCCTTTCAATGCTTCCGTATGCGGGCATCGGCCAAAGATAGGACGCCAGAAGCGTTCCGAAACAGCTTCGGATTACCAACTGACCCTTTTCCCACTCTTTTAGCGGGCGGCGTGGCTCCCTTTGCCTTTTGGTATGAGGACGATCCCGCCGGGGGCTTTGTTCGGTTTCTCACGGAGCTGGAGTGCGAGCGTCTGATGGGCTTGCCCGAGGGCTGGACAAAATACGGCGCGGACGGCGAGGAAATACGGGCGGCCAGCCGCTACAAGGCGTTGGGGAACGCCATCGCCCTGCCCTGTGCCGAGTACATTATGGCGGGGATCAAGGAGGTGCTGCATGACCCTGTTTGAAGCCTATGTTACTAATGCCGGGAAGTACGCCGACTATGGCGTAGAGGTTGGAGAACCCTTGAAGTTTCCCACTACCACCGAAGAAGTACAGGCGCTCCTAAAGCGGATCGGCGTGGACGGTGTTCGGTATCAAGAGATTTTCATTGTTTCTTTTGACGGTGATGTGCTGGGCCTGTATGACTATCTGAGCGAATATGAAAATCTGGACGAGCTCAACCATCTGGCCCATCTGCTCTCTGAACTGGATCAAGGTGAACTGGAAACGCTGGAGGCCGTTCTCAACAAGGGCGACCATACTTCCAGCGTGGCCGACATCATCAACCTCGTTCACAATCTGGACTGCTACGATCTGCACCCCGGCGTATCGGACGATGAAACGCTGGGGCGCATTTATGTGGAGGACATGGAGCGGCTGGAGGTGCCCGAAGATATAATCAACTATTTTGACTTCGAGGCATACGGGCGGGATATGCGGCTGAACGAGGGCGGGCACTTCGCCCCCGGCGGCTATCTGACCCGAGTAAGCAATAACTTTGTAGAGCTGTACCACGGGATCGAGGACATTCCCGCAGAGCACCGGGTATTTGCATACCCCCAGCTTTCCATCCGGGAGCAGATGGCAGCCTACAAAGAAATTATTGACGGCTCTGCCCGAGACACGGGCAGGCACCCTATCATTCCGGGACATGAAGATCGTTAGCACTTCGAGACACTTTGTCCCAAAGCAAGGAGGTGGTATAGCTGGTTGACGAAGATATTTCCCGGCGTACAATCGCAATTTCCATGAAAGCCAGTAAGCTGACCGCCCGGGGCCTTGCCTATGTGCTCCGGGCCGTTGGCCGTAAAATCGCCAAGGCACACCGGGAGGCGCAAACGCCCCACGGCAAACAGAGCGTGAAAAAGCTCATGGCCCACGGTACGGCCACCAACAGTATTGAGGTGGACGCACCCAAGGTATTTGACCGGGTAGCCCGGAAGTGGAATGTGGACTACGCCTTTTACAAGACCGGGCCGGACAAATATCTGCTTTTCTTCAAGACGGGACAGGCCGACGCGATGACGGCCTGTTTTTCTGAATACTCCCGGAAGGTGCTGGATAAATCCAAGTCCCGGCGCGTCCCCATCCGGGAACAGCTCAAACGGGCGGCGGATCAGCTTGCCAAGGAAAAGCCCCGCCAGAAGGAGCGCGTAAAGGAGGCGGCCCATGCGGACAGATAAAATCAGAAAATATGTACTTCCCAATATCCCGTATCTGTTCATCGGCTGGGCCTGCTTGAAAATGGGGACGGCTTACCGTCTGGCCGCTGGTGCAAACTTCGGGGAAAAACTGCTGGGGCTCATGCAGACCATCGGCGTGGCCTTTGCGGATTTCTCGCCGGGGCTCAACCCGGCAGACTGGCTGGTGGGCATTGTGGGGGCCGTGGGCTTTCGCCTGCTGATCTATGTGAAAAGCAAGAACGCCAAGAAATATCGCCGGGATGAGGAATACGGCAGCTCCCGTTGGGGCGGGCCTAAAGACATCCAGCCTTTTGTCGATCCAAAGTTTGAGAACAATGTCATTCTCACCGGGACGGAGCTTCTCACCATGAACACCCGCCCGAAGATCCCGGCCAATGCCCGCAACCTCAACGCCTGTATCATCGGATCGTCCGGCTCGGGCAAAACCCGGTTCTGGCTCACGCCCCAGCTTCTTCAAGCCCATTCCTCGTATGTGGTGGTCGATCCAAAAGGCGGCGTCCTCGGGCAGGTGGGCTATTTCCTGCAAAAAAAGCGTGGATATAAAATCAAGGTTTTTAATAGCATTGATTTTTCCAAGTCCATGCACTATAACCCGCTGGCGTACATCAAGAACGAGGCCGACATCCTAAAGTTTGTCAATGCGCTGATCTCCAACACCAAGGGAGAGGGCAAGGAGGGCGATCCGTTTTGGACGAAGGCCGAGACACTTTTGTATTGTGCGCTTATCGCCTATATCATCTTCGAGGGCCCTGCCGAGGATCGAAACATGAACACGCTGGTGGACATGATTTCCGGGATGGAGGTCAAGGAGGATGACGAGGACTTTATGAACGCCGTGGACTATATGTTTGCGGGGCTGGAAAAGCGCAAGCCCGATTGCTTCGCCGTGAAGCAGTACAAAAAGTACAAGTTAAGCAGCGGCAAGACGGCAAAATCGATCCTTATTTCCTGCGGCGCTCGTTTGGCTCCCTTTGACATTCCCCAGCTCCGGGAAATTATGTCCTATGACGAGCTGGAGCTTGACCGCATGGGCGATAGGAAAACAGCTACTTTCTTTGTCATCTCTGACACGGACAGCACCTACAATTTTTTGGTGGCTCTGGCCTTTTCGCAAATGTTCAATCTGCTCTGTGAGCGGGCGGACAATGTGCATGGGGGCCGCCTACCCCATCATGTGCGGGTGCTTTGGGACGAGGCGGCTAACACGGGACAGGTGCCGGGGCTGGAAAAGCTGGTGGCCGTCATCCGCTCCCGCGAGGTGTCTTTGGTATTGCTGTACCAACAGTTAGCACAATGCAAGGCCATTTACGACAAACACGCTGAAACGATTTTGGGAAACATGGACAGCGTTGTGTTTTTGGGAGGCAGAGAGGCCAGCACCATCAAGGAAATATCCGAGAACTGGCTGGGCAAGGCCACCATCTCTATGCAGACCGAGGGGCGCTCCCGTGGGCAGTCTGAAAGCTACAACCAGAACACCCAGCGGCTGGGCCGGGAGCTGATGACCCCCAGCGAACTGGCGACCATGCCCGGAGACAAGTGCATTTTGCAGCTCCGGGGCCTGCCGCCGTTTTTCTCCAAAAAGTACGATTTGAAGCAGCACCCCAATTACCGATACACGGCAGAGGCCGATAAAACCAAAAACGCCTTTGACCTCGACAAGCTCATCAACCGCCGCAGGCGGCCCGGGCTGAATGAGGTTTGCGAGGTGTACGAGGCGGCGGTTTCCGACGATACGCTCACAGCCGAGGACGAGGACATCCTGAGCTATGACGACATCGACGATCCCGACGCTTTTGTATAAATCACTTCGAGACAAAGTGTCCCGAAGCAGTCACTTGCCGCCCACACCGGGCGGCTTTTTTCATAGCCGGGTAAATCCCGGAGAAATGGAGGCTTATATGGCATTTTTCACTTCCGCTGTCACTACTCTGCAGACCCTCGTTGTTGCTCTCGGCGCTGGCCTCGGCGTGTGGGGCGTTGTCAATCTGCTGGAGGGCTACGGCTCGGACAATCCCGGTAGCAAGAGCCAGGGCATGAAGCAGCTCATGGCTGGCGGCGGTATCATCGTGATTGGCACCACTCTGATCCCACTGCTGTCTGGCCTGTTTTAAGGTAACGGCTTATGGGTATTCTCACCGAATGGATCACGGAATGGCTGAAAGGGCTTTTGATCGAGGGGATCATGGGAAACCTCACAGGGCTTTTTGACACGGTGAATACCCGAGTCGGAGAGATCGCGGTACAGGTGGGAACGACCCCGGCGGCGTGGAACGCTGGGGTTTTCTCCCTCATACGGCAAATATCCGAAACGGTGATTTTACCGATTGCCGGACTGATCCTAACCTTTGTTGCAACCTATGAACTGATCCAGATGCTCATAGACAGGAACAACCTGCACGACATCGACACATGGCTCTTTTTTAAGTGGATATTCAAAACGGCGGCGGCCATCCTCATTCTCTCCAACACATTCAACATTGTAAACGCGGTGTTCGATGTGTCGCAGAGCGTGATTGCCCGCTCCGCTGGCGTGATCCAAGGCTCAACCGACATCACCCCGGATATGCTGGCGACGCTGGAGACAACGCTGGAAGGCATGAGCCTTGGCTCCCTTGTGGGGCTGTTCATGCAGTCCATGCTCATTCACTCGACCATGTGGGCGCTGAACATCATTATTTTCGTCCTTGTCTATGGCCGTATGCTGGAAATCTATATGCTGACCAGTTTGGCCCCCATCCCCGTGGCGACCCTCTCTAACCGGGAAGTCGGGCAGATGGGCCAGAACTACCTAAAATCCCTGTTCGCCGTTGGTTTCCAAGGCTTGCTCATTCTGCTGTGCGTTGGCATCTACGGCGTGCTGGTGCAGGGTATCTCCACCAGCGGCGACCCCATCGGGGCCATTTGGGGCTGCGTGGGGTACACGGTTTTGCTCTGCTTTATGCTGTTCAAAACCGGGACGATCAGCAAAAGTATCTTTGGCGCACATTAGAAAGGGGCGTGATTATGGCCGATACTTCCGCTTTGGGACAGAGTGTCCCGAAGTCCCAGGAGGGACTTTTCCTCATGGACGGGATCGAGGGGCTGCTGTCCTTACCCCGTCATTCGGTGGATATGCTTTTGACCGATCCGCCCTACGGCACGACCCGGAACTATTGGGATGTGCCTTTGCCGCTGGATGCGCTGTGGGAGGCGGTGCGCTGGGCGGTCAAGCCCAACGGCGCGGCCCTGTTCTTCGCTCAATGCCCCTATGACAAGGTGCTGGGGGCATCCAACCTCGCCATGCTCCGCTATGAGTGGATATGGTACAAGGAGCGCGGAACAGGCTTTCTCAATGCCAACCGCGCCCCGCTGAAAAAGTCGGAGAACATTCTGGTGTTCTACCAGAAGTCCCCGGCTTACTTCCCGCAGTTTACTTATGGGGAACCGTACAGCAAGGTACACGCCCGCAAGGGCTCCAGTCCCAACTACGGCAAGTTTGAGCGGCAGGGCTCGGCATCCAATGACGGGCGGCGCTATCCGGGGAATGTGCTGTTTGTGCAGACGGTGGCACATCCTACCCACCCCACACAAAAGCCCGTGGAGCTGTGCGAGTATCTCATCAAGACCTACACCCGCCCCGGCGAGGTGGTGGCCGATCTCTGCGCTGGCTCCGGGACAACCGCCGTGGCTGCCCTCAATACGGGCCGCCGCTTCGTCTGCTTTGAAAGCGCCCCGGCCATCTATGGCCCCGCCGCCCAGCGCATTGAACAGGCGCGGCTGGCCGTGGAGCGTGGCGAGAAAGGAGAATGACCATCGGTAAATATCCTATCATATACGCCGATCCCCCTTGGCGGTATTCTCAAAAGGGATTGCAGGGGGCGGCGGAGCACCATTACCCGACAATGAGTATCAATGAATTGTGCGCGTTGCCTGTGGCCGAGCTTGCGGCCCCGGACAGCGCGCTTTTTTTGTGGGCGACTTTTCCCCAGCTCCCGGAGGCCCTGCGGCTCATAGAGGCGTGGGGCTTTACCTATAAAAGCGTGGCCTTTGTCTGGCTGAAAAAGAACCGCAAGGCGGATAGCTGGTTTTATGGGCTGGGCTTTTGGACGCGGGGAAACGCTGAGATCTGTCTGCTGGCGACGAGGGGCCACCCCAAGCGGCAGGCGGCCAATGTCCACCAGTTTATCATCTCCCCCATAGAGGCCCACAGCAAAAAGCCCGATGAGGCCCGCGACAAGATCGTTGCCCTCATGGGTGACCTGCCCCGTGTGGAGCTGTTCGCAAGGCAGACCCCGCCCGGCTGGGATGTGTGGGGAAACGAGGTAGAGCCCACGATCCGGGACTTTGGGACAAAGTGTCCCGAGGTTCAGAAAGGAAACTGACCTATGCCTTATGTGAATGTACCTAACGACCTATCCAAAATCAAAACCAAAATCGCCTTTAATTTAACCAAGCGCCAGTTGATCTGTTTCGGCGGCGCGGCGCTGGTAGGCGTCCCGGTCTATCTGCTGTCCCGGAGCTCTATCGGCAGCACCGGGGCCATGTTCCTCATGCTGGCCGTCATGCTCCCGGCGTTTATGCTTGCCATGTATGAGCGGGACGGCCTGCCTTTTGAAAAGGTGGTACGGAATATCATCCGGGCCAAGTTCACCCGGCCCGGCATCAGACCGTACAAAACGCAGAATATCTATGCTCCGTTTGCGGGAAAGGAGGAGACTATTGCAGACAAGAAGCAAACCCCAAAAGCGCGGCACCGCAAGGGCCGCTAAAGGCCGGGCCGGACTTTCCGCCCAGCAGACCATTCCCTATATCGCCATGCACCCGGACGGCGTGTGCCAGCTCCCCGGCGGTATCTACACAAAAACCGTGGAATACGAGGACATCAACTATTCCGTGGCGTCCACCGAGGATCAGACGGCCATCTTTGGCGGCTGGAGCTCATTCCTCAATTACTTTGACAGCTCGCTGCCGTTCCAGCTTTCCTTTATCAACCGCCGTTCCCGTGACCGCAGCCGCTACAAGGTGAATATCCCGCCCGCCGAGGATCACTTCAACAGCGTCCGGGAGGAGTTCACCTCTATGCTGAAAAACCAGATCGCCAAAAGCAACAACGGCATTGAGCGCACAAAGTATATCACCTTTGGCCTGCCTGCCGAGGGTGTGGCCGAGGCCCGCCCCCGTCTGGAGCGTGTGGAGGCCGATGTGATGGGAAACCTCCATCGGCTGGGCGTTCAGTCGGAGCCGCTGGCTGGCCGGGATCGGCTGGCTCTGCTCCATAGCCAGATGCACCCCGGCAACCGGGAGCCATTCCGCTTTGCGTGGAAGGACATCCCCAAGCACGGCCTTGGCACCAAGGATTATATCGCCCCGGACAGCTTCGACTTCCGGGACAGCCGCACTTTCCGGGTGGGCCGCTATTGGGGCGCGGCATCCTATTTACAGATTTTGGCGTCGGAGCTGTCTGACAAGCTCCTTGCCGAGATTTTGGAATTGGATGCGGAGCTGACCGTCACCATGCACATTCAGACGGTGGATCAGCTCAAGGCCATTAAGACCATCAAGGGAAAAATCTCCGACATTGGCCGCATGAAGGCCGAGGAACAGAAAAAGGCTGTCCGGGCAGGGTACGACATAGAGATTTTGCCCCCCGACCTCATCACTTTCAGCAAGGACGCCGCCGAGCTGCTGGCCGACCTCCAGTCCCGGAATGAAAGAATGTTCCTGCTGACCTTTACGGTGGTGAACATGGCACCCAACCGCCAGCGGCTTGAAAACGATGTGTTTACCGTGGGCGGTATCGCGCAGAAGTACAACTGCGCCTTAAAGCGTCTGGACTGGCAGCAGGAGCAGGCGTTTGTTTCCTCGCTGGCCCTCGGCTATAACGGGCTGGAGATCCAGCGGGGCATGACTACCAGCTCCACGGCTATTTTCATCCCCTTTATGACAAGGGAGCTCCGAATGGGCGGGCAGGCGCTCTACTACGGCATGAACGCCCTTTCCCACAATGTCATCATGGCTGACCGCAAAAAGCTGAAGTCGGCCAATGGAATGTACCTCGGCTCAACGGGATCGGGCAAGAGCTTTGCGGCCAAGCGGGAGCTGCTCAATGTATTTCTCACCACCAATGACCGCATTGTGATTGTTGACCCGATGGGCGAATATGTCCCGCTGGCCCGACGGCTGGGAGCCCAGGTGATCGAGATTGCCCCGGACAGCCCCAACCACCTAAACCCGATGGACATCCAACTGAATATGAACGGCGGCGAAAGCCCCCTGTCCATGAAGGCAGATTTTCTCTTGTCCCTGTGTGAGCTGATCTTGGGCGGCAAGGAGGGCTTACAGCCCATCGAGCGGACGGTCATTGACCGTTGTGTGCGGCAGGTCTACCGGGAGATGGCGCTGGGACTGGAAAATGCGAAAACGCCCCTGCTTCAAGATTTGTATGAGGAGCTTCTGAAACAGCCGGAGCCCGAAGCAAAGCGGGTGGCAACGGCGCTGGAGCTCTACTGCACAGGCTCCCTCAACCTGTTCAACCACCATACCAATGTGCAGACCTCAAACCGGGTGGTGTGCATCGTGCTGAAGGGCATGGGTGAAAACCTCCGCAAGATCGCCATGCACATTACCAACGAATTTGTCACCCAGGCCGTGGATGAAAACTACCGGGCGGGGGTGGCGACTTGGTGCTACTTCGACGAGTTCCATGTTCTGCTCCGTGACCAGTTGACCGCCAGCTACTTTGTGGCCGTCTGGAAAATGCTCCGTAAAAAGGGCTGTGTCCCCAGCGCATTGACGCAAAATGTGAAAGACCTTTTAGCCAGCGCGGAGATCTCAAACATTCTGGACAACACCGATTTCATGGTGCTGCTGTCACAGGCCCAGAGTGACCGGGCGATTTTGGCAAAGCAGCTCGGCATTTCAGAGCACCAGCTTTCCTACATCACCCACTCCAATTCGGGCGAGGGCCTGTTGTTCTATGGGAATGTGACCATCCCGTTTATTGACCGTTTCCCGCGTGGTGAGATTTACGATCTGCTGACGACCCGCCCGGAGGATATGACCCATGAACGAAAAGACGAGTAACGGCACTTCGGGACAAAATGTCCCGAAGTCCAAGTTCCGACACAAGAGCCGGCAGGAACAGGCGGCGGAGTCCAAGCTCCGTATGGAAAAGCGGGGTGAAAAGCTGGATAAGGCCCGGGGCAAGCTGGCGAAGCAGAAACCGCCCAAGCGTCCCGGCCCCGTGAAGCGTGCGGGCCGGGCGGCGCTGGGCGGTGTGCATGGCTTTGTGCATGGGAAAATCTATGAGGTGGAGCATGAAAATGTGGGCACCGAGGGCGCTCACCGCTCCGAGCTGGTGGGCGAGTCTGTTCTGCGGCACGGTACGCGCCATGTAAAAAAGACTATCCGGGAGCACCCGGCCAAGGCCGTCCAAAGAGCCGAGTCCAAGTACATCAAGGCTACGGCGGACTATCAGTACCGGGCGGCGGCTCTGGAGCATCCTGAGCTGGACAAGGGGGCCTTTTCCCGGTATCTGCAAAAGCGGCGTATCCAAAAGCAGTATGCGAAACAGGCGCGGGAGGCCGCAAAGCAAGGGGCCAAGGCCGCTGAGAAAACGGCTGTCACCACGGAAAAGCTGGCGGCCCGGACGGTGGCTTTCGTCAAGCGGCATCCCGTGGGCGTGGTCATCGGTCTGGCCTGCGCCCTGCTGATCTTCTCCCTCCAGTCCTGTGTTTCCTCGATGGTGACGGTGGGCAACGGTCTGGTGGGCGCGGTTGCGGCCAGCACCTATGCGTCCGAGGACGCGGATATGCTGGGGGCCGAGGCCGCCTATTGTGAGCTGGAGGCTGAACTGCAGGACTACCTCGACAGCTATGAGTCCACCCACGATTACGACGAATACCATTTTGACCTCGATGACATTGAGCACGACCCCTATGTGCTGATCTCCATGATCTCCGCGCTCCACGAGGGGGCGTGGACGGTGGACGAGGTACAGGGTACGCTCCAAAACCTCTTTGACCGCCAGTACATTCTGACCGAGGAGGTGGAGGTTGAGGTGCGGTATCGGACGGAAACCGACACTTGGACGGACGAGGAGGGCAACACCCACACGGACACTTACCAAGTGCCGTATGACTACTACATTTGCTATGTGACGCTGGAAAATTTCAATCTGTCCCATGTGCCGATCTACATGATGTCCGAGGAACAGCTTTCCCGATACGCCCTCTATATGGCCACGCTGGGCAACCGCCCCGACCTGTTTCCGGAGTCCGGCTATGTGCCCAAATACACCAACCCGCCCCCGAAGCACGATGTCCCGGAGGCATATCTGGCCGATGAAACCTTTGCCGCCATTCTGGAGGAGGCCGAGAAGTATTTGGGCTTTCCCTATGTGTGGGGCGGGAGCAGTCCCTCCACCTCTTTTGATTGTTCTGGCTTTGTCAGCTATGTTTACAACCAATGTGGCTGGGACTTTGGACGGCTGGGAGCCCAGGGGCTCTACAACATTTCCACCCCAACCAACAACCCCAAGCCCGGTGATCTGGTTTTCTTCACAGGAACCTATGACACGCCGGGCGTTTCTCATGTAGGCATCTATGTGGGCGACGGATGGATGCTCGACTGCGGCGATCCCATCCATTATTCCAATCTCAACACGAACTATTGGCAGTCCCACTTCTACGCCTACGGCAAACTTTATTGACAAGGAGGATTTTTGAATATGGCAATCAGCAAAAGCGCGAAAATCGAGGCTGAGATTGAAAAGGTCAAGGCCAAGATCGCGGAACAGCAGGCCCGTCTGAAGGAGCTGGAACAGAAAAAGCACGAGGCGGAAAACAGCGAGATCGTGGACATCGTGCGGGGCATGAGTATTTCCCTCACCGATCTGCCCCTGTTGCTCCAGTCCATTCAGAACGGCGGCGGGGCTACTTTGGGACAGAGTGTCCCGAAGTCTGAGGACAAGGAGGACAGCGAATGAAAAGAGGATTTAGGATGCTGATGGCGGCGCTCTGCTCCGTCGTTTTTTTATGCGGCTTTTCCGTTACGGCCTACGCCGGGGGCGGCGACGAGGTCATGGACTATGAGACTGAGCCCGTGGTGGAAACCGAGCCCGCAACGGAGCCCGAGCCCGCGCCCACCATCGAACCCGGCGCGGGCTTTGCGGAGGAGGGCAACCTTGTGACCCGCGATCTGCTCTATGACAAGAACACCAACAAGCAGTTTATTTCCGTCCAGACCAGCGGCGGCAACACTTTCTATATCGTCATCGACTACGACAAGCCCACCGACGAGGACGGCGAACAGTACGAAACCTACTTTTTCAGCATTGTGGACGAGGCCGATCTGCTGGCTGCTATGGAGTCCGCTGGCGTTGAGCTGCCCGCCTGCACCTGTAAGGAGAAATGCGTGGTGGGTGCAATCAACACCGATTGCCCGGTCTGCTCCATCAATATGGGCGAGTGTGCGGGCGTGACCCCAGAGCCAGAGCCCGAACCTACCACGGAGCCACAGCCCGAGGAGCCCGCGAAAAAGAACGGGGCCGGGCCGCTGATCCTTGTGCTGGCTATCTTCGCCATTGGCGGCGGGGCCGGGTGGTACTTCAAGATTTACCGCCCCCAGCACCAGCAGGCCGCTGCGCCCGAGGATGACTACGAGGAAGAAATGGACGCTTACAACGATTTTGAGGATGACGGCCCTCCGTGGGACGAGGACGATCCCGAACCCGGAGAGGAGGACGAGGCATGAACTTTACGAAAAGCCCCTTTGAGGCCATGATGAAAAAGCCGTCCCACATTCAGACCCCGCCCCCGTCCAAGGCACCCAAGGGCTCCCGCTGTCACGGCTGTCCATACTGGCGGGGCATCGCCTGTGTGTCCTGTTACCGTGAGCTTTTGGGCAAGCCGGGCGGGAGGTGATGCTGTGGCCCGTGAGCTGACCCGAGAGGAAAAGGGAAAAATCCGTGCGCTGGTGACAAAGTGGTGCGCCAACTACGACCGGGAATACGGCTGCTTACCGCTGGACTGCGAGTGCTATATGCTGGGGAAATGCTGGACGGGGAGCTATTGCCGCTACTTCCGGGATGCCGTTCTGCCCCTTGACCCTGTGCTGGAGGCGGGGCTGACCGCCGAGGGCCCCGCCCCAGAAACCCGGCTCTGCCCGGTCTGCGGCAGCGTCTTTCTCCCAGACGGCAGGACGCGCTACTGCTCCCCGGCCTGTGCCAAGAAAGCCCACCGCCGCCAGCAGCGGGATCACATGAAGAAAAAGCGGGGCTGGTCTGTTGACAATTAGGCCCGAAAAAAGCCCGGTATCTCAAGGTTTTTTGGGGCCGCTTTAGGGGTGGCCCGTATGTTTTTACTGCCCGCCCCTGTTTGGCCCCGATGCTGTCAACATTTTTACGCCCTACTTTGGGACACTTTGTCCCGAAGTAGGGCTATTTTGAAAGGAGAAACTATGCCGAAGTATTATGAAATCAATGAGGCGGCGGCAAAGCGGGCAAAGGATATGAACAGCTTTTCCGACTACAAGCCCGGTTCGGCTACAAGCGCCTACCGCCAGATGGTGGATAAGGCGTATGCCATAGCGGAACGCCAGAAGGCCCGTGTCGATCCCATGTACCATGACAAGATCGACGCGCTGGTTGACCGCTACGCCAAAAAGCTGGCCGCCAACCTCAACGAGTCCCATGTCATTGATGGCCGTGTGCCGTCCATTCTGATCGCCGGGGGCAGCAATTTCCCGGTACGCAAAAAGGAAAAGCAGAACGCCGCTCGTGACCGCAATATGGGCGAGTACATGGAAATTGAGAAGCTGCTGGATAAGATCAAGTCTGTGGGTACAGGCGGGATCAGCGCCGACGATGACCTTGCCGTGGAAAAGCTGGAAAAGAAGCTGGCGGGGCTGGAGGAGCTGCAAGCCACCATGAAAAGCGTCAATGCCTATTACCGCAAGCACAAGACCTTGGAGGGATGTCCCGGCCTGTCCTTTGAGGACATCGGGAAATTGCAGTCCTCTATGGCGAGTGACTGGCGCAAAGACCCGGTGCCTTATCCCTCTTTTCTGCTGACGAACAACAACGCCAATATCCGCCGGGTGCGCCAGCGCATTGACGATCTGAAAAACCGCAGCGAGTTTGTGGGTTGGACTTTCCCCGGCGGCGAAGCCAAGATCAACGAGGCAGAGAACCGTTTGCAACTGCTTTTCGATGAAAAGCCCCCGGAGGATCAGCGGAGGGCGCTGAAATCCGAGGGCTTCAAGTGGGCTCCCAGCCAAGGTGCGTGGCAGCGGCAGCTCAACCAGAACGCGATCCGGGCGGCGGCCCGTCTGGACTTCCTGCGTCCCGAGGACGGCCAGAGCCCCTACCAGCTCCAACCCTTTGCCCGGAAAGCAGAAAAGGATATGTCACGATAAGGAGGTTCTATGGATAAAAACCAAGGTTATGCCATTCTGAAGGCCGTGATGCTGGAAAACGGCAGGGGCTTTGCGCTGGGGGAACATCCCACCGCTCCGTCCCCCTATGTCACATGGGCCTGTTACGATGACAAAAACGGCCAGCGTCAATATGAGTGGGGGCACTACGGGAACGATCTGACCGCTATGGAAAAGGACTTTGCAGACCGGGTGCAGGACTACCAGCGGCTTTTCAAGGTCAAGATCGTGCAGATCGAGGCCCCCGGCCTTTACAAGTATTACTCCACCCAGCGGCCTGTGGACATCGGTACATTCCCCAAGCTGCCCCGCAACACCCCAGATGAGATCGTCAACTACGATCAGCGTATCCCCGTGGAGGGCGGCGCGTTTGTGGCGTGGGGCCATCTGACCTACACCAAACCGCTGACGGAAAAACAGGCGTCCGACTATGAGCTCCGTCCCGCCCCCAATATTTCCGAGCTGCGGCGGGAAAGCTGCGGCAGGCCCCGACCGATTGCCCAGCAGATGAAGGAGGCCGCTGCTCTGACCGAGGCCAACCGGGGCGATCCTGCCCCCAAGAAAAAAGTCCCCGACCGGGGCGACCGATAGGAGGATCAAAATGGAAGAAAGATATAATCCCATGAAAAGCGCAGAGATCGCCGCCGAGCATAACTACAACATGATCGACGGCGTTCTGAACAACCAGCTTCCGGCTCTGCCCCCGGAACGGGAAAAGAAACTGGATAAGGTGAAAGAGCCGCCCAACAAGCGCCGCAGCCGGGAGCGCGAGGAGCGATGACAAAAAAGCGCGTCCGCAGTATGCCGATCTATGTATGGGTGCGCCCCGATGAAATGGAGGTTATTCAAGGGCGCATGGCCGAGGCCGGGATCAGCAATCTGAGCGCCTATGTCCGCAAGATGGCCCTCAATGGGTATGTGCTCCATGTTGACCTCTCGGACATCCGGGAGCTGGTGTCCTTACAGCGGCGGTGTGCAAATAACCTCAATCAAGTGGCGATACAGGCCAATACCTACGGGGGCATCTATCCCGAGGAAATTGCCCAGCTTCAAAAGGACTATGCGGCTTTGTGGGAGCCGCTGTCCGATCTGCTCAAAAAACTCTCCGCTGTGACGGCGCTCTGAATGTCCGGGGGATGGCCTTGTGCCATCCCCCGGTTTTCTCGACTTCGGGACAAAGTGTCCCGAGGTCGAGAAAGCCAAAGGCATCCTTGTTGTCCCATTTTTACGGAGTTATAATGGTATTGTAGAGGATAACAACAACTTTTTAAGGAGGTATAAAACCATGCGGATCATTCTGAAAATCATCGCCGCCCCCTTTGTTCTGGCTCTGACCCTCACAGTCGGGGTGCTGTCATTTATCTTTTCTTTGGCATCGTGGGCATTTAACATTCTGTGTCTGCTCTGCGCCGTGACCGCCTTGTTTGCGTGGTTTGTTGGCGGCGATGCCTTTTGGGGAGTCCGGGGGCTGATCATCGCGTTCTGCGTTTCTCCCTTTGGCCTGCCTGCCGTGGCCGAGTGGCTGATCTGCAAGCTGGACGGGCTCAACTGCTCTTTGAAATGCTTTATCACGGACTGATTACTTTGGGACACTTTGTCCCGAAGCAGCGAGGCGGCGGCTATGCGTAGCCGCCGCTTTTCTCTTGGAAAGGGGGAATATCCACGGCCACGACCTACCTAAAGGCTCACCACATCAGCAAGGGGGAAACCATCGCCCAATCGCTGAAAGACCGTTTTGAATACGGGCAGAACCCGGACAAGACCGAGGGCGGGGAGCTGATCTCCTGCTATGAGTGCGACCACATGACCGCCGATGCGGAGTTCCTGCTCTCCAAGGCCAAGTACAAAGCCATCACGGGCCGGGAACAGCAGCGGGATGCGGATGTGCTGTGCTATCAGATCCGCCAGTCATTCAAGCCCGGAGAGATCACCCCCGAGGAGGCAAACCGTGTGGGATATGAGACAGCCATGCGCTGGACGAAGGGCAAACACGCCTTTTTTGTGGCCACCCATACAGACCGCCGCCATATCCACAACCACATTTATTACAATTCAACCGCGCTGGACTGCGCCCACAAATACCGGGATTTTTTCAGATCGGCCAGCGCCCTGCGGCGGCTCTCTGACCGGGTATGCCTTGAAAATGATCTGTCCGTGATTACCAATCCCAAGCTGCACAGCAAGGGGCGTTTCCTCCACTACGGCCAATGGATCGGTGAGCGGCCCCCGTCTGCACAGCAGAGGCTACGCCTTGCCATCCGTGACGCGCTGGCAAAAAAGCCCGCTGACTTCGAGGCGTTTCTGCGGCTCATGGAGGGGGCCGGGTATGCCGTGAAGCGTGGGCGGGGCGGCGTGATCTCGTTCCTTGTGCCGGGGCAGAAGAAACCCACCCGGCTCCGGGCGTCCACCTTGGGGGACGGCTACGATCCCGAGGACATTCGGACGGTGATCGCCGGGAAACGGCCTACCCCGGCAATCCCGGACGAGGCCCCGCCGTCCCAGCGGATCAATCTCATAATCGACATTCAAGAGCGGTTGAGCCAAGGCAAGGGCCTGGCCTATGAACGGTGGGCCAAGGTCTACAACCTCAAACAGATGGCCGCTACTCTGCAATACCTCCGGGAGCATGAGTTGGGCGACTATGACGCGCTGGCCGCCAAGACCTCCGGGGCCGTGGATCGCTTTCATGCGCTGGCCGGGGAGCTGCGGGACACCGAGGCGGCCCTTGCCAGAACCTCTGACCTCATGGCTGCCACGGTGGAATATGCCACGACCCGCCCCGTGTTCGACGGCTACAAGGCGGCGCGGTACAGCAAGAAATATCTTGCCGAGCATGAAGCCGAGCTTGCCAGCTACCGGGCGGCCAAGGCTGCTATGAATGATATTCTGGCCGGGGCCAAGCTCCCCAAGATGGACGCGCTCAAAAAGTCCCGCCGTGAGCTGGCCGAAAAGAAAAAGGCCCTTTATGCGGAATACCGCAAGGCCCAGGAGGATATGCGGGAGGCCGTGGCAATCAAGGCCAACATCGACCACCTGCTCGGCGCAACCGGCGGGCGGGAAAATAAGGCACAGGAGCGATAGCGACAGGCCGCAGACAAAAGGCGCTATGCGCCGCCACTTAGGGACAAAGTGTCCCGAAGTCAGCCGGGTTTGGGGAGGCTCCCCAACAAGCATTTTTGCAGGCCCCTCGGGGCGCAAAAATAGCGAGTGTCTATACACTCGCCCTGCTTGCCGTTCCGTGCAACCCCGAAAATGGCACAAAAAAACGGAGTCCGCGTTTTCACACTTCCCCCGTTTCTTTGGCGTCTTTGATTGCCCGGATTATAGTTTCTACCAGCCGCAAGTCCTTTTCGTCCATAGAACTGAGCATCACATCAATGCGGCTTTTGCACCCGCTGGCGGCTCCCTTGTCTGGATAAAAGAACTGATCCACCGATATATCGAACCTTGTCACCAACTGATAGAAGATGTTCAGGCTGGGATGTTGGCCGTCGTTTTCGTGGTACATGACGGTACGGGGATCGCGGTCAATGATAAAGGCCAGTTGTTCCTGTGTCATCCCGCTGGCTTCTCTTTTGCGCTTAATCTCGCGCCCTATATCGTGGAAATCAAATTTGCGCTCATCGCGTTCAAATCGCATAGACATCACCAAATGTAATTTTACATTTCAGGTGTTAGTATTTGAACGATTTATGTTTTCATACTACTACATATTTAATTTCACCATATTTCGATGAATTTCAAAATAGCAGTTGACACGAGACTTGATTTGAGTATAATAGAATTTAGATGAACATCAAAATAGAGGCAGGTGAATTAGCGTTGGGACTACATGATACATTGAAAGCTCTTTCCGATCCTGTTCGTCGAGATATTTTGGAACTACTAAAGAGCGGGCGCCTTTCGGCTGGTGATATTGGGAAGCACTTTGATTTGTCAGCGGCTACCATTTCTCATCACTTGAGCCAATTAAAAAAGGCTGGTCTTGTGCTTGAGACAAAATATAAGAACTTCATATTTTATGAACTCAATGTAACCGTCTTTGAAGATGTTTTAATTTGGGTTTCCCAATTTACAGGAGGTAAGGACAATGAAAATTAGTAAACGCATGGTATTGTCATCAATCGTGTGTGTGTTGCCGTTGGTAGTATCCGCGCTATTGTATAGACAATTACCCAATCAAATGCCTATTCATTGGAACAGCGTTGGGGAGGCGAATGGATTTATTGGAAAAAATATCGGAGCATGGGGCATCCCCCTTTTTATGCTTGCCATTCACTTGGTTGTTGCCATTAAAACCGAAAATGACAAATCCAAACAACACCTTTCGGTTATTACAAAGGGGCTTTGTTTTTGGGCCGTTCCGTTGGCTTCGGTCATCTTTGTTCCTCTTTCTCTTTTTAAGGCGGCGGGATATGGACTGAATATTACCAAAATTGTCTTGGCTATTGTCGGGGTACTCTTTATTGTTGCAGGTAATTATCTTCCCAAAAACCAGCCAAACAGTATTGCTGGATATAAATTACCGTGGACAAAAAACAACCCCGATAACTGGAATAAAACTCATAGATTTGCAGGTGCAATTTGGGTTATTTGTGGGTTTGTATATATAATTATTTCTTTTATACCACTTGATAACGGACTTGCAGGTTTAACCATTCTGGCTACAATAATTGCTTTGCTGGCACCTATCATTTATTCGTATATTGGGGAAAAAGTTGATAGCCAGAATAAAAGCGCATAAAGAGGGGCTTTTAGATGATTGGCATAATATGCGCGTGGTTCAATATCGTAATTTGTGTTGGAGTGCCAACTGCTGTTTTTGCATTTCTTCTAAAAAAATCGAAGCAAAGTCTTAAAATTTTTTTAGTCGGCGGGTGTACTTACTTGATCTCGCAGGTATGCATTAGGCAACCAGTTCTCTCGATTTTGGAAAGTATAGATGCCTACAAGATTTTTGAGATTTCAAACCCGGTTGGATATATGCTTTTCATTTCTATTACCGCAGCACTTATAGAAGAATTTGGTAGGTACATAGCATTTCATTTTGTTACCAGAGATTGCACCGTCAATAATATTCCATTATATTACGGCTTTGGTCATGGTGGAATAGAGGCTTTATCAGTTGGAATAAACAATATCTTTCTTATCCTTTTTTCCTCTGATTATCTTGCCAGCACAGGAGCGAGCGTTGCATTAGCGGGGGTAGAGCGTATCTCTACTCAAATTGCTCAAATTGCATTCTCGTTTATTGTTTTTTACGCTTTTCATAAAAAGAAATATCGGTATTTGATGTTGGCGATTGTTCTTCATACCGTATACGATTTCTCTGTGATACTGCTTAACTATGGGCTCTCTCCATCTGTACTTGAAATGTTACTTTTTGTTGTCTCGATTGTGCTATTACTGTTCACTATGAAATATAAAAAAGGAGTGTTTCAAAATGAAGAAAATTGTTAAAGTCCTATTCTGCCTTGTAGCCATTGTTGCACTTGCGTCTTGCGGGAGCAATAAATTGCCAGAGTGGGCCGACACAGAAGTACTAACAGAAAATGCCCGCGTGCTAATTGATACCTTGAATGATTTTGATTATGAGGGCGTTGCGAAAATTTACAATAACCCCGCCGTGGATGCGTCGACTTTTGAGGCAAGCGGAAAGACCGTAGAAAGCCTTGGCGCATTTGAGGATTATGGTGATGTTTCATTTGCTTCGGGGAAAACGGATGATGGGAAAGAATTTGTCCGTGTTATCCAGATTGCAAACTATGAAAGCGGTAAATTAACTTATACGGTGAGTTTCTTTGAAGATGGAGCTGTGGCAGGTTTCTTCGTCAAGCAATAAATTCCGCATCAATATTTACGGGAGTCTAATAGCATGAATGAAAATGAATGGGTACGATGCCCGATTTGTGGGAATAAAACCCGAGATCGAATTAGGGTAGATACCATCTTAGTAAATTACCCTTTATATTGCCCGAAGTGTAAGCAAGAAACATTGATAAGCGTAAGACAACTTAAAACAACAGTTATCAAAGAGCCAGACGCACAGACGCAGAGCCGATAACCCGTAGCTGTAAGCACGGATTATCGGCTCTTTCTTTTGTTACAGCATAAACACCCAATCACAAAACCGTTGCTACACAACGATCTTGCGTTTGCGATGTTGCGGCGGTTTGAAACATTATATTTCAAGCCGCCGTTTTCCGCTTTGAAAATTGGAATACGGGGGGCGTGTTAAAGTCGCCCTTTTTTGAGGACACGGCGGTATCCGGGAGGTATCGCCGTGTCCATTTTACTATTCCATAGCCTGCATGATCTCCACCAGCTAAAAAAAGCTCAGTCCCACCTCCGGGTAAGTCTGGCTACGAACATGAAATATTTCAGTCTGTAAATAGAAATATAATTTCGTGTGTCCGTATAGCGTCATGCTGTGCGGGCGCTTTTCTTTTATCCTCTGCCCGCTTCGAGACACTTTGTCCCGAGGTTGGTAGGGGCGGCCCCGGCTGTCGATCCCCGCCGTCCCTCCGTCCAGATCGCCACCTGTTAACCAAAATCTGAACGGAGGAAAAGATAATGACTACCATCAATCTGAAAGACTATTACCCTTGGTACTTAACCAATGAATATATCGAAGTTTCCGATGAAGTGGCCGCCGAGCTCCGGGCTGGCAAGCTGGCCGAGGCCGCTCACGCCGAGCGTGTCCGCTACAACAAGTCGTACTATTCCCTCGACTGTGATGACGGGATCGAATACTCTGCCTGTGTGCATGAGCCGTCCCCGCAGGAGCTGCTGGAGCGCATGGATCGTTTCTGCCATCTTTGGAACGCTCTCAACTCCCTGCCGGAGATCCAAGGTCGTCGGGTGGATGCCCACCTCATTCTTGGCAAGAGCTACCGTGAGATTGCTCGGGACGAGGGCGTGGACAAAAGCGCCGTCCGCAATTCCGTCTTGTGCGGGATCGAGGCCATGAAAAAATATTTGAGAAAAAATCTCTAATCAGCATCTCCATTTACCCCCTTTTTTCTGGTGGTATATGAGAGGAGGTTTTTCTTCTTCACAATGGAATAGCGGGCGGCCCCGAGCATAATGCGGGGAGCCGAGCGGCGGGTGCGCTGTGACTTCCTCCACGGGAAAGAGCGACCAACACCAGCGCCGAAAATGGGATGGGCCATCCCACGGCCACGATCCATCGTTGGACAGGCTGGCCGCCTGTCCCTCCGAGCCGCAGTTATCCGTTGTGCGGGAGCGTCACGCCGAATATCGCTGTCTTGTGGCAGGGCAAGAAAATGAGCGCGGCGCTCCCAATTCTATAAAGCAGCTTCGAGACAGAGTGTTCCGAGGTGGAGAAAGACGAAGGGCCAGCACTTCCGGGTGCTGGCCTTTCCTGTTTCTCCATCGGACAGCGGAGATCAAAATTAGAATGAGGAGGTTTTACCGTGAAATTAACCACACAGGAACTTGATGAAATGCAGCGCGTCGATATTGGCGCAACCAGCGCAGACACACTTCCCGATGTCAGCGGTATGGCCTTTCAGAAAGGGCTGTCCCGTGAGGATCGCATCACCCGCTTTATGCAGGGTGCGAAAAATCTGTACTGCTACTGCGTCGGCGGCGTGGGCGTAAAAATTGAATTTGCAGAAAGTGGCCCGTCCTTACAGGACACCTTGGGTGACTTTCTGATCCGTGCAAAAAGTGGGCTGTAACTTCGGTTACGGCCTGTTTTGGACTTCGAGACAGAGTGTCCCAAGGTTGGAGCTATCAAAGGCATCCTTGTTGTCCCTCCCGAACAGAGGTATAATATAGATGTAATGTGATAGGGAAGGAGGACAAATGGCACGAGCAAAAAATAGAGGGTATCAGCAGAAACTTTCCCCCTCTTATACGATCCGACGCTGGCGGCTGGGTGAATACATCCGGCTCTCCAAAGAGGATTTGAAGAAATCAAAGGACTATAAAGACGACAGCAACAGCGTGAAAAACCAGCGCGATCTTCTCAATGATTTTTACCAAATGCACATTGACGAGTTTGAAAGCGCGGCTGAATATGTAGACGATGGGCATACCGGGACAGACGCAGACCGTGAAAACTTCCAACGGCTGCTTGCCGATGTTATGAGCGGCAAGATTAACTGCGTGATCGTCAAAGACCTTTCCCGTTTTGCCCGCAATTACAGCGACGCGGGAAGTTTGATTGATAACCTGTTTGTGCAGATGGGCGTCCGCTTTATCAGCCTTGCCGAGAATGTGGACAGCTACAAAGACCCGGACAGCGTTTCCAGTATCATCGTTCCGATCACCAATGTTATGAACGACCAATACTGCTATCAGACCTCAAAGAAAATCCGACAAGTCTTTGACTACAAGCGGCGCAACGGCCAGTATATCGGTTCCTTTGCTCCCTACGGTTATATCAAAGACCCAAAGGATAAGCACCAGTTGATCGTGGACGAGGATGCGGCTGAAATCGTCAAACAGATTTATGCCCTGTGTCTGCAAGGTACGACCAAGCGGCATATCTCCTTTTACCTCAACGAGCATGGCGTTCCCAGCCCGACGGCATACAGACGGGCCAAGGGCCTGCCGGTTTCCTCAACCTCCGACGATCCCATGTGGGGCGACCGGGCAATTTGGAATATCCTTACCAACCCCATTTATACCGGGGATTTGGTACAGGGCCGCCGCCGTGTAAAAAGCTACAAGGTGCATGAGATCGAAGCCGTCCCCGAGGATGAATGGGTAACGGTTCCCGATACCCACGAAGCCATTATCGACAAGGAGTCCTTTGAAAAGGTACAGGCGCTTTTGAAGCGTGATACCCGGTCAGCACCTAAAAGCCGGGAGCTTCATCTGTTCAGCGGGTTCCTGCGGTGTGCCGACTGCGGCAAGGCCATTACCCGGAGCCAGAGCGGAAAAAATGTCTACTACGCTTGTTCCACTTATAAAAACCGTTCCCGGCTGGCCTGCTCCATGCACTCTATCAAGCACAACCGTCTGGAGGCTGCCGTCCTGTTTGCCATTCAACAGCAGGTGCATTTGGCGGTTTCCTACTCGGAGTTGGTGGCTCGTATCAATTCGGCTCCAATCAAAAAAAGCCAGTCTTTCCGACTGGACGATTTGATTAACACCAAGGAGCGCGAACTGGCGAAAGTCACCCGCTACAAGCAGTCTCTTTATCAAGACTGGAAAGACGGGGAAATCACCCAACAGGAATACCGCACCATGAAGGCCGACTACGAACAGCAGTCCCAGCGGCTCTCTGATATTCTGGTGCGGTTGACCGCTGAACGGGCGGAGCTGGCAAACGGCGTTGACCAGGAACACCCGGCGCTGGTGGCATTTATGAAGTTTGAGAATATCGACAGCCTGTCCCGTGAAATCCTCATTGAGCTGATCGACCACATCAAGGTTTACGAAAACGGCAATATCAGCGTCCGCTTCAAGTTTGCCGACGAGCTCCGCAAGATTGCCGAATACATTGAAATCAACACCACAACCGATCCCGCCGTAGCGGGCTAAGCCCGCTACACACCCTTTCGACAGTGTGTTTTCCTAATAGGAAACATTCATAAGAAATGTATACACACCATCCGCCAACGATTTCCAATCAAGTCCCTCCAACGTTGTGTAGATGATCGTAAGAATTCCCTTAAGGCCTGTGCCAATTGTATTCCCAATAGCACCCCAGTCCACTGTCGCAATAAAACCATTTAAGGTCTGATAAATCGCCGTTCCTACTGATTCCCAATGAAGCGTAGTAACAAATTCTTCCAGAAAGTAAACGATCGTATTAAGTCCATTGGCTATCGTAGAACCAACGAGATTCCAGTCTACTGTCTCTAAAAATCCGTTTATAAAGGTTGCAATATTATTTGCAATATTTCTGGCTTTTTCCTGAATGCCGGTCCATTCAATACTTTCCAGTGCTTCATTCAGTTTCTGCCCGATTATCGCACCTAAACCATAGAAATCTCCAGCCTCAAATGCTGCTTTTAACCTGTCCGCAAAAGACTGCACATCACTCTCAATCGGAACTTCCTCAAACATTTCTGATGGTGATACAGTTCCACCAGAGCCGCTTCCAGAATCTGAATCTTTATTATCAATTACATTTAGTTCATCGAACGAATACAGCGAATTTGCCGCCTTTTTTGCCGCGTTCGCTGTATTGTTTAATGACTTTGCATAGTTCTGCTGAACGGCTGTTGCCTGTGTAAATGTACTCTTTCCGGTAATCGCTGCTATAAACTGTCCAACTTTGGAAATTGCAGCCGATAATTGGTTGATAAAACTTGTCAATATCGGGCTTACCACCGACAACAATGGAGCAAATGCGGATGCAAGACTATTTTTAAGCTGCGTTAATGCAGACATCAGTGCAGATATGTCAGCATTCGCACTGGAAGAATATTGTGCAAGGTTCTGAAATCCCTGCTTCACCCCATTGATTACAGCCTGCATCCCCATTCTGGCAACAAGAAGTTTAAACATATTCCCAAGTTTAAAAATACTGCTGCCAAGCCCGCTTGATCGGTTTTTCAGATTCTTAAATAACCCAGGCAGTCCTGTCATTCTCAGCGCAAGTTGTCCAACCGCTTTCGCTGCACTCGTCCCCGCCTTTGCTACGCCCCGAAGCATTGCAGACGGCGCACTCTTTGCAATATTTAAAAGTCTTCCTGGTACTGCTGCCGCGGAATCTCCCAGCATCCGAAAACCATTTGCTAATGACTGTAATATACCAATTTGCTTTTGTTCCGCTGTGGCAGAGCTTTCCAGATTCCTCTTATAGTTTGCAAGTTCTCTCTCTGCAAGTAAAAGCTTTTGATAAGCCTGATCATACTCCGCATTTCCAAATCCAAGTCCTTTATTATTTTGTAAATGCTCAAGCTGTGTTTTATATAAACTTACTTTCTGTGTAAGATTTTCAAATCCTGCTGCCGCCTGCTTTGTATCTCCACCAGAAAATCCCTGTGAAAAAGACTTTTTTATTTTATTACTTGATTTATTTAACGAATTGATCAGTCGCTCAACGATGCTTTTTAATTCATTTGCACCTTTTACAAACTTTGAATTGTCTATTCCAGTTTCGACAATTTCCTCGCCAATTTTTCCCACCTTTTCACCACCTTATCATAGGCGGCTCAAAGGCTCTCTGACCTATCCTAATAAATTGTTAATTTCCTGCTCTTCCTGTTTCTCCTGCTCCGTCTTTTCAACGATCAGGTCACAGATTTTTTTATTCTTCCGGTAAAACTCCTTTTCCCATTTATCAAGAGTTTTTCCCTCCAGCTTTTTCGTTCGGATACGGACAACTGTTGCAAAAACACCCTCCCGGATCTCCATAAAATATCCAAGGAAGGTCCACCAGTGCATATACTTCTCTGCTCTGGTCTCTCTTCCTGCAACTGCATTGACCGCCGGGAAAATAATCGGTTCATCCTGTGTCCAGTCCATTTTCCGGACATTTTCACCTTCATCATCCTGTGTTCCTGCATCTATGAACCAGTTTGCCTGTTCCGCTGCCTCCTGATAAAGCCTTACAGGCATCTTTTCAAGGTCTGGATAAAGAATATAGAGCATGGTATATATTTTCTCTTCATGCTCTAATTCTCTGTCATTCATTGCCTCAAAAATCTTTAATATGTCCCTGAAATCCGTGCGTATCCTCCAATCCCTGCCGCCAACCTTTAAAGTCAGTGGCAGGGTTCCTATACTCAAATTTTTCCCGGCATATAAGAACCGGTGTATCTCTGCATACGTTTCTTTGTCTTATTCACTTCTATGTTAAATTCCCTGGTGATAACCTTCGCAATTGTCTCTAAAACATTTTCAAAGTAGAATTTTCCATTAATCGTGGTCAATGGACTCTGCTCATTGAAAAATGCTGCTGTAGAATCACCATTGATAATGTAGTCAATTTCCTGCTTTATTTTATCCGATACCAGCATTACTCCCTGCACACCCGGATTATCCCTGATCATCGTCTCAATTTCGCCAATCCGGTTGATCACTGTTTCATATCTGCTGATAATATCTGTATCTGTCGGATTAAATACTAATTCACCGATCTGCCGTCCCTGTGTGTTTTTAATAATATAAGTGCGCACACCGGTATCTACCGTAAGTTCCATGCTGTTATTGTTTCCATTGAAATTTCTTACTTTTCTGTTCTTATTACTCATTGTCTCGTCCTCCTATGAATTTAGGTGGCAGCATAGGCACTGCCACCCACACGTGTTATATATTAAGCGTCTGCCTAATACCTTATGCTGGTAATGCTGTTTTCGCCGTGAAAGTTGGTACTTTGTTTTTGATTGTCACGGTACCCTCAACACGGTTTCCTGCGTAATTTACAGTATATGGAATACTTACATTTGCCTTTCCACCGATTGATTTTGGTTTCACAATAACCTCTTCCATCCATGCTTTATGTGTCTCTGCTTCTGTATCCTCTACAAGCACCTCCATGATGAATGTTCTGCAGCTATCATCAACCTTACGGTTCATTGCGATATCCACAAGTTTCTCGTAAAAAGCTCCATCGGAAGGATTTGCATAATAAGGATCTACTTCCACGGACGGTGTATATCCATTATCCTCTGTATAGTTTTCTCCTGTTACATCCTGTCCTACGGTCACATCCGGGTTAAGTTCTGTAGACATTTCATCTACATTCTTACCCACCAGGAACCATGCCGGTGAGCTTTTTGTTACATCAAATGTACTGTCTAAGTACTGTGCAAAACATTTCCTTGCTAATTTCATAAAATCCACTCCTTTTCATATTCCTGTTCATACAGTAAATTTAATCCTATGATCCAGTTCTCAACTCCTGCCTCTGTCCTTCCGTCCAAGTGTGCCGGTGTCGTCCGCTGAATCTGTGTTATCTTTCTTCCTTCGGTCAGCTCCGGGTATTCTGTCAACTGCTGCATTCCGTCCTCTGTTGGTATCGGTTGCATTTCTAACCACCTGCCAAGATTATCAAGAAAAGTGCAAATCTCAATTCTTCTGTTCTCTCTCACCGGCTTATCACGGAACACAACAGTAAATGGATACTGACATTTCAATTCCACATTACCGGTTACACTTTCTTTGTCCGAGATAATAACCGCACCGCCCAAAGCATAAAATGCAATTCCTTTTGATTCCTCCAGAAAAGAAAAATCTATGCTCTGAGTACTTTTCAGTACCGGATATTCATTTAAAAGGTACATTAATGCGTTCGTTATTGCTTTCTGACCTTCAATATCATTTTTGAGCTGTTCTTTTTCCATGATCAACTTCCTTTCAGAATGTTTTCTATACCTTTCAACCAGTCGTCCATATGGTTTTTTCTGGCAGTCTCAAACCATTGTGGTGTTGCCTCAACAAGTCCATATTTCAAGTTTTTATCTGTTAAAATTTTAGTTTCTCCCTCCATAGCCCATGGACTTTTGCTTATCTCACCGATCATGACTTTTCCACCATATAGAAATCTTCCCATTGGTGGAGCCCCAGCACATACTTTTCCAGTTCCCTGCAACGCCGCACTTCTTGCCTTTGTCATTTGTATAAAGTTACCTATTTGTATTGGCATGTACGGTTCCATATCATTCATGATCTGACCATCTAACCAATATTGGGCTTTTTGGAGTTTTTCACCATATTGTTTCAAATTCAGCTTGACCTTAACATTACCTTTAACGATACTGTAATCTTCAAAATGCTGCGCTTTGAACCCTTTTGCCATTACCTGCCTCCAATCTCCAAATGCGGGATTGTCTTATATAAATCTGCTTTATTTACAAGGAATAAATCATCATAACGATCACTCATATAGCTTAAGAACCCATCTTCATAGTCAGCATCCATGATTGCAGCTTCCTGATACTCACCCTGAATAAAGAAATCTATCCCTTCCTGAAACGTGAAAGCCTGATTTTTCTCGGTATAAGCGTTCCATGACTTTGGTTTTAAATACTCTCTTTTTTCTTCTGGTGATGTTTCAACAAGCATCTTTTCATTGCTATTTTCATATTTTATGAATACTTTGGCAGAATCCGCATTTTCCAATCCTGTTGTACTTCTATTCCGCCCGGCAGTAATCTGTAACTCAACTCCGCGGATCACGGTTGGATACCATGTAATTTGCTTTTTTACCTTCTGCTGGTTGAATACTGTGATTGTATCTGTATACATGACTCTCCTTTTAAAAAAGACCAATTTCAAATCTGTAGATCATCCATTGGTCTTTGCTTTTTACTCATATCCTCTGTAAAACAGATTTGGGCTTACATTCTGTAAATACTCTTCAGCTGCTGCCAAAAGATACATATTCTGCTTCTCCTGGCTTGTGAGGATAGCATCTAATTTATTTTTTCCTACCTCAAAGCTAATACTTTCACTTCCTGCCGAATGTGACTTGATCACTTTTCCTGCGTCATATTCTGCTGTACGTTTTTCAATAGCCTGCATTTCATCAGCCAGTCTACACACAGCTTTCTGTATCTGCTCTCTGGCAAATTCTTCAAGCTGCGCGTATCCGATCTTCCTGATGTTTCCGGAGGTAAGAAAATCAAGCTTATCGCTGGCTTTCTCATTCCATTTTGGAAACTCTGTCTCACTTACACTTTCACCAAAATATTTCTGCCTATAGAAGTCGTATGATGTGTATCCCATATTTAGCCCTTGATCTTTCCAATCATCTCTTCATCAAGTTCCTTGATTCCGTAGATAATATCAAACGAAATTGTATCCTGCTTATGTTTTGTGTCATAATCGATTACAACCCTCACACCAAGACCATTGGCAGATGCAATATATGCTTTTGATGCACCCATAGGAAGCGAAAGATTTCTTGTTACCAGAGCAATTCCGTTTCTGTGAAATGCCAGTGAATTTGGCTCTTTGATCAATAATGCATCCACTTCTGTGAAATCTGCGTGCAGTGGCTGGTCAATCTTTACAGTTTCAATTGTCCCGCCCACCGCAGTAGCCTCTTCCACGATCGTATATTTATATCCTTCAACGATAAAGGAATCACCTTTTTTCACAGTGCCAGTAGCTGCATCCACATCTGTAAGTTTTACTGTTTCCTCGCCTTTCTTTGCAGTAACTTTATATGCGGTCGCTGTTCCTGTCGCCACAGGTGCATCCGGGCAATTCTGATCCATATAGGTATCAAATGAATATACTTTTCCAATCTCTGCATCCCTCAAAGCTTTCTCGCTTCCAGATTCTGATACCTTTGACATATTATCAGACATTACATAGCGATACTTATGTGTTGGATGCATGACAACACGTCTGTTTGCTAACGGCACCTTCGCAACATCAAAGAGCTTTGCCATATTACCGATATCTTCCGGCTTTGTCGCTCTCGCATTTCCTTTCACGATGTGTTTCGCATGTTCCAGTCCGACCGCAATAAGGTCTTCATCAATTGCCTGTGCGATTGCCTGCATTGCCGGAGTGACAATCTGTGTTGAGAAATCCTTAATGTTCAGCGTGAGTTCCTTTGATGTTACCGGAACAGTAATGTCACGGAATCTGTCCATTTTTACAAGTACTGATCCTTCTGTTGCATCCTGGTTTGATGTTTCTCCTGTAAAGTTCTTAGCAATGAACTTTGCTGGTTTTCTTACTGTGATTGTGTCTCCAACCTTCACAAATTCTTTTGAATAATCTTTATGGACCAGATTGGCCATAACAAGATTTGCCTGTAAAACCATCAAAGCCTCATTTGCAATAATCTTCGGTGTTAAAAAATTGTTTGGCATATTATTCTCCTCTCTTAGCTATTCTGCTCTCTCCATTTTTTGTACGTCTCGAAATCCATGTTATTTGGATCTCCCTTAATTCTTGTGTCTGTCTGGTTTCCCATCGGCTCCGTGAAAACTGCTGCATTATCTGCATCATCCTCTGCCTGTTCCGATACCAGAATGTTTGGAATGTCTTTTCCTTCTGAATCTTTGACCATTGCGTTAAAAAGATCATCCATTGATTTTCCTTTGGCTGAATCATCCGCAAGCTTTTTTTCAAGCTCTGCCGTGATGGCATTTCTGGTAATATCATTTACGAAACGTTTTTCTTTCAGATATTCTGCTACCGTAGCGTGTCTCTCAGCCTCTTCCTCTTTTTTCTTGCGGTCTGCGCGCTCGTTCTCCAATGTTTCAGTCGTCTCTTTCAACTTTTCCTGAAGATCTGCCACATCCACACCATCAAACTTTTTCAGTTTATCCGCTGTCTCATCCAACAGTTTCTGTGTCGATTCTGCTTTTTCCACCTGATCGTCATAATCCTTCTTGGTGCGGTAGTTCTCATGAACTTCCTTCTCCAGAGTGCTTTTCTTATCCTCTGGCACCTCAATCCCAAGACCTTCCAAAATTTTAAAAATATTTTTCATGTTGCATATCCTCCTCTTCCCGTATCTTTTACCTGCTCGCCAGCAGCATTAGGATTTGTCCTTACCCCCGGACTCGGCAATGCGGCTGCCATTCCGCGAAATAAAAAAAGAGCCTGATACACGACTTTCATCATGTATTAGGCTCAATGGCTCATCACTTTACTTAGGGGCTCGATTTCTGTAATAATCTTCGTATCCTTGCAATGTTTACAATATGCCGGGAATGATATTAATACTGTGTCCCGCCGTACTTTCAACATCTTTTCCCCACAATCAGGGCACGGATACCAGAATGTTTCTTTTTCTCGCATTCTATCACCTCTTGTCCATATTATATGCTTTCACTTCACTTTTATCAATCACTTTTTTTGCCGGATCACCAACATATAACCTGTCATATTGTGGTTTCAAATCATTTTCTTCACAGAATTGTCCATACTTTTTATTATAATATGCCACTTTTTCTTTTGCTTTCTGGTATTGAGCGTCAAGTGCTTCTCTGGTTTCGTCATCCTCAGCTTTGTCCATTGCCTCCTTATAGCCGTTCTTTTGTATCTTCCACTTTCTGATCGTGCGCTCAAGTTTTCTTTGTGCCTGCTGCAAATCATACACTTTTTTATTTTCTTCTGTATCGATTTTTTTGTAGTTATTTTTGCTCACTCCGTCTATCCATGTACCGATGGAATGTCTGCAATTCCAGCCCAATATTCCCTCGCCGGTTCCGTACCCGGTCTTTTCAATAAAATCCGGGTGCAAACTTCTGGCTTTCTCAGCTTCTTTTGTGTACTCTTTTGCAAGTCCCAGCTTTACCAGATCCACATAAAACACCTGTCCCTGCCACGATTCATGGTTTGCAGGTTCTGGTATCGGCGTACTTCTTGCACCAACATGCGCAGATGTCAAAACAGCCCACACATCCATCTCCGCCATACGCTTTAATGCTATATCCCCAGCCGCCTTTGCAATCCCTGTTCTGACTGCCCGGAGAGTTGCCGTTTCCACTGTATCTTTGTGTCCTGATGGATAGCTTACCGTCCCGCCTTCTTTTACAGCCTTGTCAATTGCTTCCTTCACGGCCTGTGATCTGCTGCATGTTCCTGTCTGAACTTTAAATAGAGCCTCATCACAGGCATCAATAAATGTTACCTGCGCCGCTTTAGCAATCGTTCCTGTAAGATTCTTTAATTCTCCCTTTGTTGCTTCATAATTTCTTTCAAGGATTCTGATATATTCCGGTGACATTTTTGTGCCAATCGCTGCTGCAAGTCCGGCGGCTTCATACTCTGCATCCTCATATCTGAGTGCTGTAATTCCTGCATCCTTAAAAGCCTTCTTTACAACCTTATTGCTTTCGGCTGTCTGTTTTTTTATCTCTTTCATAATATCCGCCAAAAGCGAATCAGACTCCTGCAGCGTTTGTATATTCCACATATTTGTCTGGGAAAGCTTAAATTCCTCTCCTCGCTGCAATCGTACCATGATACTCCGCACAATCCGTTTTATGATATATTCTTTTAATCCTGCTGCAAGGCTCTCACTTTTATCTGTGATCTCCTGTAAATATTCTGGTGTCAGCATATATTATTCCTCGTCATATTCTATTCCATCAGCCTGATTCTCTGATTTTGCCTGTTCAATTAATGCTTTTGCCTCTTCCCTGGAATATTTTAAAAACTTCACATAATATTCTTCCCACGGATAAATGCCCCGTACCGCCAGATTATAGTGATGTACTTTATCCTCCTCAAAATTGTACGTGATATCTCCAAAGGCATAATTTGCTGTATAATTGCCTACCGGTGCCAGATTATATAAATCGGCAAATACTGACTGCGCATAAAAAACCTGATCAAGACATACCTGTAATGCATCCCTAATATCTTTGATCAGCTGTATGGTCCTGCGATCGTCTGATTCCACCTGCGTTGCTGTTACCATCCCGGTTTTCTGGTCAAACACAAAATATCCATTAGAATACCCGCATTTGTACCCAATGTATGAAAGCTGTGCATTGATTCCTTTGATCCTTTCATCTACCTTCAAAGGTCTTTCCACCGCCTGATAAAATTCCTGATCTCCCTCGCCCGATACCGGAATGAAATGTCTCGGTAAATCCAATTCAACCTCCTCATTTACCTTGTGTCCCGGTTCTCTTACAAGCCTTCTGTCGATCAGTTCCAACGCTCTGCTGTCCTTCACTTCCTCACTGTATCTGCTGTATGCAATATCCAAATCTTTTAATTCTTCCATCGCGTCAGAATAGATTGCCATTCCCAAAGGACTGTCAACATCTATGTCATTGGCCGCCGGCATCCGAAGCACCCCGAACATCATCCCATTTAAGCCAACTTCGTTTTTTGTTGTAATTGATACATCCGGCAGTAAAGTATTCCATTTTGTCTGGCTTAATTCAATCTCTTTTCCAAGTTCTCCTGAATTGCTGCTTACATATGCCCTATTGGAAATCTGGTAATATTTCACACTCTTGTAATCACCATCTCCATAATTGACCTTTGCATCAAAAAATCTGTGATATTCCTGCTTGGTATAATATTTATCATTCTCTCTGTAGCGATCTTCAAATATAATCCCGGCAATCAGTCCATTTCCATCTTTCCCAACAATTTCAAATCTGTCCGGTGTCACAAAGTCAGCACCCACTCCGTTTGGTTTTATAATAATCGTGCCGCTTGCACAGCCATATTCTACCCAACGGCGCAGATTGGGCATGATCGCCCTTTTACACCATTCTGTCATATAGTCTTTCCTGCTGCCATCGAATGTGATTTCCAGTGCCAGATTGGTCAGTCTGGCTGTCTCGGAGCACACAGCTTTTGCAAATTTAATTGTCTTGATTCCTTTGGTATGATCAACCCAGGATGCTTTTCCCTGATATACATCCATCCAATCTGTTATTGCATCCTCCATTGCATTTGAAGTAATTCCTGTCACACCAAATTCATTTTTGATATTTCCTTTGAACATTCTTATTATCCTCTCTTTCCACATTCCAAGTGTCTGTATAATTCCCATTTCATCCTCCTAAGCTTTATGTTCACTTCTACGCCACAGTGGTTCATAACTATATCTCACGGCATCTATCGTGTGGTTATCAGCATCCGGATACCCACTGATCACATTCCCATCTTTGTCTCTCTCATACTCATATTCTGTAAATTCTTTATATGCGTGAGGTGTTCTCGCCTGATCAATAACAATCGTCTTTCCCTGCAACCATTTCATCCCATACTCTACGCTTCCCGGTCCTTTAATTGCAGGTCTTGCCGGTAACCCGATATCAACATAGTCACCTACAGATTTTTTCTCAGCACTATCACATACAATTTCATAGTCATCATATCCATGATCAATGATCCACTGCCCTGTCTGTGTATTCTTTGTCTTTTTGACTACGTTTTCCGCAATCAGATATATCTTTTCCTGTGCCGGATTATAGTAACTTCTGATAAATGCGTAAGGATCAGGAAACCATCCCCAGTCTACTCCCTGATAGATACGATCCATTCTTGCAATCTCATCATCTGTAATCTCTCTCAGTTCCAAATAATCGAACACCATACCTCCATTTCCATTCGCCACGCCCATATATTCATGCTCATATGCATCCGGGTTTACCTCCCGTAAGTGCTCTGCTTCTTCTATGAAATCTCTTCCCAGCCATTCCGGCGGCACATCTTTATATGTTGAATGGTGTACGCACATCGACTCCTTTGGTGTCTTTACGTAGATATTAACCCAATTACTGTTGCTCTTCGGTGGATTGAAAAACTTAAATACATATGCATCATTACCACCACGGATAGCCGACTGTTCTATATTTCGCGCTTCCTCTGGTCCACTGAACTGGTCTAACTCCTCAAATATCACAATTCCAATATAACCGAATGGCGGTTTGATAGATTTAATCTTTCCAGGATCATCCGCACCTCGAAAATATATTTTCTGTCCAGTCGGTGTATATGTTATTTCGAGTGGGCTTAGTCCAAACTTCCAGTTGTCACGGTCAAACATTGGGTTCTCTGCCTGCTTATCGCATGACCACTGCATTTGTGCATATACAGAATCTCTCAATGTGTCTTTTACCTTTCTGATCACCAATGCATGAATATTATGATTGTTTTCCATAAGTTCATAAGGAATGATTGTTCCACAGGATGATTTGGTACTTCCTCGTCCTCCTTCAAAAACATATTCTCTATGACCATGTTTCCTGATATCTCTCACAACTGAATGAAATGTATCTGCCACAACATCCAGATCCGTATGATACGTTCCCCTGTTCAAAGCTTCCTCTTCGCGCTTCTTTCGCTCTTTCTCCATCTCTTCAATTACCAAAGCTTTTTCGAGTTGGTTACATGCACTCAATCTATCAGATATTTCTATGTCAAGACCAAAGGCGTCTTTCTCCTCTCCTCGTATCACACGGCTTCTAAATTCTTGTATTTCTTTCAGTGTACAGAGCCTCTCACTTTCAATCTCCTGCTGCCTTTTGGCTATATAGGCAGATGTTTCAACATTTTTCAACAACCTTTGTCCAATAGAATAGGCGGTTTTCTCTGAATATCCCGCCCTTTTTGCAGCTTCTGTTGCGTTTCCACATTCAATGTAAAAATCCGCAAATTTCTTTTGTTTTGGCGTTATTTTCTTCATCCACTGACTGCCTTATATATTTCCAGCAGGCACTCAATAATTTCCAGTTGGGAAGCACTGCTCATAATCTCGTAATTCTGCTCTTTCCACTCTCCTTTTTTCTTAAAAAAGTGAAGAACTTTAATATTTAATGCTGTAATTGTTATAAAATGTTGAGTTTTTGTTGAAAAAAATTGTCTCCGGCTTACGGTAACAGCTAAACCCTGCTGCAATATTGCCATCTGCAATTTTTGAATCGTTTTGTTTGCATTCATCCTGCTGCCACCTCCGAAAAAAAACATAAAAAAAGAGCCAAATACACGGTTTTCCTCCATGTATTTGGCTCATCGGCTCTGTTACACATATTATATTTTCTTTTTTGATGCAAGTCAACAAGTTGCACCGGTGCAACTGCTGCACTTTTAAATAAAAAGGACATACCGTTATGGTACATCCTCTTGGTAGTCAACCGGAATTGAACCGATGCCTTGTCTATCAACCTGTTCTGCCAGCCTAAACTATCTTCTACCTTATGCAAGTTACCCGGAATTGCACCGGGCTCTCCGCTATGCGGTATTCTCCTCTGTGAACTATAGCCTTGCAACTTAAATATACCATATCCCATTTATAAATTCAATTTCTTTCGTTTGCGTTCCCATTGCTGCAATACATTATTTACTAACTTTTCGTCTTTCCCAGACAATCCTGGATATGTTCCATATTCGTCATGTTCATATCCGTTATGAGTGTGTGGCAATGCTCCATTATGCTTCTTTCCTTTCACATCAATTTGCTTCACTCTTTCCCCTTCAGCATCATGAAATGTGATATATTTAATGTCGTTGAATTTATCTACTGTAGCATATACACGCCCTGGTGTCATTGTTTCCATCGGAGCCTTCGCTCCGCCATCATTGGCTCGGACTACTTTTACATTTCCGAATTGTGCAATGGTCTTGTACTCAGTTCCATATCGTTTGCCGCTATCGCTTATCCCACTACTCGCTCCTCTGCCGCCCATTAAATGTCTTTCCTTTCTCCGCGTCTGCCGCGTGTGCTTCTTCTCTGGTCTCCGCTGCTGCCACCCAGTCCACCAGAACTACCACGCCCACCCAAAAATTGTAAATTTACTACCATTGTGATACCTCCGCTTCATGCCATTTTTCACTAAACTGCTTTATGTGTATAATATTTTCCTTGCATTCATCTGGTACTCTGCCATAAAAGATAATCTGTGTAGGCTGTAACCGCTCCACCATCTCATGATAGCCATCCAGAAAACATTGTTTCTTTTCCTTATTGTTTTGTGTTCCAACGGAAGATACTGCAACAACACTTTGTGTAGGTTCTCCATCGAAACACCATTCAAAAGATTCCCGATTACTCCAACAAATCGTAGGAATGACATTGATACCATGCATCTGCCAGTACGCACCCAGCCAATGCTTGCGATAATGATTGTATATCTGCAAGGCTTTCGGAAAGTCCGTATACAAGCTGAAATCTGGCGTTAATACGTACTTGAACCGCTGCAACATCGGAATATATCTATCTGCGTCTGTCCATACTCTATTGAACTGGTAATCATCCAGAAAGAAATGCACTGCCTTATCCTCTGGGTTCTTTGCACTTCTGGCATAGTTAAACCCGATAAATTCTGCATTATTAAATTGTATAGATTCTATTTGTGGTATGTCATACTCCCCAATTCCATTAAATAGCATTCGCTGTACATTTTCATAATTCCTTTGTGTCCTATACATCTTTCCTCCAAAATAAAAAGAGCCGGACATATAAAACATTTATGTTCTATACATTCGGCTCTATGGCGCTAATTATTGTAATAATTTTCTAATCCTTTTCTTCATCTCATATAAGCACTTTTCACTTATATTATTATGTATTATTTTTCTGGTATATCTATACTATCTATTACCTTTCTTATAAAAGCACTTCTAGGGATATTGCTACCTACTACATAATACATTAAAAATAATAATACATATATAATCATCATTTGCAAATTTATGAATATATTCTCTCCATATACCACTCCAATTATTGCCCCACATATAGTTAGTAGTGCAGAATTAAAAATATTAAACGCTTTTTCTTTCTCTATTGCTGATTCAATAACCGCAATATTCTGTTTAACATTTAACTGTCCTTCGAACATATATGTTTCTATAATTTTTTTTATTTCACTATAGTTCTTATACTCATCTCTTATCTTGTATTCTATGCATACCTTTACATACAATCGTTTAAAATAATCCTTATTATTTAAATATCCATACACTATTATCCCAAATGTTAAAACGATTGCTACTAAAACCATTGGTACAATTTTAAATATTTTAAAAATTTCAAATAAATATTCAGCAACAAATAAATTTGCCACAAACAGAACCAATAGTTCGCTTTTCTTGTACCAACAAAATTTAAAAAACTTTTTCATCTTTCGTAATCGCCACCTTTATCATTTAATATATATTATAATACTCCAGGAACGATTTTCAATCACCAATATAACCTAAAGTTCAGTTTACTTGATTTAAAATTTTTCTCATTTGCTCGATATTTCTATCATCAACAATATCAATCACTCCATGAATATTAAACGCAAGACTTTTGAACATGTCTAATGTGTTAATCATACTTTTCGCGTCTTTTTGAGTTATTCCACATAACGCTTCTTTATGTCCTAATTCAATTCCGGCAAGACAGCCTCTTGAATATGCATCATCCTCTGCGCTCCTTGCTCCTAAAAAATAGGCATTTGAGTCTTTAACAGTCTCATAATTTTTACAATTGGTTGCGTCCATATTTTGAATTATACCCATATTCCATGCTTGACACGCATGTTCGTGAATGCATTGCTCGCAAGTTCTTTTAGCTTTTTTATTTGCCATCTATATGCCTCCACTAAAATCTAATATATCAGCTTTGTTCCGCATTCTGGGCAATGCTTTGGTCGCATTTCTTCATAATCATCATTTCTTGCTACTTCATAGCCACAGAACGGGCACTCAATGCCGTCATCAGCATCATCTCCTTGACTATGTACGTTCATGCCATCTATAAACCTGTTTTTCAATGCCTCCGCGGATTCCAATGCATCTATTCCTCCTGTTAAAGCCGAAATTGCCAACCCGGTACGTGTGATCTCTGGAATTGGTGTCTCGATGTTATCTCTAATCAGTTCTAAGATGTCCTTTGCTTCTTTTATTTTCATGCTGTTACCTCCACTAAATTCTAATTTAACTCACTAATCTGCCGACCGTACTATTTTGTAAATCCCGATGGAAAAAACTACATATCCGTCTTGCAGTCCTTCAAATTCGTCTCCGATCATATATTTAATGACACCATGGATTTCTCCACCTAAATATTTGTCATCCTTCCATTCTTTTAAAACTACTTTATCTCCGACTTTGTATCCCCTATCATTTTTTCTGATTTCAAAAGTTTTCTTTCCATCCAGAATTGCCCGGAAATATTTTGGTTGTATTTTTAATTCATGTGTCATGATATTTTTCCTCCGCATCCTTTCCATACTGCATGCTGTCTGCACCATTCTTTATTACCCTGCGTGCACGGTACATCCATTCGTGCCTCATATCTGCAAAATTCACACGGCACATGCTCCTCACTGAGTAATCTCTTGATATCTGCTTTTGCTGCTGCAAGCTCTCTTTTATATTTTTTTGTGTTTTTCCGCATGATTCGTGCCTCCCATCTTCGCTACATACTGTCCGTATGTCATACCGGCTTCCCTTGCCTTTACCGCTATATCAACGACTGCTGCATTCGGATTTTCCATATGCACACCGTATTTCCGCTTTTTATCCTTTTCTCTCCATCTACTCTTTTTACACTTATCACTGCAATACAGACGCTTTGATTTCGTAGCGTCAAATTCTTTCCCACAATATTTACATTTCTTTTGCATGATTCCGCCTCACTTATTCAAAACCTTCCGCATGGATGTCTTTTTACTGATGACTTCCAATGTGTCCTTGCTCTCGTATACGACCATCCAGTTTTCCGGTCTTAGTTTGTGTGCAGAAATAATCACTTTCTGTGCTCTTGTCGGTTTACTTGGCTGTTTCATAATTCTCCTTTCTTCCGGAAGCCCCAGCTACGCTTCCGGAAATCCTCTCTCGACAGTTACCGTGATATATTATCCAAAAGTTGGAAAATCCCATTTTTTATAGACAAGCTTGTCCTTTGACCAGTCCGGGTACTGCTGCATGAGGTGCTCTTTCATAATCTCTAACATTTCCGGCCGTAGTCCTAAGTTGCCGTTATCCAGCAATCCATGGTGATAGCGACAGCCAAGCACACCATTTTCCTCAATGCCTAGTCCGCCCTGGCTTTTATTTATGTAATGCATGATGTCCGGTATCCCTAAAAGCATTTCTGATCTGCACTTGTCCATGTGATATCCAAGCTTGCAGAACAGGCACTCATTACCATCCCTTTCTGCGATCAGTTCACAGGTTTCTTTTGGAAAATTGTAGTTGACCTTATTTTTTTTGCTTTTCTTCATCTCTTCACCGCCTGCTGCATCTGCTCAAATATTTTATTGTATTTTCTTTTTCTCCATGGCTTCGGTATCCTCACCCATGCCGCCCATAAGAAAAGCCTGATCCTAAACATTACTTTCATCTGCTTCTCCCTTCATAAGCTCCTGCAGAGTCTCTTTCAGATAATCCACACGTTCCAGCACTGCGGTCAAAGTGTTCTTTGGTATCGTATACTCCCATCCGTTTAAGCTTACACGGATCGTGTCGATCGTTCTCTTTGCATCCTCAATGATCTGCTGGTCTGTTTTCTTCTCCGGCATATACTCCGGATGGTTCTGGATCTCGTCCTGTCCCGGTATCTGCTCATTGGTATCCTGCTGCACATCCGGCTTTTCTTCTGGTACATCCTCTTTGATTTGTTTCGGATCAGGAGCAGGAATCTCTGGATTCACATCATTCAATGTCATTTCCTTTTTCTGCGCTGTTTCCGAAACGATTTCTTTTGATTCTGGCACGCTTTCCTGTGTTTTTGAAACGCTTTCCGGGATATTCTGCACGCTTTTCTCAGGTTCCGGTTTCTTTGGAACGATAACCTTACTTTCTTTTCTTGGTGCCGCCTTTGGTTGTACCGGTGCAACTGCTGCATTTTTCTCTGCCGGAAGTTTTTCACCGTAAAGGCTCTCCCATGCTTTTCCCCATGTGTCTGTATCTGGCATCATTTTTTTGAGTGCATCCTCTAATTCCTGCTTTGTGTAGGTTTCATTCGCAGAGGAATCCCTGATATTGATCAGTTTTACCGTGTCCTCTTCCGCTTTCATGCTCAACATGCATCTGCCGGCTCCCGGAATCCGCACAATATACATCGCTTTTTCATCCGGTATCAGATTCTCGATAAAGCGTTTCCCTGACTCTCCGTTCTTTACTGCTGATTCCCACAGTCTCTTGTAGACTTCCGGTGCGTCCTTTCCAAGTTGGTACACGGCTTTTTCAAGATTTGTGTTAAATGACTGCTGCACGCTGTCCTTTTCTTCCAGCATGACCTCGATATCTGTCGTTTTTTTCTCTTCGTCTATTTCATCTTTTACCTGTTGCACCTCCGATTTACTGAAATCCGGTGTCAATTCCTCATTTACGCTGTCAGGAATGGAGAGCATGATTGACAATTTTGCATACCCGAACCCCTGATATTCCTCTTTCAGCTCCGGCGCATATCCGCCCTGTGAGAACTTGTCATTGATGTGGATGAACCGGCTTACCTGCGTCTTGTCAATTCCGTATTCTGCGCGCGCAAAATCTACTACGTTGTCATAGCCGCTTTCCGCTAAAATACTGGTATCACGCGCCACTTTTAACAAATATCCGATGCGGACAAATCCCTCTGCTGTTTTCTTAAGTTCCGTATCCAGTTCCTGCTTATATTCCTGATATGATCTGTATTCTATTACCTGTTCCATTGTTCTCCTCCTATACAACTTCCATGAAATCGTTTTCCAGTGCGTCCGCAAGCAGTGTTCCCTGCAGCCTGCCGTGCCAGATCAGTTTCTTTTCTTCTCTTAACTGCTTATATCCATCTTTTCTTGCCTTGTCGCTCTTTTCTGCCAGCTTCTTATCTTTCGCAGACAGATTTTTCTTTACCCACTGCTGCCATTTTTTCAAAAACGGCATTGCATCATCCAGATCCTTATAAGCTTCATTCAGCACTGATTTTTTCTGTCTTATATTTCCTCCCGGCTCTATCTCCAGTGTGTACCACGGCACATCCGGCTTATCTGTCCTCCGCAGGAATAACAGATATGTCTCCCTGATGTCCATCCGCTGGAAATAAATGTCACATGTATGGATGCAGTGTTTTAAAACAATGCCTTCCTCGTAAATGTCCTTAATACTTCCCGGCGATACGATGCAGTATCTTCCGTCACTGTATTCATATTTTTTCAGTTCCCCTGATTCCAGCAGTTTCTTTGCATTTTTGAATTTCTTTTCCTTTTCCCGGATCTCTTTTACTGAATCCTTAAGAGATATCCTCGCCACCAGTTCATTGTGTGCCACTGTCAGGTCTTTCGGTTTTAAAAGCAGTTCTACCGTGCAGTCCATTTTCATTTTCTGCATCATGTCCACATAATCGCACCAGTCACTCCACAGATAGCGCATATTCTCTTTTCTTCCAAGTAATCTTCTGTACTCCTGCTGCTTTCTCAGGTAGTTGCAGACTTTATGCATGGACAGATATTGAAAAGGATTTTTGCGTTTTGTGTCTTCCGGGTAGATGTCTGCCTCGCATAAGGTCATGATGTCCTCATCCTGGTATACGGTGTTGTTTCTCTTTTCTTCCTGCAGCCACCTCAAAATCTTTCCGTCCCCATTTATATCCTTTAGTCTTTTTAATCTCCCCTTATCAATGCAGAGCATCTTTCCAAGTTCATGTGCATTGATATTTTTCTCTGTATTTTTATATCCCCAATCATTGAGGAAATACCTTCCCAGCATCGTGAGTCCTGCTTTCATGCACATCTCTATCAGAGGCCTTTCTTTTTCTTTCTTCAGATAACGCCCGATATCTTCCACGCATCCACTTTTTACTGCGATAGGATAGGATGTCCTGTAGTGTCTGAATACGTTTGAAAGATTTCTTGCATACACCATGCTGCCGTCAGACGGAACACAATACAAATCTGTTTCATGCCAGCACATTTTTCTTCTTTTATATTCTCCGTACTCGTATACCTCTACCACACCCGCGCTCACAATCTGCCGGTGTGTCTCTGATTCCCAGAAGTCACACTTGTTTACACCCAGTGCATTCATTGTGTCCGTTCTTCCTGCTACAAACCTGCGCTGGATGAGTCCGTCTTTATAACGCTGGATGTATGTAAACGCCCTGCACCGCACATGTACATCATTTTTCTTTTTTGCACGCGAAACATAATTTATAATTCTATGGCATACCGGGCATTTTCCCGGCATATTATGTTTTGGTTTTACGTCAAGCTGTACCATTTTCAGGCAGGATGTGCAGTACCCGGTCTTCGCACCGGCACCTTTATAGTAAATAAAATTACTTCCGTCAAAGCCGTTATGCTCATACCAGTCCCTGAAGCCTTTCGGCGGCTTCCCTACCGGCTTCATCACTTCATCCCACCGGTCTGTCAACTTCCTGACGCGCTCATCTTCCCTTCTTTTTTTGCACCCCTGCTGCCACTCCATGATCCCGGCACTTCCTGTATTTACTGTCTTTAACAGTTTTCTTACTGTATACTTTCCACCTTTGTTGAAATACATATAAAAATCATATTCTCTTCTGCCCGTATACCATTCTTCCAGGTTGTCGATCATTGCTTTACGCCACTTATACGTTCCGTCTTCCTGCCTCTCTCTTGTGATATAGCTTTCTCCCTCATAATTGATGAAAATATCCCATTTTGGTTTTAAGATATTCTTCTCAATATCCTCCCTCGTGCAGATCGAGACTTTTAATATTCCACCGAACTGCTGGCATCTCGCCGCAAGCCAATATCTGTATTTATGCTGTTTACCGTTCCAGTCATTTTTCTTTCCCGGCATCCGTAATGCCTCTATCATGCTTTTTGTTGCGTTCAGCGTCCGCAGTTTTTCCAATTCTTTTTTATTCATCGTGTACCGCCTTTCCGTCTACACCATAAAAGACATCTTCCTCGAAACCATCTATCCCGATCTCATATACACCGGCATCTGTTATCTCTCCGGCTCTGTTCTCTTTTGCTATGTAAAGCAGATCACCTTTCTTTCCTCTGGCTTTCGGATTTTTTCCTCTCACGATCACATACCCTGATCCTGCTGCATCCCCGGTTTCTTCACGTACAACTGTCGCCCTCTTCGCTTTTGGATGTCTGGACATCCATATAAGACCTCTCATGTACATCTCTGTTTTTGACAGTTCTCTCATGAGCGTGATCTTCGGTGCAGATATCCTGCTGTTTACTCCGTCCTCGTCGATATTTCCGCCGAGTTCCACCAGAAAATAGCGGTCATCCGATTTGTTATAATAGCTCAATACTCCCAGTGGATCGTCTGTTGCATGGAATCCGTCTGCACCGCAGTGTGCATTTTCTTCTGTATACTTCACTCCCTGCTCATACTGGAACGTTCCTTTTCCCATTGTGCAGGTAAGATTGCTGTTAAATCCTTTATATGCAAGCATCTTTCTACTCTCCCAAATAATACTTTCTGGCTATTTTTCTTACTTCCATTCTGTTTGGAATGCCGAGGTAAAGCGGACCATTGAAATTTTCCAGTTTTCCGTTATGTTTTATTTTTGTGATCTTAAGGATCTCGGCACTTACCGGTACTTTATTCTCAAAAGAGTACTGGATCAGCTTTGCCATGTATTCTTTCAGGTATTTTCCCTTTTTTCTGACTGCTGCACAGAAAGCTTTGTCTTCCGCACATTCCTCTATCACAGTGTCTTTCCAGTCTGACATGATCCCATCAATGCCCAGCGCCTTGCTCTCGACTGCAATCTTTCCCGCTGCCGCCATTAGGTCACTTGCCAGCTCCGTCACGATTCCGTTTGCATAATCCTCTGCGTCTGCTGCATCCAGTCCATTCTCCTCTGCCAGCACCTTAAGGCTTTCAAGGTCTCCCTCTTCCTTTAATCCCTCTGCTTTCATGTTCAATTCTTCCACAGAGTCAAATTCTCCAAATCTTTCAAATAATGCCATAATTTATCTCTCCTTCATTTTGATTTCTTGCCGTAAACTCTCGGTATAAGCGTTTGTCTCGTTCAGCAGAATCCGAACAAGATTTCCCTGCATGAGCTTGTCCAGTTCCTGCCACTTATCCCGATTCTTTATCTCGTGGCCGTCCGACCTCGTCCAGTCGTTTTTCTTCCAGCGTTTTACATACTCTGCATCCTCGTATCCGCTGTACAGGTACTTGGATTCCGTGTAGACGGTCAGTATACATTTTTCCCGCATCCGGTGTAGTGCCATGATCAGGGCTTCCAGTGTCGAACGGTTCTCATTTTGCTGTTGCACCGGTACAACTTCCTTGATTACCGCCGGGTACTTGCTGTTTTCTTTGTAATATTCCAATGCATATCCTATATGTCCGTCCTGCTGCCATCTGCCCCTTATCCCGGTCACTATGTAAATGCTCACTTCCTTCATCCGCTGTCACCTTCTTTCAATCGGATCATCGTGTACCTCCTGTATTTATATCCTGTTACCGGATTGATTCCCTCATGGATCTGTGATATGTAATAGCCCTTTTTCGGTTTCGGCTCTGCTTTCCACCGTACCAGCTTGTCCACCTTCGGCTCTGGCAGCGGCATATTCCGGCTTGAGTGGTAATTTGATTCGCTGATACGTGGTTTTGCCGAGCTTCCATCCGATCTCTTCTCCGTTGTATGTTCATCCTTTGTCATGTAACTGGATATTTTCGAAAAATCTTCGTCATAGTATTTACTGTTCCTGATCTCGATCGACCATGTGCCGCCCTTCGTCCAGGCTCTCTGTAAAATACTCGCTGTCTCTCCGATCTCATTCACGATCAGATGGATATGCCATGCTCCCTTTGTTCCTCTTTCAATATTCCTGATCCAGAACAATTCCCTGCCTCGCTTTTTATATTCCTTTCTCACATTCCGCATTGCTTTCTGGAAATCTTTCAATGCTCCTGCCATATCCTGCGGCCTATTCTTCACCTCATATGTCCATGTTGCAAAACAGTCACCGGGAGAAAAATACTCCAACAGCTTCCACCTACATCGTCTTGCCTTATTCCACGCATTGATCTTCTGTATCTGCTCTTTGGTCGGATTCTTTTTCTTCTCTCTCTTACATCCCGGTGCTCCATATCTCCCATCGTGGTATTCTTCCACATCAATGATCTTTCCACCTTTAAACCTGTGCTGTTTTCTTTTTGTCATATCCCCACCGTGTCCTAAGTTTAATATCTTTATCAAGTCTGAAACGGAGATGAAAAATCCCCGTTTTCCTTGCATTTTCAGGCTTTTTGTGGTAATATAAATATAGAGTCATACGTTCCCAACGTTTTTACTCACAGGGTTAAGAAAGTGCTAGTTTCTTAACCCCTTTTTTTATTTACCAATGCCATGACATCCTCATATGTCATCCTCTGCATGTCAAAGCCTCTCTTAATGCTCTCAAATCCTGCCTTAATGCATTTCTCTTCATCAAACAATCCTTCTACCGGTTCGTCTCCCTGTCTGTCCCCAAAAAGTTCTATTTTAAAATCCTCCGTGGCTTCTATAAACAGTGCTACCGTCCCGGCGATTTCCCGGACCATCTTTGCTTCTATGTATTCCTTCCGGCTAAAATGATGTCTGAATACGTCAGCCTGGAGCCTGAGCTTTTTAACTAGGTCTGTATCCTTTATCATCTGCTCTCTTTCCTCCAAATGCCTCTCTTACTTTTTCTTCTGAAAACATTTCAAACAGCTTGTCCTCTGCTTCCTTATCTAGTTCAATGAAAGTTGATACAAAGACTGTGTTGATAAAACACCACTTCGCCCTGCTGTAATCCCCTGCTTTCATGCATTGTTCGAATTTTTCCGGCTGTCTATACAGTTTGTCCACTGTTTCATTTATTGTCAGCATCAAACACCTCCGCTATCATTTTTTCTTGTGTAGCTTTTTGTTCCATGTATCCAGTCCTCCATTATTTTCTGTCTGCGGTCTGTACGGATCTGCTCTAACACAGCGTCTATTCCGGTACGAAGTGCCGAATCATAAATGTCATTCATAGACAATTCCAAATTTGGATGTTCCTGCTTCATTTGCTTTATAAAATCCTGGATCAGTGCTTCCTCATGAGGACTAATCTCCGTCTTCGCTGCAATCTTCATAATCTTCTCCTTTCGCCGCTCTATAAAGCAGGTAAAATCCTATCAGAGCAAACATAATAAGTTGTTCGCAACTGCCAATTGCCAAGAAAAACATTCCTGCTCCTTCTAAAATTTTCTTTTTCATCATTCATCCCTCACTGTAAAGATCGTTCCATCGATTTTTTCCTGCTTTTCGATCACAACATGTCTCTCTTTTTCCTTATCTGAATTTCCATTCAGCTTTAAGAAAACCATTAAAACTGCTACAGGCAATGGAACTCTCGAATAATTTTCAATGATCACTCTCATAGCTTGTCCTTCCGCCACTTCCTACGTGGCAACTTTCATCTGTTTTTCCTTATCCTTTTTTTCCTGGGCAAGCAGAAGCCTGACAGCTGCATCATTCAACCGCTGATGCCGCTTTTCTTCCTCTTCCGGTGTTAGGATTGGAATAAGGTTGATATTGGTACCATTTGGAAATTCCTGGATTACTCTCTTATATTCCATACACTGCACCTCCTGTTCTTATCTAATGCTTTAAAAGTTGTCCGTGACACTCTTTCTATTGAATTATTTTGGTGTTACAATCTCCTTACAGGACGCTGCAACGTCCAAGTATTGTGAAAGGAGAACCATATTGTATGTTTATTAATGATACGTTGTTAAAAATGACTACTGATCTCACTACTGCAACATTATCTAATTCTGCAATTAGAGTCGATGCAGCTAGTGGTGAGCAAGTTGCCGATTTTATGCAGAAAATCTATGAAAAACTAGTTGAATTGAATGATAATGATAGCAACTAGTATATTTGGGCTCTTGCGGAAATCAACTCTGCAAGAGCCTTCGTTTTTTCTGCAATTTCATTTTCATATTCTTTTCCAGACGAAACTTTTTCCCTAATGTGAATTGCAAGACTTTCAATAAGTCTATCTACTTCTTTCATCTTTACTCATCTCCTCTCATGTGAAGCATTTTCTTTATAGCCTTAGTACTATACTTTTTGAGAATCTGCTTATCTGGCATTTTCTCGTTTTCAAGAATATACAGTGAAAGAGCATTTATCATTGCTTTTTGAATTGTTACCACAATAATCAAAATAACTATGATTATCACAAATAAAATCTTCATTTTTTCTTATCCCTCTTTTAACATTTTTACTTTTCATGATTGTTTTTCTTGTTTTCAAGTGTTACCATCAACATACAGGCTTCCAAGCAAAATATGAAAGGTTACTAGCGATGATTAAAATTCTTATAGTTCTCCTGCTTTTAATTTATTTTTATTCCATACTTCATGGATTCTTTAGTGTTTTAAATATCACCTCATGTATAGAAAAACTCGAAATATTTTTGCAGTCCACATCCCCATCCTACGGTGGAACATTGGTAGGGGATACTTACAGAGAACCATTAAATAACGTCCTTGCAAAATATCCTGATATCTGCGAATTTACTTCTTATAATTCACAAACACTTGGTTATGAAAAATCAGATTATGAAAATTACAGATCTGCTGTTGCTATTTATCATGAACTTTTCATGGAAAGAAATTTTTTACGAAAATATTTTGTAAAAAGTTTGAATCCATTTTCAGCATTGAAAAAATTAATCTCATTTCCAAGTAGCCTCATTTACCACATGGGTTTTAGAATGAAACCATCATTCTCTAAAATATTTAACGTTTTAGCTTGGATTGTTGCATACCTTTTGACTATGTACGAAGAAGAAATAAAAGCATGCATTAATTCTCTTTTAAAACTTCTGTAATGCACAAATACAAAAGCATATAGATGCAACTTAACTGGTATCTGTCAATGCTCAAATGCATAATTTCTGTCAATAGCTTTATTACAACACCTGCTAATACTATTGCTACTAGATTTCTTCCTGCATGTTTCTTCACCATCTTTCATCTCCTCTCTGATATGATTTGTTCTTTCGAATACTTGAATTTTTCTTTCGATAATGTTATGATTTTCCAAATTATCAGAAAGGACTACAATCATATGGATTCATCTATTATCGTTGCTATAATTTCTCTTATTGGTTCATTCATCTTAATTTATTTAAGCTCTATAAAAGAAACATCTGACCGAAAATACACTGTACGCAAAGAACAACTTGATAAATTCTATATTCCCTTCTATCAAAAATATTGTGCGGCGTTTCTCTCCCAAAATAAGCTTAGTGAATTGGATATAAATACAAGTGGCATATTTCTTGACTTATTTACCAATAATCTTCATCTTATGGAACCCGAGTCCCAATCTTTATATCAAGATTACTATTTGGCATTTCTTAACATGCTGGAAGCTAATACTGGTAATCTAGATTTTCCTCTTGATGAATGTAGTCAAAAGCTCGATCAAATATTTTCTAAAATGTCGAAAACAATTTTTAATGAGTACAAACAAATACTAAAGAAATGCCATCTGCCAGTGCCTTTAATATAAAGCTCACTTCTTTGTCCTCTCTGCAGTAGCTAAATATTGAACCAATATTCATGATTGAAACAATAACTATCACGATTGTTTCAATCATCTTTTGTTTTCTCCGGTATACGGGGCTTTTTTTTTATAAATCTGTCAACATTTACCCCTAAAGCCTCACATATGCTCGCATATTCTCCTACTTCGCATTTTCTTTTTCCCTGTAGAATTAAACACAATTGAACCTCAGGTACTCCAGACTTTTCTGCAATTGCCTTTTGCTTTAAACCCGACTTATCAATAAAGTCTTTTAATTCCATAAAATCTAAAATCATCTTTCTTCTTTCACCTCAATTCCATGTTTTTTGGATTAATTAAACTATATTCCAGTTTTCATGGATTGTCAATAATTAATTTTAAGTTTTTTGAAATTTTATTTTACAATTCCAAAATTTCGTAATATAATTAAAATCAATCCAATAAAGGGGGAAACGATATGAATGAATACCTTGTATCCCAATTAAAAAAGGGACGCTTAGACAAAGGATTAAAACAAAGTGATGTTTCAAAAAAAACTGGCATTAAAAATACTACATTAAGTAATTACGAGAACGGAATAACTGAGCCTGATATGGATACATTTTTATCTCTATGTGAATTATATGAATTGGATTTTGTATCTTTAATGGAAGAAGCTTACGGTATAAAAATTCCAGGTAAGAATTTTCATATCAAGCCATCAGAAATCGAATTGTTAGAAAAATATAATAATCTTGATGATCATGGTAAAGAGATAGTGAATTTTAGTCTTAATAAAGAAACAGAACGCATTGAAAAATACGGTAAACTTGGCGAAGTTTCTCACCATGTTACTTCTTTCCCAATGCGCCTGATCAGCTACTATTTTAAAAATGCCTCTGCCGGAACAGGTCAGCTTGTGATTGATAATCTCCCGGATAAAGACATTGAAATTCCAGATAAACCGGAATACAGAAATGTCAGCTATGCAATTGGCGTAAATGGTTCCTCAATGGAGCCTGCATTTCAAGATGGAGACATTCTCCTCGTTGAAGCTACACAAGAGATCGAAGTTGGAGACGTCGGCATCTTCCAGATCAACAATGAATGCTTTGTGAAGAAGCTTGGCGAAAAAGAGTTGATTTCTTTAAATAAAGATTACAAGAACATTCCTCTGGATGAGACTGCTCTCACTCTCGGAAAAGTGATTGGAAAGCTTTAAAACATTTAGGTAAAAAAATATGACAAATAATGAATTGTATGCAATGGAATTATTACTAGGTGGTCACTTACACGGTAGGAAAATTGGGCAAAGTTATTGCACTTACTTTTTAACAGAAGCTTGTATCACTAATCCTGAGGCTTTGGATAAGTGGCTTTTAAATAATGGATATATTCGTATGCCAAATATACATGAAGTGCTGTCCCTATATAATATAAAAGAGCTAAAATGCTTCTTGCAATCATTTGGATTGAAAATTTCCGGAAAAAAAGATGAACTTATCTCTCGTCTAATAGATAATGCACCCGGTGATTTCCTTGATACTGAACTTTCTAATCACTCAGAATACTATTTTCTATCTGATAAGGGCGCTGAATTTTACTATAACAATATCGATTTGGAGAAATATCACAAATATATTATTTACGATATTCCTTTGAATGAATACTTTCAGTATAGAAAATCAGGTATTACAAATAATTTCGAAGATATTGCTTATATAATTTTGACCAAACAAATAGATGATGTTAACTGGAACAGTTCCCATGTCGTTTTTAACAATTTTAAATTTATGTATTTATCAGAAATCTGTGAGCGTCAAAAAATATATGAAAATGCACTTTATTATGCATTATTTAAATTATATTTTGATGTTAATTTAATGAATAATTATGGTTTGTTTTATCCTGACGAATATGAGGATTTATATCTTGTTCAAAGTATCGATAAAATGATTGAGCGAATAGATTCATCGTATATTTTCAATAAATATTTAATAGCTCGAATTGCTAAATTTTCTAATTATTACCATGAATCTATCATTGATGAGATTTACTCATCCAAATATATCAAGCGTCTTTTTTTAGACAAAATCAATTTTAAACAACTTGTTTGTGATATATTTGAAAGTTCAACATTTGACGGTCTTATATATATAAATATTATTAAATCAAACTATAGAAATTTTTTAACAAAGAAAATACGTACTCTACCGAAAAAGCTTTCAAAACCGTCTTCTGTTTTTGCAAAGCTTAAGAACCTTTTTAATTTATAGTTGCACCAGTGCAACTGCTGCACTTTGAAATTTTTACAGAAAGGAGGAATCTTATGTCTGAGCGCTCTGATAAAGATAATAAAGAACGTTATCTTATTTTTGATGAATCGGGAAATTTAGGAACTTCTGGACGTTATTTCGTAATTGCCTGTATCGATACTTATAATTACAAGGCATTGCATAATGTTATGAAAAGAAAACTTGGAATTGCCAAGTTACAATTTCAGGAATTAGCCTGTTTACATTCACATGAAATAAAAGCAAAAGATGCTTACCCTTGTATTAAATACCATATCTTAGAAGTTATTGGCAGTAAGGATTTAACTATTTCCTATATTGTAGCAGACTTAAAATATGTACAGCCAAGGCTTTTAAAAGAAAAGAATATTTTTTATAATTTTCTAATGAAGCTTCTGATTGATAGTCTCGTATCAGATAAAGACAATGGTGCAAAAATAAATATTATTTGTGATAACCATACAACCAAAATTGCATCTGGAAATTCCTTTGAAGAGTATATCAAGCTTCATTTAATATATGAAAAACAATATGATCTTGATCTAAATATTACTTATATGGATTCTGATGACAGAAATGCTTATCCTGTTCAGGCTGCAGACTATGTGGCAAATGCTCTTTATGGTTGGTATGAATATAAAGACAAGCTGTACTATAACCGTTTCAAATCAAAAATACATAATGCCTTAAAATTTCCGCATAGTTCTTTCGGAAAATAATTTCGGATTTCCGAAAAAAAAATATTGATTTTTGAACGCATCCATGGTAATATAATCAAACGAACAGCATATACTGTAATTAAATGGGTGTGTAAACCTATATTAGTGTGCGATAATTTTTAGCATAAGTTGCCTATGTGGTAATCACTAATATAGTAGCACCCATTTTTTATTGCTTAAATTTATTGACAATTGAATATATTAAGGCTACAATGAATGCACAAACCAAAGCCGTTGACCGGCACTATATAAGACAATGTTCCTGGTCAACCAGCGAACAGCATTCATTGAAGGCCTTACATATGTAAGGTCTTTTATGTTGAAACTCGAACACTATTTTCAATATCAAACATAAAAATAGCGCCCGCAGCCTGGTAAACTAAGACGCTATTTTTATAGAACATTTTAAAACCGCCCCTGCGGACCGGACACCAGTCAACAACAGAGGCGGAAACGTGCTCCGAAGATACACGCCCTAAGCAAGTATATTGTATCATTCGGAGCAGCCAAACGCAAGCGGAACAAACGTTCCTTGCTGGCTGTTATTTTTATACCCATTTTTCATATATTTTTATGAGGGAGTGATACTATGTACGAATTAACTCAATCGATGGAATCCTTAAGTGTAGACGAAATCATTGTCTATCTGCGTAAATCCAGATCAGATAGTCCCGAAATGTCTGTCGAGGACGTTTTAAAAAAACATGAGGAAATGATTCAGGACTATGCCAATACTCACTTTGGCTCTCCTATCCCGGAAAAGAACATCTACCGTGAGGTGGTGTCCGGTGAGACAATCGACTCCAGACCACAGGTTAAGACCGTTCTGCAGAAAATAGAATCTCCGCGGATAAAAGCTGTTCTCATCGTAGAGCCACAGCGTCTTTCCCGTGGCGATCTGGAGGATTGCGGCCGGCTTATTAATATCCTGCGTTACACAAATACCATGGTTCTCACTCTCACGCACTCATTTAACCTTCAGGAAGAATATGAACGCAAATTTTTTGAGATGGAGATCACCAGAGGAAATGATTATCTGGAATACACCAAACGTATCCTGCGGCGTGGTCGGGAATCCTCTGCTGCCAAAGGACATTATATCGGCTCTGTAGATCCTTACGGCTACCGCAAGATCGTGATTAAAAAAGATGGTATCAACTGCCACACTCTTGAAATTGTCCCGGATGAAGCCAATGTGGTCAGGCTGATCCATGAACTATATGCTTATACTCCTGGTGGTATCGGGTTCACGAACATCGCACATAAGCTTGACAGTATGAATCTGAAACCGAAAAAAGCAGCACACTGGACACCTGCAATTATCAGTTCGATTCTCTGCAACCCTCTCTATCTCGGACTGATCCGGTGGGATACCAGAAAAGTTGTAAAATACATCAACGACGGACAATTGGAGAAATCACGTCCGAGAAGTTCGGATGCGAAATATTATAAAGGGCTGCATGAGCCAATCATCTCACAGGAATTATATGATGCATGCATGGCAAGGCGCGGAACTAATCCAAGTCTCCGACGCAATAAAGAATTATGCAATCCATTTGCCGGTCTGCTCTACTGCAGCACCTGTGGTCACGCTATGTCTCTTAAAATATATAAGAACCATAATTCCGTTTCCCAGATCATGTTATGCAACCATCAGTCATACTGCCACACAAAATCAGTGCTTTATTCTGCCTTTTTAGAGCGTTTTATCTCTTCTATGGAAAATACTATACATGACTTCGAATTAGCTCTCCTTGCCGACAATGGCAACGCACAGGCTGTAAATCAGAGTATCGTTGCAAACCTTGAAATACGTCTTAAAAAATTGCAGGAAAAAGATATGAGACAGAAAGATGCTTATGAGGATGGGATTTACTCAAAGGAAGAGTTTCTGGAAAGGAATATTAAAACTCAGCAGGAAATCGCTTCTACGATCACTGCTCTGACTGCTGCGAAAGAGACAAAAGAAAACTACGTTGATTATGGGGAGAAAATCCGGCGTTTCCGTGACTGTATCAATGCCTTAAATGATCCGGAGCTGTCTGCCACGGAAAAGAACCAGTTTTTAAAATCCTGCGTTTCCAAAATCATATATTATAATAATATGGAGTCAAAAGCAGGTGTCGGACGATACGTGGAGAATGTTTTTTCCTTAGAAATCCAATACATATAACCATTTCCAACATCTATGTGCTGATGAATTAGCGCATCTGGAAATGGTCGCATCCATCGTCCGGCAGCTCACCAAAGGCTTAAGTGCGGAAGAACTTGAAGCTGCCGGATTTGCACCATATTATGTCGACCATACCGGTGGTATCTGGCCACAGGCGGCGGGCGGTATTCCTTTTAACGCCTGCGAATTTCAGTCCAAGGGTGATGCCCTCACCGATCTTTTTGAAGATATGGCGGCAGAACAGAAAGCGCGCACCACGTATGACAATATTTTGAGGCTGGTCAAAGACCCTGATGTATGTGATCCGATCCGTTTCTTAAGAGAGCGTGAGATCGTCCACTTCCAGCGTTTTGGTGAAGCCCTGCGCATTATTCAGGATGACCTCGACAGCAAGAATTTCTATGCATTCAACCCGGAGTTTGATATACCAAACTGTCCTCGCAGTTAGATAACCTTAACTGTTCCATCAGCTTTTGCATTGCACTGACTGGCGCAGATTAAAAATCAGAAAGACTGTCACACAAAATCTGCTCTCATCGAGTTCTTTGTATGACAGTCTTTTTATATACACTATTTATTCATGCCGGTCGGTTACTCACAGTACATATTGTATCATGCATGTCTTATTCGAACTTTGCAACCTGAAGCTTGCGGATCAGTTCACGCAGATTCTCAGCCTCACTGCTCATCTCCTGGCTGGCAGCCGCACATTCCTCGGATGTTGCGGAATTCGTCTGCACAACGTCATTGATCTGCTCAATTCCCTCGTTGATCTGATGGATCGCTGTTGTCTGTGTCTCTAATGTATCAGCAATATTTCCAACCTGTTCTGTGATCGTTCTGGAATTATCGGCTACGTCTTCTAACTGTGTTGCTGTCTGATCTGCAATGACCATACCTTTTTCTACTGCTTTGACAGAAGTCTCGATCAGAACCGCAGACTCTTTTGCTGCCTGTGCACTCTGGTCTGCAAGTACTGTTACCTGATCTGCTACCACTGCAAATCCTTTTCCGGCTTCGCCGGCTCTGGCTGCCTCGATAGAAGCATTTAACGCAAGCAGATTTGTCTGGGATGCGATCTCATTGATCGTTGCGATAATCTTATCGATTTCTTTGGAAGCCTCGTTGATCTCATTCATGGAATCAACCATCTCATGCATCTTACCGTTGCTTTCTAAGATTGCATTTCCAAGTTCTCCTACTTTTCCACTGATCTCTTTTGCAGACTTGGCGTTCTGTGCCACCTGATCTGCCACGTTTGTAACAGTTGCAGTCAGTTCTTCCACAACTGCTGCCTGATTGGTAGCGCCCTCGGCAAGATCATTGGAGCTTGCAGCCACCTGTTCTGCTCCTTCGGACACCTCATTGGATGCACTCTGGATTCCCTTGACTGTCTCAGCCATGCTCTTTTCAAATGCCATAAAGGAATCTAAGATCCCTATAAAATCTCCCTTCCATTCCACTTCCGGCTGCACATCAAAATTGCCCTCCGAGAACAATTTCATTGCACGTCCGATATCATCCACATAAGATCCAAGTATGCGGATAGATTTACGCATACTATGTGCAAGTTTTCCAATCTCATCCTCAGAACGATATTCTAATGTACTGTGCAAATTACCCTCTGTGAGTTCCTTTGCAACATCCTCGATCGCATGCAGTGGTTCGAGAATCGAATCAACCACGACATTACTTATTTTCTTCACAAAAAGAATTGCAAATATCACACTTAAGATGATCACCAGAATTCCTGCCACTGTCATGCAGCCTGTAAAGATCACCGCCTGATGGCTTGCCTTGTCAGTCACTGCATCTAACTTTTTCCCAATAGCGACTGCATTGTCTAATGCCGGCGTACATTGGTTAATAATAGCATCCGCAGCTTCCTCTGTCTGTCCACTCATGATCTGTTCCATAATGGAATAGCCGATATTTCCCCAATCAGAAAGTGCGGATGCATATTCCTGATAGAGCTCGTCCGATATGATTCCTGTTGCCTTTAGTGCCTTCAGTTCTGAATCCACCTCAGCAAGCTGTGTTTCTACCTGTTGCTGATAACTGTCGTAAGTTGATGTGTCACTGTTTAATGCCATCTCACGGATATTTCTCGCCGCAGAATTGACATCGATCCTGCAGATTTTCACTGCAACATCTGCACGTTCTACATTTTCCACATAACGCAGCATATTCCCCATTAATAAACCTATAACAATAAGAGAAAGCACACCGGATACTATCATCCTCAAAATGACTCTTCCGTATCCGTAAATGAGTCTTTCTTTCAGCTGCATTTTTTCAAGTTTCTTCTTCATCCTGTGTACCCTTAATGGTATAACTGCCATTATTTTTCCCTTCGTAATTTATTTTTTTTAAATATTCTATCACTTTTCCAGAAAATAACAATCCATTCTTTAAAATTTATTATTTTTAATTTTTTCAACTGATCATCTCATCTTAGCGGTCATACCGGTTTTTCATCACGGCCGGCTTAACCGGTCAACAGAATCGAGTATATCCTGGATCTGAGGTCTCATCTCCGGCATTTCTTCCATAAACTTTGCCACTTCCGTGCGCTGTTCTTTTAAGATACCGGCATTGTATTCCATCCGGCTTCGAAGCTTCTGTCTGCGCATCACAAGATTATGGGTGATCTCCACCATCTCCTTGTGGTCGATCAGTGCAGCTGCCTGCGGAATCCATACCCGTGAATCATATAAACGATATGCGGAGAGTTCCCGGATCATACGGTTGTTAAAATAATCAATATCATCACTGTTCTGTTCAAACTTCTCTTTCTGTTTGACCGCATCCATATAGCATTCCCAGATATATTCCAGTTCTTTTCCATTGCGGACATGATATTTTTCACATGCATAATCCACTGCATTTGTCATATTGACATATTTGATCTTCACTTTATTCAAAAGAGTGATCGCCTTATCCGCATTTGCCTTTGCTCTCCGGCTCTCGGTCCTGTCATTCATCATTTTCAGATACGGAAGGCAGATGCCCAGTACTGCTATAAAAATAAGGATCATCCAGATGAGTCTCATATCTGTCCCCAGTATGATCTGCGTGATCAGAAGAATCAATGCCGCAGTCACAGACAGTCCTGCAGCCACATACATGAACTTCTGCATTTTTACCCTGTCATGGGAAAGGATCTCCTGATATAACTGCCATTCTCCCTTCTCACGCTCCAGGTATTTCATGTCACGCCTGATAGTCTCCAGATAAGCCTCGTTGGACTGAAGGCGTTTGATCGCATTTGGAATATCACTCTCCTCCTGCTGCATCTGTGCAAACTGCACATCTGCAATTTTTTTCTCGGAATGCATCAGTTCATATCGTGTTTTATTTAAAGCAACAATATTGGATGCGATATCTGTGATCGGCTTTTTTTCTTCCTCTGTCAGCCCTTCCAGAGTCTGGATATCATTCAGATAAGAAGTGACCACTTTGTATTCTGCCTTTTCATCCTCGATCTCTTTCGTTGTCTCGATCATCTGCTCCAGACGTTCAATGACATAATGCTCCACTTTATGTGGATTCTCCCTGTCCTTTTCATTCAGAATGCCTTCATTCAGTTCATCAAATTTATTTTCCAGTGTCTTTTCTTTTTTTCTTCTTTTGAAAAAAAACATATGCTCATCCCTTATAATCTACAACTTTTTTTATACGCTTCTGACCATTTCCTGATCTGTTCCATAAGCGGTTTATTCTCCTCCAGCTGTCCCTGTGCATCTTTTATGAGACGTTCGGCCTCACTTTGCTTTTTTAGAATATCCTCACTTTTTAAAACAGAATTCCATTGGTCTGACATACTCTTAAACGCTTCGTCCGAAACATGAAATTCTTCCTTGTATTTTTTTAAAATATCTGTTTTTTTTGCCAGACGGCAGGCTGCCATACACGCAGCCAGTGACTCTCTGTTCTGGTTCAGCCGGTATGCATTCAGAAAATTCGCCGCAGCCTCGTCAAATAAAAATAACTCTGCACAGGCAGTTCCAAGATTGTGCCTGATATTGCCCTCTAAGACCGGATTTTTTTTGCACTCCTCCTCCATTCCAAGCAGTTTCCGGTATTCATGGATCGCTTTCACATACTTTTCACTCTCCATGTAACGGTCTGCCCGGATCTTCGAACATTCAAATACAGATTTATTCTGCATATCCAGCAGCACAGAACGGATATGGCGTATCGTGTCTTCTGAACAGTATCCGCAGCTTCTTAAGATCAGTTCCGTAAAATCAGAAAGACTCCCATTTCCGAGCAAAACACTGCGCAGCGACTGTGCCAGATCTTTTTCATCAAGTTCCTGCCCGATCCAGAGACAGAGTTCCTCACTCATAAAATCTGCCTCGATCAGATACAGATGGTTTTCAATATAATAGCAGAGTTCCTCCAGCGAATATACATTGAGTGAGATATTATCAATATAGTATGGCATAGCAGCAATTGGATGGCTGCATAAAATCAATTCTCCCATCTTCCCACTCCCTCTTTACAATGACATTGTATATTCCCATGTCAGATCCGAGCTCTTCACAATCTCGCCAAACCCAAGATCACGGATTTTAATCTTTACCCTGGAATCAGAAACCGGTTTTGCACTGATCCGGAGTCTTGTAGTTTTCGGCTTGCGTTCCGGCAGATCCGATAATTCCAGCTTTTCTATCCTTGCATCCCTGCTGTGTGGCAGCTGAAGCCAGAAATCAATCTCCTTATCTCCATCCAGCAGCACCTCACAGTCTCCGGAAGCTTCATACCAGTTGTCTCCCGCATTGATCAAAGACAAAAATTCCCATTTCCCACGATTTTTCACTTTCAGGCTGACATTCACTTTCATTTCATTGTCGCCCATATAGACATACGGCCATGGATTTTTCTGTTCACGGACGATCGCCGCATAGCAGGCTCCCTTGGAATAAAGGTTCTTACCTATAAATGCCCTCCGTCCCTTACACATGTAGGAAAGAGACATTTTCATCCAGTCACCGTCAAATCCATCTCCGACAAGATACACAGAGGAACAGATATGTCCATGAAAACTGTCAAGCAGGATCTTATAAAATGACTCATCTTTATGGATTCCGTCTAATGCATGTACTTCCTCTGTGATCGTTACCATCTGTGGCACTGTTCTTGTATCACGGACGGTAGCACAGCATCTCACTTCATCTCCACGGCAGTCAAACAAAAAAATATCATGCAGCCATAACTCCTGCTTCTGGTTGTATACAAAATAATAAAAACTTTCTTTTCTGTCCTGTAAAATCAATTGACTGCGTCCTAATCCGAGATCTTCTGCCACCTTTCCGAACAGCTCCGTCAGTTCTCTTGACAGGGCTTCCACTGTGATCACCAGGCAGTCCGGCAGTCCCGGATTTCCCAGACGGCTCGCTAAAAGAAGCAGTTTCTTGATATAGAGCGCAAAAAGTTCCTCTGCCTCATACACGATGTTTTCCACAGTTACCTGTTTCTTTGCAAGTGCATTGTCAAGCAGATGGCCGATCACATCTTCATTCTGGATCAATGCCATCTTTTTTGCCTCCTCACCGATAAACCACTGTCCGATCCCCCGCTTTTTGATCAACGCCACCGGGATCTGGTAAATCTCACTTCCTGCGATCGTACTCAGTGTTTCCGGCTCTCTCATGCCGGCTTTGTAATAACTGATGACGGCATTCCTGTCGTCCATATCGATTCCAATATAATAACACTGCTGCGTCATCTTATGTGCCGTCCTTTCCAATATTTTTATAGCAATTTAAAAAGCTTCTTTACGGTATCGTCCATGCTTACATACTTTCGCATGCTCTCTGAAAGCATTGTCTCATCCTGCATGGCATAAGCAAACATAATATTGTTGATCACATCATACCGGCTCTGGTCTTTATCCCCATACATATTCTGGTTTGAAATCTGCCGGCTTTCCACCACTTTCCACTCCCCATGAAGCTTCTCTGAAATATAATAGGACACGGATTCCCCAAACAACAGCACAAACGCCTTCACATAAATACCGTCATAAACCTCCGGGATCTCTTCCTTATGGTATTCCCCACCGTTTACACTATAGTTTAACAGCACATGCTGGTCTGCCTTTGTATGATATTCCACAAAAAACTTATCATACAGATGATATTTTCTGATCATTGTCTCCCCGAACTTTTTGTAGAAAGCAAAATATAAATTTCTTCCGGTATACTTCATCAAAAGTTCGTCTGCTATTTTTTGGTCAGCTGCATCTGGTGCAGAAATTTCAGACAATTGCTTTAACAGACCGAGCAGACATGCATCATTTAATGTCTGCCCCGCAAGATAGCGCTCCCTGATCTGTGAAAATACATGTTCCGGTATCATCATATCATTCACCAGATAATAATGGGAAAAATAAGAAAGGTACGCCATGCAGACTAATTCCCTGCCACCACCGGCAAGATAACTGTCATAAATCCGTTCGATCTCATCCACATAATCTGTCGAATAAAGCATCTGCGTGATAATACGCTCCTCCAGATCAAAGGTATCGATCTCAAATTCTCTGGCAGCTTTCCAGATAGCAGCCATCTGCTTGGTTGGTCCCTGAAAAAATTTGCACAGATAAATCAGGATCACATCATTATATTTTTCATGTAAAAAACAGTTCTGTGCCATTCCGAGCAGATAATCATTCTCCTCAAATGAATGTTCCGTGATCTCATAACTGCACAATTCCACTCCTGCCCTGCTTCCAAGTCTGTCATATCCATAGTGGTGTACCAGCTGAAATGCCCGTTCAAACTGATGTGTCTCTATGAGCATCTCCTCTATATAACACTGATTTTCCAGCGTCATATTACGGATATCCACTTCATTCAGATATGGTTCTATCACAAGCATTTCGCCTTTTTTCTGATAAAAGCGGATGATCTCCGGAATCAGATAAGCTTTATATTCATCACTGACACGCTCCGACTGTGTCAGCATACGAAAATATCTTCCGTCTTCCACCGCAAAATCGCCACATCCCCTTTTGCCATCGAAATAATACAAAAGATATGACAATTCCTCCGGTGCAAGCTCCATACATTTTTCCAGATAATTTTCCGGGTGAAGTAATGCCTCATCCTGATAATCATCGGTATAACAATTTCCCTCGGTATCGCAGAGAATGACTGTGTAATCTTTGGAATATGCCTTAAAATATCCGCATCCGTTCGTCAGTGTAACAACCTGTGGTGCTTTTAACTGCCAGTGCAGGATGTATGCCTTTGCAATCCCATGGTTCTCACAGCATAATTTATGTACAAATAAAACTTCTGCCGCTTTGTGCGCCAGTTCCTCATTCAGGATGCTGACAGGAAGGATCTCCCGGTAAATGACCGCAAGATTGTCATCCATATGTCCGGCTTCCATCTGTGCAAGCGCAAACTGTTCCATATTTCTGCGGTATTTATGGTATACATCCGGCTGTTTTTCCTTTGCTGCGATGATATTCACATATAAGACCGCCATATAACGGTAGGAAAGACCACTGTTATACTGAAAATATAATTGGATCATCTTCGGAATCGCAGTCACCTCATTCGGATCCATAGAGATCAAAAACGCCTCGTACAGATTCGTGATACGGATTTCACTGTCAATCCCACGCTCATACCAGACATGATATTTTGGTGCAAACTGCTGTCCACGGATCAGATAAGTGCATATCGCTGCGACCATCTCCTCTGAAGGATCTGCCTCATAACATTTCTCCAGAACCGGATACCATTTTTTCTGATATTCCCTCTGTTCCGGCAACAGATTGCGCACCTGCAATGCAATATCTTTCGAGATCACATCCTGTTTTGCTGCCCACCTTAAAATCTTTAATGTAAAATCGTTTAACCCCGATAAAAGATATGTATCCTGCCAGATCAGATAATATGCTTCCAGATACAGATATGGGCTGTGAAAGCCTCGTCCGATCCACTGCTCAATCGCCTTGAATCTTCTGGAACTATTGCGGTAAAACTCGTCTTTTACAAATAAAAGAATCCAAAACAACATGGAATCATCCGGATAATGATGAAAAATCTGCTCAATCTCCTCCGTCAGACGATCCACATAAGACTCTTCGCGTTCCATCAGTGTACATAGATACAGATAGTATCCCCAGACCGGTGTTGTCCGGTCAAGACATTCCCGTTTGTAGTCTGTTAAAATCCAGCTTGCCTCCTGCTTCTGCCGGTTGATCAAAAGTGCCTGCGCCTTCATTAGGCGATGCATTGGTTCTTCCGGCTCTAAAATTGCCAGATGATCCAACAGTTCCACAGAACTTTTTGCCCATACTCCGGTAACGATCCGTTTCAACCGGTAATCAATATAAAGCTGCATAAGTTCTGTCCGCGCCTGTCCGGCTTCCCTATGTTCAGAAACCTCCCGCTCTTCCTCTCTCTCCTTACTGGAAGCGGTAACGGTATATAGAAAAGACCGATCCGGGAGTTCAAAACACAGTCTCCCAAAATTCTTACCGGCATGCATTGCATCTGCATCGATATAATACTCGTAAAAGCAGGTACTTCCGATAAAGTCATTTTCTGTGATGATCTGTTTTCCCGGAATCAAAAAGTCTGCATCTGAAGAAACGTGGATACGGACAGCACCCCATTGTGGTTTCTGGATCTCTAACTGCTCTTTCCGCTGTTCCTGCACACCATAAAAACTTTTCTCAGTCTCTTCGAACGTGACCTCCACTTTCTTCTTATGATGGGAAGCGATCAGAAATGTTTCCACGATCAATGCAGCTTGCGGCTGCATTCTCAGTCCCTCATAGAGAATACGGTCTTTATCTTCCCTGATCAGGTTTTTGAAATTGCTGGAATAAAATAAACGGTATGCCTCATCATAATTTTCCTTCGCAAGCCTGCAAAAGTCATCCAGATTCTTGATTTTTCCAAAGGAAGAATCCGCATACAACCTGGAAATGGACACAACAAAAGAAAGGTTATATTCCCCCTGGTTACATACGATAAAAAACTCGCCTTTCTGAATATCCCCTTCTATCAGCCCCTCACTGTGAAACTGATACCGAATACGCACTTCTTCCCCCTCAAACTGAGGTGTAAGACATTCCATACGCGGATTGGAAGAATAAATGATGCCACGCATTTTTACCTGATTCGTGCTCGTAATGACAAAACTGCCTGTTTCATCCTTTCCTTCCAATGCCTCTAACTCTATCTTCTCTGTAGACAGAGATAGTTTCGGACCATTGTTATCGAATTTTCCATTTGCAAGCTGTTGTATCCTTTTCCGCAATCCGACACCTGCTCCTATCTATTTTTATTGCTTTTTTTTTAGCAATGACTATAATAAATTATAAACTAATTTGGAGGAGTAATCAATGATAAAACACAAAGACCACTTCCATGGAAGTGATTTAGAGAAAATAGAAGAAATCTATGGAATCAAAAAAGAGGAAATTGTAAGTTTTTCGGCAAATGTCAATCCGCTTGGCGTATCCCCTTTGCTACGGACAACCTTAGCAGACAAGATCGATGCCATTACCACTTATCCGGACAGGGAATACACCTCGCTCCGCAAATGCATTGCCGCATACTGTGGCACTGATCATGAAAATGTGATCGTGGGAAACGGTTCTACCGAGCTGATCTCCCTTTTCATCCAGATTGAGCATCCGAAGAAGGCAATGATCATCGGCCCTACTTATTCCGAGTACGAACGTGAGATTTCTCTTGGTGGTGGAACAACCCTTTATTATCCACTCCGGGAAAAAGACGATTTTAAACTGGATGTAAATGATTTCATCTCACATCTGAACGAAAATATCGACCTTTTAGTCATCTGCAATCCAAACAACCCGACTTCATCCTGCATCACAAGTACCGATATGCGCCGTATTTTAGATGCCTGCAAAGAATACGATATTTATGTCATGGTCGATGAAACGTATGTGGAATTTGCAGAAAACATGGAAGAGATCGATTCCGTACCGCTGACAAACTATTACAATAACATTGTCATTCTGCGCGGAACCTCGAAGTTTTTCGCAGCACCGGGACTCCGCCTTGGCTATGCCATCACCGGGAATCGGGATCTCATCAAGGCAATCAACACACGAAAGAATCCATGGACGATCAACTCGCTTGCAGTTGTTGCCGGGGAAACAATGTTTTCCGATACTGCCTATATCAAAGAGACAAAGGATCTGATCACAAAGGAACGTGCACGTATGTATCAGGCTTTTTGTGAAAGTCCTGACTACAAGGTGTACAAACCAAGTGGGAATTTTATGTTAGTCCGTATCCTCCGCAATGATCTTACATCGCAGGAACTGTTTGACCGCGCGATCCGTGAGAAAATGATGATCCGTGACTGTTCCACCTTCCCATTCTTAGATAATAAGTACATTCGTTTCTGTATCATGAATCCGGAAGATAACGACAGATTGCTGCATTGTCTTTTAAATAACGAATAAGCTTAACGTTCCGCCAGAAGCTGCTTGATCTTGTCCTGCTCGATCTCCTGCTGCATCTGGCGGACTTTTGCGTCCTGCTGCAATGCAACTAAGATTCTCCGTATATCCTCCGGTGAAAACATTGCAATCGCTTTTGACAGATCTTCGATATTGTCCCTGTTCACTTTCAGGCAGCCTCCATTCTCTAACTGCACTGTAATGACATTCTTTTCATCACTCATGTCGCCAAGTGTGATCGCATTATTCTCATAATCACAGAAAAATGACACGCCATTATAAGTGATCACTCCATCCTCCGCCAGATAAGAGTATGGAGCAATGTCCTCACCATCTAAATGCTTCTGTATGGTTAATTTCTCCGCCTGTGGCTTTTTATACTGCTCTGCCATTTTCATTTTCTCATAAAACTGCTGGATTTCCTTTTCCTTATCGCGTTTTTCAAACCGCTCTTTCTGCTCCTGCTTTACCTCGGTCAGATATTCATCCATTTTCTGAATAATTTTTTTCCATTCATCCTCCGTAAAAGAATTGCCGCCAATTGTTGTAGAATCCTGCGATTGTCCGTTCTGTAACCGATTCTGGATTTCTGTTTTTCGTTTCTGCAACTCTGCAATTGCCTGTATTCTGGTTGTCTTTGTTACATTTGCCATACTCATAACTCCCCTCCACACCCATGTCAAACTCTGCTGTTTTTACAATATGATGTATTTCCGATATGCACTTTAAATCTGATTTTCTTTTATCAATGCCAAAAGGACGACATATGATTCTTTTCTCTCTCAAATCATATGCCGTCCTGGTCATTTTTCTCTTACATCCAATGTACTATTATATATATCGTATGGTTTTGTGAATTCTTAAGTCTCTACTCTAATAATTCCGGAATCTTTTTGGAACATGCAACTGCTAACGCTCCCGGTCCAATGTGACAGGATACACTTAAGGATAACGGATTCAGCACAATCTCCATACCCGGAAATTCTGCCTCGACCTCTTTTTTGAATGCTTCCGCATCTTCCAGATTATGTGTATATGCCATCTCCAGATACATGTTCTTTCCTTCCGGATCATTGAAACGATGGTCAAAGTCATTGCGCATGGCATCGATCATCATTTTCTTTGCCTGTTTTACCGTTCTTGCCTTTGCAAAAGAATCCAGCTTCTCACCCTGAATCTGAAGTACCGGTTTTAATTTTAATAAAGTTCCAAGTGCTGCAGCAGCCGGAGTGATCCGTCCGCCTTTTTTCAGATAGTACAGTGTGTCTACCATAATATAAATGGAGGACTCCATCTTCTCACGCTCAAGGATCTCTTTGATTGCCTCTGCGCTGTATCCTTTCTCTGCAAGTTCCTTTGCGTCTAATACAGACTGTCTCTGTGTGACTGAAATTCTCTGATTATTGACAACCTGCACTCTGCCGTCATAATCCTGTGAAAGCATGATAGCCGTCTCGCAGGAACCACTCAGCCCGGAAGACATTGGAATATGCACGATCTCATCATAATCCTGCAGCAAAGCATCCCATGTGTCCGTCACATTTCCGACAAGAGGCATGGAAGTGGAAATATTGGCATCTTCAGAAAGCTTCTGATAAAAATCTTCCTGTGTCAGATCAATATCTTCATAATAGGTCTGGTCATTAATAAAAAATGGCATTGGCATAACCGTTACGCCATATTCTTTTGCTTCACTCTGTGTAATTCCACTGTTGCTGTCTGTTACAATTGCTACTTTGCTCATCCTAGCCTTTTCCTCCTATAATGTCTCAGAGCGCTCTTTGATGTTCTTTTTAAAATTAATTACTTCATGTTCATACTCTTCATTCATAAATTCAGAATGGATCATAAAATCTGCAGACGCACGGTTATTCGCAATTGGAATATCATAAACCTGTGCAATACGGAGCAATGCTTTCACATCCGGGTCATGCGGCTGTGCCGTAAGCGGATCAGAGAAGAATACCACAAAATCGATTCTTCCTTCCACAATCTTTGCACCGATCTGCTGGTCTCCGCCAAGAGGACCACTGTTGTATCCTTTCACAGGAAGTCCGGTCTTATCTGTGATCATTCTTGCAGTTGTTCCGGTTCCACATAAAAAATGCTGTGTCAGAATATCTTTATTCTGCTCGCACCATTCAATCAGGTCTGCCTTTTTATTATCATGCGCGATAAGCGCGATATTTTTCTTTTTTCCAATGGTAAGTGTTATGTAATTATTGTTCATGAATTTCTCCTTCACCTGTTATTCGTGCCTGTGTTCTTTCGCAACACGCAAATAAATTGTATCACAATTTTTCAAATTGCACCACACAAAAATATGCAATACAATATACGCTCTGCGGACATTGTTACTGTTCACTCGTACCTCGTTCCAGTAACAATTCCCTGTAATGCCGCAATCTTTCCATCGAGGATCATTTTGATAAATGCCGTGTCACGGATGATCCACGGATCTTTTTCCATCGCAATATTCGTGTCGTAGATTTCCTGCGGTGTCGCCCATTTTAAGTAATATCCTTTTGCGATCTCGCTCTTTGTCAGATGAATCGGTGTTTCCTCCCCGGTCTCCTCACAATAATAGAAAAGGGAATGACAGATAAATTTTTTTGTATCGTCAAAAATATCTTTTCGGACTTCTAAAATCTCGCCAAGTCCCACTGCCTTTTCCGGAATGATAAATAGTCCGGTTTCTTCCTTCACTTCCCTTGCTAAAGCTTCCACATAGGTCTCTCCTGCTTCCATGCCACCGCCCGGGATCTTGTACTCTCCCTCTTTGCTGCACTGCATTGCAATCTTTCCATCCCGCACGATAATCCCACGTATGGTATATTTTTCAAAAACACTGGTCGTATCTTTATAATTCTGTTCATCAAACTTTTTGAGAAGTTCCATATTCTACCCTTCTTTCGTATCTTTGATTACGCACATTTTACCACACCGCATATCAGTGTGCAACGAAGAGCACAAAAAAAGACCATAGCCAGAAGTTATCTCTATGACTCTTCTGGCTATAGTCTTTTTTCTCATTTATCTCATTCTGTTGTCAGATTTTACATCATTCCCATTCCCGGGTTACCTGCTGGCATTGCAGGAGCATCTTCTTTGATGTTTGCAACAACAGACTCTGTTGTAAGTAAAGTAGATGCTACAGATGTTGCGTTCTGTAATGCACTTCTTGTAACCTTGACCGGATCAAGGATTCCGTTTTCAACCATATCTACATACTCTTCTGTAGCTGCGTTGAAACCTGTTCCAGGTGCGGACTCTTTTACTTTATTGATGATAACTGCGCCCTCTAATCCTGCATTTGCAGAAATATAGTACAGTGGAGCTTCCAGTGCTTTTAAGATTACTTTTGCACCTGTCTTCTCATCACCCTCTAAAGTATCTGCTAATTTGGCAACTTCTTTGGAAGCATGGATATATGCAGATCCACCACCTGCGATAATACCTTCTTCTACAGCTGCTCTTGTAGCATTTAAAGCATCTTCCATACGAAGTTTTGCTTCTTTCATCTCTGTCTCTGTAGCTGCACCAACACGGATCACTGCTACGCCGCCTGCCATCTTGGCAAGTCTTTCCTGTAATTTTTCTTTATCAAACTCAGATGTTGTCTCCTCGATCTGCGCACGGATCTGTTTGATTCTTCCCTGAATTGCATCTTTATCGCCGGCACCGTCAACGATGATTGTATTCTCTTTCTGAACTTTAACGGATTTTGCACGACCAAGCTGATCCATGGTTGTATCTTTCAATTCCAGACCGAGATCAGAACTGATCACCTGACCACCTGTAAGGATTGCAATATCCTCTAACATAGCTTTTCTTCTGTCACCATAACCAGGTGCTTTGACAGCTACAACGTTAAATGTACCACGTAATTTGTTTACGATCAAAGTTGTTAATGCTTCACCCTCCACATCCTCAGCGATGATGAGTAATTTTGCACCGCTCTGGACGATCTGCTCTAACAGCGGAAGGATTTCCTGAATATTGCTGATCTTCTTGTCTGTGATCAGGATATATGGATCATCTAATGCAGCTTCCATTTTATCCATATCAGAGCACATATATGCGGATAAGTAACCACGGTCGAACTGCATACCTTCTACAAGATCAAGCTCTGTCTGCATCGTCTTGGACTCTTCGATTGTGATAACACCGTCGTTGGAAACTTTTTCCATAGCGTCTGCTACCATGTTTCCGACTTCCTCATCACCAGCAGAAATTGCTGCAACTTTTGCAATCTGGTCTTTACCGTTTACTTTGGATGACATTGCTTTCAAGGATTCTACCGCTTTGTCAGTTGCTTTCTTCATACCACGGCGGAGGATGATTGGATTAGCTCCTGCTTCCAGATTCTTCATACCTTCCTGAATCATTGCCTGTGCCAGAACCGTTGCTGTTGTTGTACCATCACCGGCAACATCATTTGTCTTGGTTGCAACTTCTTTTACTAACTGTGCTCCCATGTTTTCGAAAGCATCTTCTAACTCGATCTCTTTTGCGATCGTCACACCATCGTTTGTGATGAGTGGAGCACCATAAGATTTGTCAAGAACAACGTTTCTTCCTTTTGGTCCCAATGTAACTCTTACTGTATTTGCTAATTTGTCAACGCCTGCGCCTAATGCTGCTCTGGCTTCTGATCCGTATTTAATTTCTTTTGCCATGATTTTCTACCTCTTTCTATTTTAATATAAATAACTTTTTATTCAACAACTGCAAGGATATCATTCTGTCTTACGATGATATACTCTTCGCCGTCTAATTTCACTTCTGTTCCTGCATATTTGGAATAAATAACTTTCTGTCCCTCTTTTACCTGCATGGTAACTTCTTTTCCATCCACGATTCCGCCAGGACCAACTGCGATCACTTCTGCTTCCTGTGGTTTCTCCTGTGCACTGCTTGTAAGAATAATTCCTGATTTTGTAGTTTCCTCTGCCTCACACTGTTTTAAAACTACTCTGTCACTCAATGGTACTAATTTCATGATAATTCCTCCATTCAATATATATTCTTTTCTTTTTTTCTTTTGATATTGTAGAAAGTTATCAGACTTTCTATTGTTATCATGTGTTATTAGCACTCATTTAGTTTGAGTGCTAACCGATAGTCATATAATATGTTTTTCGCTCTAAATTCGCAACCAAATTTAGAGGTATTTACATCTATATTTTTTCGTGTTTTCTCATTATTTCTCTTTTTTTCTCTCTTTTTTATATCATATTATTTTTTCGATGATTTCATACTTTTTTTAGATTTATCGGTGGAAAATAGAGAATTGGCTTCTTCCACTTTCTCTAAAACCGCCTGTTTTACAGACTTTTTCACCGTCTGATTTCCGGTTTTCCATAACATGCGCAGTGCCTGTGAGAAAAGCTCCTGTGTTTCCGGTGAAAGCCTGCTCTTTGCTTTCATCAACTCCTGCACTTTTTTCCATTTGCTGTTGTAAAAATCATCCACTGTATAGATTTTGGCATCATCGAGCATGGAAAAGACCGTATCGACAATCTCCTCGCGCTGTTCTTTCGTCAACTGGAAAATCCATTTTTTCATCGTCTCGTCGAGCAGGATGCTCTGCGGTGCAACCTCCTCCACATAGACAAAATGGCTGCCAAGCACTTCCCATGACATGGCATCATGCTGCTGGATACCACTCTGGGAACTTTTTACCACTTCAAACTTTTCCTGATGCTCAAGCAGCATGCCTACAATGCTGGACTCCGGCAGAATGGTCTTGATTTTTGGCAGCATCCACTGGTATTCCTTACTCTGGATCATTTCTTCGCTAAATCCAGGTCCGTCATTGCTGTACACCTTCACGATCCTCTTCTGGATATTCCGGTCACATTTGACGGATGCGTATACGGAAAGATTTCCACCCTTGGAATGTCCCCCGACTCTGATCTTTTTCCAATCCTCTTTCACAATATGATTCAGATAATCGACGGCTTTCAACTGCCCGGGTGTCTCAGACAGATATCCCATATTAAAGTTCTCGCGCCAGCCAACGATCGTATTGTCTGTTCCACTGAAAGATACATAGATGCTCTTGTCATCCAACCGGACACATACCACAGAAAACTGTGACTGTTCCTCTTTGCTGATGTCGTTGATATAACCAAACAACTGCGCATTGCAGAAACGCTCTGTCTGCGCCATCTTCTCCAGCACAAATGCGGCGGTTTTCGTCATGGATACGCGCTCCATGATCTCTTTTCTGTCATGTGCCGCAAAAAAGAGTTCACATGCTTCTTTTACCGTGATCGTTCCCTCTTCCCCCGGCGCCGGAACAATTCCTGCAAATTCCACATATACAAGCTGTGCCAGTATCAGATTGTCCACCTCATTAAAAGGTGCCTCCCGAAATGTCAGGTCACCGCGCCAGTCCAGATAATCCATTAAATTTGACATAAATCCTCCTATATCAGTCCATAATGTTTCAGTCCGTGCAAAATACCGTCCTCATCCACAGAACGTGTCACGTACTCTGCGGTATTTTTCACTTCCTCGGTTCCGTTTCCCATTGCAATGCTGTGTGCCACATACGCAAGCATCTCAAGGTCATTTGCACTGTCACCGAATGCAAACGTATTCTCATGCGGAATGTCTAACATTTCACAGACTTTCCGAATGCCCGTTGCCTTGGAAATTCCTGCCGGGTTAATCTCTATGATTCCCTGCCCGTGAATGACTACGTCAAAATCTTCTCCCATATCTTTTACAAACGATTCCTCATCCACATCCGGTGCAATACTGCTCATCTTATTGATCCGGATTTTGCTGTGATCTGATGGAATATTTTTCAGATGCTCTCCCAACTCTTTCCGCAAATGTATCACATAAGGATCATCCATGAAATCACTCTCATTCACATACACATACTCCGGTCCTTCCAGCACGACCGGCATATGATATTTTTTTAACACATTCAGGGCATATGTCACCTGCTTCTCAGTCAACAGCACCTGATAGGCTGTCTCCTTGTGAAAATCAATATGTGCCCCACAGGAAGCAACCACACCATCAAATCCGATCCCCAATAATTTTGGACTTTGTATATTCGAACGGCTTCTTCCACTGCAGATAAATGCATAATGTCCATTTTCTCTCAGTTTCCGGATTGCCCAAACGGCGCTTTCCGGTATCTGCATCTGATAGTTCCATAATGTACCATCAATATCAAAAAATACTGCCTTTTTCATCCTGATTTCCTTTTCATTTCTATTTTTCTGACTTTGTAATTCCTTTCAAGTATATCCGATTTCTCTATTTTTGCATAGTAAGAAAGGCTTTCTCTGCAAATCTTTCCTGCCATATCCAAATTTACGCTGCATTTCCCGTCGCCATAACAAAAAAAGAGGCTGCCAAACCCTCGAATAACGATACGTCATCTAAGTTTGACAACCTCTTTCCTTATTATGTATGAAGTAAATTAAATTTAGTTGTTGATTAATTTATCTTCTTCGTTGTTCCAGCTGTAAAGTTTACGGATCTCTTTACCAACCTGCTCTGATGGATGTTCAGCAGCTTTCTTTCTCATCGCTTTGAAATGAACCTGACGTCCTGCCGGTGACATATCCAATAAGAAGTCTTTTGCAAAAGTACCATCCTGGATATCGGAAAGAATCTGTTTCATAGCTTTCTTGGTATCCTCTGTGATGATCTTAGGTCCAGTGATGTAATCACCATACTCTGCAGTATTGGAAATAGAATATCTCATTCCTTCGAAACCTGACTGGTAGATCAAGTCTACGATCAGTTTCATCTCATGGATACACTCGAAGTATGCATTTCTTGGGTCATAACCAGCTTCTACTAATGTCTCGAAACCAGCCTGCATTAATGCACAGACACCACCACAAAGAACTGCCTGCTCACCAAAGAGGTCTGTCTCTGTCTCTGTTCTGAATGTTGTCTCTAAGACACCGGCTCTTGCTCCACCGATACCAAGTGCATATGCAAGTGCAAGATCCTGTGCTTTTCCAGTTGCATCCTGCTCAACAGCGATCAGACAAGGGGTTCCTTTTCCAGCCTGATACTCAGAACGTACTGTATGTCCCGGAGCTTTTGGTGCGATCATGGTAACATCAACGTCTGCCGGTGGAACGATACATCCGAAATGAATGTTGAATCCATGAGCGAACATTAACATATTACCTGCCTCTAAGTTTGGCTCGATATCTTTCTTATACATATCTGCCTGTTTCTCATCATTGATCAGGATCATGATGATATCTGCTTTCTTAGCTGCCTCTGCAGTTGTATATACTTCAAATCCCTGTTTCTCAGCCTTTGCCCAGGATTTACTTCCCTCATAAAGACCAATGATAACATGGCATCCGGAATCCTTTAAGTTTAATGCATGTGCATGTCCCTGACTACCATATCCAATGATAGCGATTGTCTTTCCATCCAATAATGAGAGATTACAATCTTCCTGATAAAAAATTTTTGCTGCCATTTTAAATCCTCCTTGTTTTTCCGAAGGAAAAATCCGAACCCTCTGGTGAGGAGAGGATTTGTCCTCCTTGTTTTATGTACTATTATTCCATAATTTTTACATCGGCTGTTCCTCTGGACAGTCCTGTAATACCGGTGCGCGCTAACTCCAGTATGTCATATCCCTGCAACAGATCCAGAAAAGCCTCTAGCTTGTCCTGATGACCTGTAAGTTCAATAACCATGGAATCATTTGTGACGTCTACGATCTTCCCATGGAAAATCTCTGTCACATTAAGAATCGGCTGGCGTTCGGTGTCCTTTGCACGAATCTTAACCAAAATGAGTTCTCTTGTCACTGAAGAACCCGGCTCCAATTTCTTGATATCAACCACATCTTCTAACTTGGCAAGCTGCTTCTCGATCTGTTCTAGAATCTGCTCGTCCCCACTTGCTACAATGGTAATCCTTGTATACCGCGGATCAGCAGTCACCCCGGAAGAAAAGCTGTCAATGTTATATCCTCTTCGGCTGAATAATCCAGAAATATGGCTTGTAACACCCGGATTGTTCTCGACTAAGAGAGATAATACCTGTCTTCTCATAATGAAAACCTCTTCCTTGTAAAGTCTTTTGCGCTTTACAGTTTTACTCACTCATATTTAAGTTAAATAATATCAATATCATATTTCTTTGTCAACGTCTGAGACGATATTTGCCTATATATTTTGTGCATATTTGTCATAACCTGTATGACTATCTTTTGTATATTTACATGAATAATAATTATAGAACTGCATACCATACCCAGCCTGTTCAAACAATAGAATGCACGCTCCGCTCTTAAAGCATAACGCCGGATTTTTCCTTGCTTTCCTCCAGAATATGGTTCAGTTTGCGGAACGGAACCGCAAGCACAAGACCAACAATCAGGGAGATTACCGTATAAGACAGTAAAATTGCAAGATCTTTCCAATAATCATCCCGGTACATTCCGGCTACTGCCTCTTTCATTGCACCCATTGCATACTTAAATGGCTGGAACTGATAGAAAACCTGGAATACTTTTGGCAGTGTCTCGATCGGGAATGTACATCCGGCTCCTGCAACCTGAATGACCATGATAATGATCGCAATACCTTCACCGATATTTCCAAACGCCGCTGTCAATGCATACATTAAAAAGCCGAACACAAAACTACAGCAGGATGCTGCCAGCCAGAATAAAAACGGATGTGCGCACTCGATCCCGATAAAGTACAGATCACCCAATACCGTGATCAGCGCCTGAACCTGCGCGATCAGAAAGAATGTGATATATCTTCCAAAAAACTGCTGATGCGGCTTTGCATTCTTAAAGGACGGTTCCATCTCTACTTTTGTATGTATGATCGCAACAAGGATCAGTCCACCTACCCAGAGTGCCAGCACGGTATAGAATGGCGCCATGGAAGAACCGTAAGTGTCCACCTCGTAAACTGCCTCTGTCTCAATCTCAACCGGGGAAGCCATAAAACTTCCAATCTCTTCCGGGTCATGAGCTAACAATTTAGATAAGATCTCATATCCCTCTTCCCCCTTCATCTGGTTCAGACGCTCTAAACGTCCTCCGATCACCCCACGCATATCCGTGATCGCATCTTTTGTACCCGAGAGACTGATATTCGCAGATGCTAATGTTGCAGAAAGCTGTGACAGATTTCCATTCGAAGTATCCAATGCCTTTGCGATAGAGCCAAGCGCATTGCTGATACCTCCAAAAGTAGCAGATAATCCCTTTGAAATTGTTCCAAGGGATGCCAATCCTGTTCCCGTCACATTCTGCAGATTGCCCATTGCACTCTGTCCACTTGTGATCGCACTCTTCATGTCCGGATATACAGCTGAAAACTGATTTGTAGTAGATGCAGCATTTCCTGATACCGACATCAGAGAATCCAGCAAATTCTCATACACTGCAAGATCTGCATCTGCTTCCTCTAATTTTCCGATCAGCATATCAATGACATTGGAAGATCCTGTTTCTTCTTCCAGAACCGAAGAATCAATCAGTCCATCTGAAACTTGCATGCAGCTTTTGATCAGCGTAGAGATAAACTGTGTATTGACCGTCTGCTGAACTGCAGTTTTTGCTTTGTCTGTAATCTTTGGAGCGATCGCATTTTTCTTTTCATTTGTGTAATAGGTGATCTCAGGATGCTCCATCTCATCCGCAAGAAAACTTACCATGTCTTCCGTAAAATCTTCCGGCATAATAAGGGCAGCATAATAATCACCACTGTAAACACCATCGATTGCTTCCTCTGTCGTGTCTGTAAACACCCAGCCAATCGTTGTATTTGCTTCCAATCCCTCGATTACAGTTTCACCCATATTAAACTCGGTGTCGTCAATCGTGATCCCTTTGTCGTCCGATGCAACTGCAACTTTAATATTCGACGTTGCATCCGGTCCATACGGGCTCCAGTTCGATAAAATATTAAACCATGCATACAAGCAAGGAAGAATCGATAAGCCGATGACTATAACAACCGCTACAACATTTGTTTTTATCCTTTTAAAATCCGATATAAAAATCCGAAAAATGTTCAACATATCTAATCTTCCTTATCCTTTTTCCTGTCTTTTTTCTTCTCTTTCTTCTTACCGTCTCTGTTCCCGGATATCTGTTCTTTGGAAGATCCGTCAGAATCTTTCTCCTCATCTGTCTCTTCCTCTTTTTCTTCCAGCAATGCCTCATCCGGCATAATCCCAGACTCTCCAAAATATTTTGCAAGAATTGCGCGGTCGGCAGCGATCTTTCGTTCCATCTCTGCCAACCGGCTGTCAATACTGCTGTTTGGAAGAAGCGTGTCAATTTTGCCATCCTCTTTAATTCCAAGTTCTGTCAGACGCTCCTGCAATGTATAATCCATATATTCCACATAGATCAGATAGGCAGAAATTGTAAACAAAGAAACAATCCAAAGCACCAGAAATACTACTTTCGAACTGTCCATGGAAAACATCAGCATCAAAAATATCATTGGAATCAGAATGACACAACGGATTCCCCACCGTATTTTTTTCTGGTTACGCAGATGTTCTTCATTCTGGTATTCCATGATCCTGCGATAAGATTCTTCATAATTTGTTTCCATTGCATCTTCTCCTTACATCATTTTCGTATCTTCCATACGCTCTTCCACAAAGTGATTCATCTTCATAAATGGTTTTCTCACAAACAGTCCAATGATCAGCGCTGCAATTGCAAACACTGCCAGCTGGCTCATGTACATCCAGTAATCGTTCTCATACATGCCGCCGATCGTCTCACGCATTGCATTGATCGCATATGGGAACGGGAAGTATTTGTAAATATTCTGGTTAAACTGCGGCAAAATCTCAATCGGATATGTTCCGCTGGATCCTGCGATCTGGATAACCATGACAACAACGACAAATGCCTTTCCCACATCTCCGAAAGAAACCGTCAAAGTATAGATCAACAGGTTAAAGGTAAAACTTGTAAACGCAGCAACGATATAAAAAAGTACCGGTTCTAAACACTGTACCTTTAACAGATACAGATCTCCCAGGACAACGATTGCTGCCTGTAACTGTCCCAAAACAAAAAACAGTAAAAATCTTCCAAAATATCTCTGATATGATCTGGTGCCTGCAAACTTTTCATCCTCCACCTGCACTTTGATCAGCGCAACTAAAATAACAGCGCCAACCCAGAGCGCAAGAATTGTATAGAATGGTGTGACGGAAGAACCGTAGTTTTCAACCGGATAAACTCTTTCTGTATTAATCGTAACAGGGGATGCAAAGAACTCTCCCATCACTTCCGGATCCGTGGACAGGATACGGATGAACTGATCGTATTTCCCTCCATCTTCCACTTCATTCAATTCTGATAAGATCGTATTCAGCTCCTCTTTCGCAGAACTTATGATTTCTTTTAAAGTGTTAAAACTTCCATTGGAACTGCTCACTGTGTTTCCGAGACTGCCCAAAGCCACACCGGTACCTTCCAGACCTTTATTCATGCTGTTTAAGGAGGCAACCATATTGTTGTAAGCAGCAGAAATATTTGCCTTCATCGTTGCAACATCTGCCTGTAACTGTTTTTCTACGATCGGCATGACCGCATCGATCAGATTGGCTGCCGCTTTGATTGCCGCATGATCTCCTGAGACAGCATTGTTAAGATCACCTATCCGGTTCTGCAATACTCCCTGTACCGCAGTTGTTGTCTGCTCAATGCTGTCGAGCAGTTTAATGATATCATCCTTGTTGCTTCCGGCAGGAATCAGATCACTCTGTAACAGTTGTTTTAACAGTTCGATCTGCTGAGTGGAATTTGATACATTATTCGCAGCATTTGCAATCTCTTCCGCCGTTGGAAGCTCTTTTGATAATGTTGTATTCACTTCCTGCAAATGGGTATGAATACTCTGGTAAACCTGATCCATCTGGGACTGTAACGTTGTAATGGTCTGCTGTGCGTCTGTTTTTGCCTTGTTGACCTGTGCAACACCATTATTTAATTTACCGGACGCACTGGAAACCTCTCCGCTTGCTGTTTTTAAATTAGACGCAAGGGTTGCGTTGCAGGACATCAGATTATCAATTGTCACAAGATAATCATCCAGATTCTTATTGACAGAATCCAGTTTATCAATAATTTTAGTGATATACTGTGTCTTTTGTGCATCATCTGCGAGTTCATTCATACTTTCCATAACAGTGGAAACTGCAACATTCACAAACTCTTCATTAATACTTGTCTGCAGCGTTCCTTTTGCTGTATCCGTAATCTTGGAAGCAATTGGATTCTTCTTCTCATTTTCATAATAGGTAACAGAAGGATGTACCAGGTCATTGTCCGCAAAACCGTACATGCTCTCACTGAAATTCTCACCGATGACAATTGCTGCGTAATAATCACCGCTGTAGACACCGTCGACCGCCTCATCCTCCGTCTTTACAAACTGCCAGCCAATCTTGTCATTTTCCTTCAGATTGTCGATAACGGTATCACCCATGACCACAAATTCGCCATCACTCTTGGTATATCCTTTATCCACAGAAACAACCGCAACCGGTATCGTTCCCGTATTGCTGTAAGGATCCCAGTTCGAATAGATATTAAACCATGCATACAGGGATGGAAGTACACAGATTGCAAGTGCGATCAAAAGCGCAAGCTTATTTCTCCACAATCCTTTCACATCACTTTTAAAAATCCTGAAAATAGTCATCATTCTATCGTACTCCTGCATTTATTTCTCTTTTTGAGTTCCAACATTAATTATAATGTATTTTATCACTGAAACACAAATTTTTCCATAAAACAGATATTATTATAACGTTAAATATATCATTTTGAAACATACAATTTCCTTTATTTGTAATTATGGCAAAGAAAAACAGATACTGCACGGAATTCTTTTCTTTCCTGCAGTATCTGTTTTATGTATCATTCCTGTATTCTATGATTTTTATTGATAATAGGTAAGGTCAAAATATGTAATACCATTTTCGTCATTTACCTCAAAATCAAGATGTCTGTTGTACTCCTCATCCTGATAAGAATAACTGTTATATTCTTCAGCTTCGTATACATCATCACATTCTCCCATGATTGCAACCGCTGACTGTTCGTCCATTCCAATCGTCAATCCACCGCTGACTGACATAATCGGGAATGCGTCTACCTGATCAAATCCATAACAGGTATCCAAAGAAAATGCATAAATGTCACATTCTGTAATATCTTTTGCTGAACTGTCCAGATTTACAAAGCCAATCTTTACTGTCACATCTGGATAATCCGGATTTTTCAGTTCAATTGACTCATAAGTCTGGTCGCCCGCATTCATCACATAACCATCTTCGTAACCATAATCCGCTATATCAAACGTCCATCCGTTCGCCTCTATCTCACTGTAGGCAAATGGCAGGGAATACTCATGTCCGTCAAAGAAAAATGACATATCCTCCCATGTTCCGTCCATCGGCTCTGCATCTACAACCGGTCTGTCTTCGGAAGTATCTGGAAGTGTTGCGGCTTCGGAATCGTGATTGAAGATGTCCTCCGCCTGATCTCCGTCATCATCCGCTGCATAATAATCGCTTGTCACGCCTGTGTCTATTTTACTGGAGCCACTCGAACTTCCACCGACCAGCGTTGAAACCGTCAATGCAATAATTGTGAAGATCAACATAATTCCAAATATAATAAGACCCATAAATAACTGTCCTCTTGCCCAGTTTTTGCGGATTGCGTCTTTTGGATTTTTTCCGATCAGCCAGATAATATACATAACGATATTTACAATTGGAATGTTCACCAATAAATAGGTCAGCATCCACTGTCCAACACTCATCTGTGGCACAAGCTCCTGCTGCTGATTTTCCATCCCGGACTGATACTGTGGCTGATTGTTATAGCCATATGTATTTTGCGTACCGCCGTAACTGTTTTGTGTACCTCCATAGTTGTTTTCACTGCCATATGAATTCTGGGTATCACCGTATGTAGTCTGGGTGCTTCCGTAAATGTTCTGGCTTGTGCCATATTCGTTCTGGTTATTTTCGTTCTGTTCGTTAAAATTTTCACTCATAACTCTTTTTCTCCTCCGTGTGTGTATTTGCTACCACTTTATTGTAGCAAATTGTGAAAGTATTTGCAACACGAAAGTTTTTAATATCAAATTCTTAAAATTTTTGTCCAACTTTTTTAATTTATTTTCCAATAACCCTTTCTGTCTGAACCCACACGCTCTATCACTGATTTTTCTTTCAAAGATTTTAAACGCATTGCCACTGTTTTTCTGCTGATTTTTAATTTTTCCGCCAACTGTGGCATAGTATAACCCGCATTTTCTAATAATAATGCGAGAATCTCCTGCTCTTTTTCAGTCACCCTATCAGTTACCCTATCAGTCACCCTTTCAGTTACCTTGTAAAATTCACCTGGTCCAACCTGCAAACTCGCAACAGATTCCATTGGAATCACAATTTCAAAAATATTATCCTCCAAAAACACAGGTGTTCCACCCGAATATAATTTTGTATACTTATTGGTATTCCTCATACCAGAGCCGAGTTCATCCGCATAACCAATTTCACGAAATACTTTTGAAATTGGTGGATTTTTCGGAAAAGGTTCAAACTGATTCAGTTTCAATTCACCATGTCCGTGAGGCAAATTGCTGTTTTTAGTAAAAATTCTGTTACTTTCAATCACAAATTGTGCAGTGTAGGCATTGGAATAATCGCGATGTGCTAATATATTAGAAATGATTTCCCTCAATATTTTATCTCTGGCACTGACACTCTGGTCACCATCCAGCACAAAAGAATCATTCAAATGCTTTTTTCCAAAATCCATTAATCTGCGATAACTATCTATTAAATTTGTAATAATAACCTCTCTGTCATCATAACGATCCATATTTTTCACACGATAAATAGCATCTGTCTTATACTGTGGTAATACAGACATAATGGTCTGATCTTTACCAAACAACAAAATTGCCGCAAGCGTAATTCCCTCCTGACCGGTATCTGGATCTGCTAAAATAAGTCCTGTGCTTCTCAGAATTTCTTCTTCATTCATATTTGACCATGGGTGATTATCCACCCTTGAAACCGCCATCTTTTTTGCTCTTTGAATCACATCAAAATCAAGGAAATCCAATCCAAGCTTCGGATAAACCTTATTCACAAAATAAGTGCTCTGCTTCCTTGCATACATTTTGTATACCAATTCCGCATTGTCTGTAATATCAATATCCCCTTCATGTGTCCTGTCCCATATACGACCATTCAATCGTCTAAGCTGTGTTCCCTCTGGCACCCAGATATAAATGACTGTCTTTCCATTTATATCAAATATCTGTGGTGTAAGATAAAGCGGTGGATTTATTTTATTAGCATTATTAACGGACGTTGTAAAATCCTTAAGCATTTTATCTGTCTTTTGGGGATTTACACCCCGAATTTCTTTTGTTTGGTCAACTACGCCAAGAATAATATGCCCTCCATTACGATTATTAAAAGAACATACCGATTGATACACATCTTTTGTCAAATCATTCTCAGACAATTTAAATTCAACATTTATCTTTTCGCCGGATTCAATTATCTTTTTCAGCTCATTTACATTCATACCCACACCTGCCTTCAGACTATTATTTCCTTCTATTTTTTCTATATACCCCATTTAATTATATCATATAAAAGAGGTCTCCGGGTTTTCCCGGAGACCTGCCAAATCTTTATATTATTCGACCTTTTAGAACTTACCAGCCTTGTGAGCTTCCTCAACACTTACAGCTACAGCTACAGTAGCACCTACCATTGGGTTGTTACCCATACCGATAAGTCCCATCATCTCTACGTGAGCTGGTACGGAAGAAGATCCTGCGAACTGTGCATCAGAGTGCATACGTCCCATTGTATCTGTCATACCGTAAGAAGCTGGACCTGCAGCCATGTTATCTGGGTGAAGTGTACGTCCTGTACCACCGCCGGATGCTACGGAGAAGTATTTCTTACCCTGCTCGATACATTCTTTCTTGTATGTACCTGCTACTGGATGCTGGAAACGTGTTGGGTTTGTAGAGTTACCTGTGATAGATACACCTACGTTCTCATGATGCATGATAGCAACACCTTCCTGAACATCATCAGCACCGTAACATTTTACAGTTGCACGAAGTCCATCAGAATATGCTTTCTCATATACTACGTTTAATTTTGCTGCTTTGTAATCATACTGAGTCTCAACAAATGTGAATCCGTTGATACGGGAAATGATCTGTGCAGCGTCTTTTCCTAAACCGTTTAAGATAACTCTTAATGGTTTCTGACGTACTTTGTTTGCTTTCTCAGCAATACCGATTGCACCTTCAGCAGCTGCGAAAGACTCGTGTCCTGCTAAGAAACAGAAGCACTCTGTCTCTTCCTCTAATAACATTTTACCAAGGTTACCATGTCCTAAACCTACTTTTCTGTGGTCAGCAACAGAACCTGGAATACAGAATGCCTGAAGACCTTCACCGATTGCTGCAGCAGCATCAGCGGCTCTTGTACATCCTTTTTTAATTGCGATCGCTGCACCTACAGTGTATGCCCAGCAAGCGTTCTCAAAACAGATTGGCTGGATTTTCTTAACCTGCTCGTAAACATCAAGTCCAGCATCTTTTGTAATTTTTTCAGCTTCTTCGATAGAGCTGATACCATAGCTGTTTAATACAGCATTGATCTGGTCAATTCTTCTTTCATATCCTTCAAATAATGCCATTTTCGTTCGTCTCCTTTCCTACTCTTCTCTTGGGTCGATGATCTTAACAGCATCTGCTACACGACCATACTGTCCTTTTGCTTTTTCCCATGCTGTGTTAGGGTCATCACCTTTTTTGATGAAGTCAGTCATTTTTCCAAGAGAAACGAACTGATATCCGATAACTTCATTGTTCTCGTCAAGGGCGATACCTGTTACATAGCCTTCTGCCATCTCAAGGTAACGAACACCTTTTTCTTTTGTTGCGTACATTGTACCAACCTGGGAACGAAGTCCTTTTCCTAAGTCTTCAAGACCAGCACCGATTGCTAATCCGTCATCAGAGAATGCACTCTGTGTACGTCCGTAAACAATCTGTAAGAATAATTCTCTCATAGCTGTGTTGATAGCATCACAAACTAAGTCTGTATTTAAAGCTTCAAGGATTGTTTTTCCCTGTAAAACTTCTGCTGCCATAGCTGCAGAGTGAGTCATACCGGAACATCCGATTGTCTCAACTAAAGCTTCCTCAATGATACCATTCTTTACATTTAATGAAAGCTTACAGGCACCCTGCTGTGGTGCACACCAGCCTACACCGTGTGTAAATCCTGAGATATCTTCAATTTTTTTAGAGTGAACCCATTTTCCTTCTTCTGGAATTGGAGCTGGTTCATGTTTTGCGCCTTTTGCTACTGGGCACATGTTTTCGACTTCCTTAGTGTAAATCATTTTAAGTCTCCTTTCACATATAAATAGATATGTCATCTGCTAAACATTGTTAGATGCTTAACATACTTCAAACATTTTCGCACATTTTTTTCATTTTCACAAGTAGAAACCATAAAATTTATGTACTTTTTTGTAAAAAGGAAAAACATACCACAAGCAATATATCATTTCGGAATTTTTACTGCTTTTCTACAATTTCATTTTTATTTTTGTAAATAGAGTTTGCCGGAACAACACCACGCACCATGGACAGCGGATAAACATTGCTGTGGCTTCCGATCACAGTCCCCGGATTCAGCACGGAATTACATCCTACTTCCACAAAATCACCTAACATTGCACCAAACTTCTTCAAGCCTGTCTCGATTTCTTCCCCGGTTGTCTTATCCTTTACTACTACAAGTGTCTTGTCTGATTTCACATTTGAGGTAATAGAACCTGCACCCATATGGGATTTGTATCCCAGAATAGAATCTCCTACATAATTATAGTGTGGCACCTGTACAGAATTGAAAATAATATCGTTTTTCAACTCGGTAGAGTTTCCGACAACAGAACCTTTTCCGACAATGGCACTTCCTCTTACAAATGCACAATGGCGTATCTCTGCCTCCTCATCAATGATGAGCGGTCCATTTAAGCAGGCAGTCGGTGCAACCTTTGCACTTTTGGCAACCCAGATATCTTCGCCGCGTTTTTCAAACTTTTCAGGATCTAATGTCGGTCCTAATTTTTTGATAAATTCACTGATTCCTTTTAATGCTTCCCACGGATAAGTAAACTGCTCTAAATATTCTTTCGCAATTGTCTCATTCAGATCATACAAATTACTGATTTTTGCGTTTTCCATTTTTTCTTCCTTCCTGTCTGAAAACTTCCATAAATATTTCACACATTCATCATTCCGTATCTTTATTCTTCCAACACTTCATGATTGCCTGCGCCTTTTCATTATAAACACATAAAACTGATTATTCAAGAAAAAAGAGCCACAGACTTTGCTGTGACTCTCTCTCATTCTTACTGTTCACACATACCTCGTTCCAGTAACTTATCGTTCTTTATTATTTCTGTTCTCTTAATGTGAACTGTCTTACAAGGTTATCAAGTGTTTCAGCCTGTGCTGACAATTCTTCACTGGTAGCAGAAGTTTCCTGTGCCATAGCGGAGTTGGACTGAACAACTTCGGAAATCTGGTTGACTCCCTGCTCTGCCTGCTCCATAGCCGTTGCCTGAGACTGTGAGTTCTCACTTAAGGACTTGGATGTATCTGCGATATCATTAATTCCTTTGATAACTTCGTCTAATGTCTCTGAAACCAAAGCAACCGCTTTATTTCCTTCTTCTACATCATGGATAGAACCCTCGATCAGTTCTCTTGTGGAAACTGCCGAAGCCGCACTCTGTTCTGCAAGTTTACGGATCTGGTCAGCAACAACTGCAAATCCCTTTCCTGCCTCACCTGCACGTGCTGCCTCGATGGAAGCATTCAAAGATAACAGGTTTGTCTGGCTTGCGATATCCTCCAGTTCGGAAATGATATTCTCAATCTTCATGGAAGACTCGCTGATACGCTGCATAGCCTCCACCATTGCGTGCATCTGCTCACGGCTGTGATCCGCATCATCTGCATATTTTCTTGCATCAGCATGAGACTTTTGAAGATTCTCTGCTGTGTGTTCTACATTGGCGGTGATATCAGCAATGGTCGCCTGAAGTTCTTCGACTGCTCCGGCCTGTTCCGTAGCACCTTCTGCCAGGGACTGTGCAGCCTCTGCCATATTGCCGGAACCTAAGGATACCTGTTCTGCTGTCTCCTCTACCTGACGGAGAGATTCATCAATCTTACGGTTCATGTTGCGTATTCCGACAAGAAGATCATTGAATTTTCCGGTGTATCTTTCTTCATGTTCTGTTGCGACAGCAAAATTACCATCTGCCATCTCATTTAAGAGTTTTCCGCTGTCAGAGATGATCACATTCAGGTTATCTGCCATCTTTCTTGCCGTTTCGATCATTTCTGCAACCTCGCCTTTCGCATCATGCTCCGGGAACTCACTGTCAAGATCTCCTTCCGCAAATGTTTTCAGACGTTCTGAAATCTGCTGTAATGGCTTTGAAATTCCATCTGCGATCTGGTTTCCATATCTTCTGCCACTCAAAATGGAAAGAATGATCACTGCGATCATAATGATCACAGCAATAATCTCCATCACTGCCAAAACTGATTCTATCTGATCCCCCTTCTGGACATAGATGTTCATCAGATTCTTCAGATCATTGTAAACTACCTGATATGCAGGTCCAAGTTCGTCTGCTTCACGTCTCTGGACTTTTTTACTGATTTCCTGATCTGTGGTTGAACCCTCCTCGATCAGTTGATCTGAAAGATCCCAATATCCGTCAAGATCTTTGACAATCTGATTATAAGCATCTTTTCCAGCCTGTGTCACCATGCTGCTTTCAATGTCGTCAAGATACTGCTGGAATGAATCTTTTCTCGTATAATACGTATCCTTGGCATCACTGATAATATCTTCATCCATATATCCCACTGCCGCACGAACCTCGCTGTGCGCACCTGAGAATGCTGTCATCGCCTTCCCAATATCTCCCTGAGAGAATCCATAATTGTTCAGCGCATTATTATACATTCTTGTCATAACCAGCAATGCAATAATGCCAACGATTGCAGAGATACTTGCAATAAAAATAACCTGTAAGTAACTCTTAGACAATCTCTCACGAATTTTCAATTCATGACCTTTTTTCATCTTCATTTCTCCTTTGAATTTATTTTTGTACGCACATATCTCAATGTACCGTACCACTGTATATAAGCATAACCCTGTACCCGACAAAAATCAATAAATTTTGTCAATTTTTTTACATTTTATTTACGCTTCAAACATAGTTTGTTTTTCCTGATTCTGTGCGCTTTCAGCTGGCTTTGCATTTTCCAACACCACGTTTTCTCCCGGATTATCAAAATCAAAACTGATCCTGTCGTCCTCAAATTTCAGGCAGGTATCAAACACATTCCCCGCTTTTGACGTAAATCCGGTTATTTTTTTCTTCGTCTTTCCGGTCTCAAAAAGTTCCTGCATAATGGCTTCCTCTAACTCCACCTTTGCCACCGTATGCGCCACTTTAAATCCACATTCACACTCATAATACCACTGGGATTTTTTCATATACTGTCCACATTTCGGGCATTTTAAAGTCGTGTCTACAGGCTTTGGTTTCTCCGGGAAATCAAACGTCACCTGACCTTCCGGCGTGAGTTTTAACGGTGCATCAAACATCATGCCTGTCTTTGCGATAAAACCTTTGATGACTTCCGTTTTGCCGCGGAGCAGCAATTCTTTCACCTGCGCCTCTTTTAACTTCACACCCGCGATTGTTCCGATTGCAAATTTGCAGCTCTCCGGGTTATCTTTGGAGTAATTGGCGCATCCAAACCCAAACGGTGTCTGGATGATCTCACCGCCGCAGAGCGGGCAGACAACATCCTTCACTTTTACCGGCTCTAAATCCGTGAAATCGAATTTTAACCCGGTCACTTTTCCGGCTTCATCTCGATTCAACGCCACGCGTGCATCGAATTTTTTCCCGGTTTTCGACTTGAAACCGCGGATTGTCCCGGTTCTTCCGTTCGTCAAAAGTTCTCTGACCTGTGATTCTGTCAGTGATTTCTCTGCCATTTTTCCAATGGAGAAACGGCAGCTTTCCGGATTCTCTTTGGAATAGTTTGCGCATCCAAACCCAAACGGTGTCTGGACGATCTCACCTCCACAGAGCGGACAGACAACATCTTTTACTTTTTTTGCTTCCACATGTTCAAAATCAAATTTTATAACCGCTTTACCGTTTTCATCTTTTTCCAGACAGAGACAGGCGTCAAATCTCTTTCCATTTTTTGATTTAAAGCCGCGGATTGTTCCGGTTCTTCCATTCGTAACGAGTTCTGTGAGCTGTGACACATTCAGACTTTTCTCTGCAATTTTTCCGACAGAGAAATCACAACTGTCCTCTTTCTCCCGGTCATAATGGATACACCGGAACCCGTAGGCTGTCGTCACAATGTCACCGCCGCAGGACGGGCATTTGATTCCTTCCACCACCTGTGGTTCATTTGCCGAAAAATCAAAACTGATATTGATTTTTCCCTCCTCATCCTTCTGTAAAACGAGTGCTGCCGGGAATTTCTTCTTCGATTTGGAGACAAAACCATCCAGAACATCCGTTCTTCCTTTTGTAATCAAATCCCGGAACTCCTCCTCCGAAAGATCACGCCCTGCAATCGTTCCGATGGAGAAGCCACAGCCAGTGCTGTCTTTTTTATAATTGCTGCACCCATAGCCAAACGGTGTCGTTACAAGCTCCGCGCCACAGACCGGACAGGCAATGCCAAGCTTTTTCTTTGCCGCAATGCCTCTTGCGCCCTTTCCGGTCAACGGCTGGATCTGTGCCACAAGCTGTGACGTCAGATTCCGTTCCACCATGTTTAATGTCTCTTTTCGGATAAAATCCTCAAGTTTCTCCCGGTAATCTTCCATGATCACCGTTCCGCGCGTGATACCGTCAAGTCCTTTTTCCCACGAAGCAGTCATTTTCGGATTCAAAAGTGCCGGGACGGTCATATTTACGACTTCATAAACCATCTCGCCCAACACCTCCGGCGACAGAATCTGTGATTTTTTATTCAAGTGCAGGTAACCGATGCGCACCAGTTTTTTGATGATCTCTGCGCGGGTGGCAGAAGTTCCGATTCCGGAGCCTTTGATCTGTGCACGCAGTTCTTCATCCTCGATCAGCTGTCCGGCATTTTCCATCGCAAGCACCATCGAACCGGAAGTGTAGCGTTTCGGTGGCTTCGTGCTTCCCTCTTTTAGAGAATAACCATTGACCGGCAGTTCCTGCCCCTTAGTCAACTGATCTGCCAGTTCCAGAAGCCCCGGACTATCCGTCTCCTCATTATCCTCTTTGTTGCTGCCTTCTTTTTCTTCTTCCTGTTTTCTTCCTGCAATCTCTAAAAATCCCGGCGCCTTTAATGCTTTTGCACCGGCAAAAAGTTTTTCCTCTCCGACGGCCACCACAAGTTTTACCGTCTGATATTCTGCTGCCGGATAAAAAATACTTAAGAAACGGCGGACGATCAGATCATACACACTTCTCTGCAGTTCATTTAAAGAACGCAGCTCTGTGAGCTGTCCGGTCGGAATAATCGCATAGTGATCGGTAATTTTCGAGTCATCCGTATACTGGGTCTTCGCAATGTTGTAATGAAGTCCTTCCTTCATGATACGCTCCACATACCCCTGCACCGGCTCATAGCCTTTCAGTCTGCTGATATTTTTTCCGATTTCTTTTGCCACTGCCGTTGAGAGAACACGCGCATCCGTTCTTGGATAAGTAGTCAGTTTTTTCTCATAGAGATCCTGTGCCACCTGCAATGTCTCATCCGGACTGATTTTAAAGCGCTTCGAACACTCCGCCTGCAGTTCTGCGAGGTTAAAAAGAAGCGGTGCTTTCTTTCTGGAAGTTCCACGCTCAATAGATTCCACAACCGCTGTTTTCCCGGAAAGTTCCTGTATTAAGTTTTCCGCAGACTCCTGCTTTTTAAATCCGTTTTCCTTATACAATAATGGAGATTCAAAGTATTTAGAACCTTCTACCACTTTCCACTCCGCCTCGATGTTCGCATCCGTGAAACTTCCGACTACACGGTAAAATGGTGTTTCCACAAAATTGCGGATCTCACGCTCTCTTATCACGACCATACCGAGCACGCAGGTCATGACACGTCCGACTGCAATTGCAGTATAGTTTCTCGTCCCTGCCGCATCATTTAAAAGATTTCCATATTTCACAGACATTGCACGGGAAAAATTGATTCCCATCGCGTAATCCTCAATGGTCCTCATAATGCCGGATTTTCCGAGGTTTGCATAATCCGACATCGGCTTTGCTTCGCGGATACCCCGCTTGATTTCCTCCTCTGTCTGGGAATCGATCCAGACGCGCAGCTCTTTCATCCCCTCGCGGACACCGCCGTACATACGGATGTTTTCCTCAATGGTCTGTCCTTCTTTTCCGGCATCCCCTGCCCAGTAGACAGTATCAATATCTTCGCGGTGCAGCATTTTATGTACTACATCATACTGTTTGCTGACCGCCGGGATCACATCATATTTGTACTCTTTTGGAAGGAAAGGAAGATCCTCTAACTTCCATTTTTTATACTTCTCATCATATACCTCCGGGTAGACCATCTCGACAAGATGACCGACACACCAGGTAATGACGTAATCACTATTTTCTATGTATCCGTCATTTCTGCCTGATACACCAAGAATCCGTGCGAACTCCTGCGCAACACTTGGTTTCTCCGTTATAATTAATGACTTTGCCAAAAAAATTCCTCCAACTTCTGTAATTCTTACTTCTTTCATAAATAAGAAGTTTTATAATTCATTCATATCGACCAGAATATATCTGGTATCCTCTTCTGCAAGCTGTCTGATCTCTTCTGAAAAACCTTTTGCTGAAAACAGAAAGAAATACTTTGCATCAATTTTTGCCTGCTTCATACTCTTTAACAATTCTTCTTTCATCTCCATGGTAAATTCCGGCTGATTCCAGTTACAGTATCCGACAATATTCTCCCGCACAGAGTTCTGTGCAATAATGTCGATATTTCCTTCTTTTCCAATCCATGTTCCCATCTTACTGATCTTCATTGGCAGTTTTCCAATCAGATTCAAAAGTCCTACATATTCCATGCATACTTCCTTGAAATAGCGTTCCAGATAATCGTCGATTCCCGATGTGATATACGCATCGTAGAACTGTTCCGGACTCATCATATAAAGTTCGGAAAGATGTGGATACACAAAACGGAACCAGAAATTCACATAATTATCCTTAATACGATAGACACCTTTTTTCGTGTTTTCCCATCCACCTGTCTCAAAAGAGGTCTCTTTCTCCACAATATGAAAAGTTCCGAGATTTTTCATGTACACACTGATTTTTGCACGTGAATAACCGGTTTTTAAATGAAGTTCATTTAACTTATCATAACCGCTTGCAATATAATAAAGAATCGTCTCATACACAGACAGTTCCCGCAGTTCTGCCGCAATCAGCTGTTCTGCCGCCCGGTGCATATAACCATTCCGGTTTAAAATATTTCTGCATATATTGGTTTTCAGATCCACGCGCTGATCCCAGTGGTTGATATAGCCTGCAACGCCGCCGATAACACCGTAAGTTCTGATACAGTCACTGACCTGATACTGTGGAAATGCACGTACCACCTCTAAGAAATTCAAAGGATTAATCTTAATCTTTCCATCAATTCTTTTGCTCTGCTCACCGAGTGTTGCAGGCATCTCCTGTTCCACCCATGCAACCGAAGAACTGCACAAAAGGATCAACACCGGTCCCGGATAAAGACGTTTCATTCTTAATTTTTCAATGCTCTCCATAAAAGAGGCATCTTTTTTTGCAATCAATTGAAATTCATCAATCACAACCACAAGTTTTGACGCATCACCACTTTTGATCCGGTTGAAAAATTCGTCATAGCTGTGCTTTGTAATATTCGCTGAAAACTTCTGCCGGATCTCTGTTTCCATCTGTTTTCTCTGTTCCTGTCCCGATGCCTGTCTGCAGCGATAATAAAAGTACTTCTTGTCTGAAAGAAACGCTTTCAATAACTGTTCTTTCTCAGAATCTGTCCGTCCATACAAAACATAGAGCTGATTTCCACTCTTCCCATAAATTGTCTCAAGTTCTTTTAAAATGGATGTCTTCGCTACCATAAGAAACCTCCCATTTCTGTCTGTTTGTTCGTTTTCCCTCAATGTAGTAAAAATTATATCATTTTTTAACTTTTCCGACAACCCGGTTCTTGCCATATAAAAAGATACATAAGAAATGACCGGAACAGCATTTTACTATTCCGGTCATTTCTTTACAGTCCACACATCTGTGATACGGACTTTTTAAATCGCTATGATATTCTCTCTTATTTCTTTGTGATGTAACCCTGTGCTTTTAACAGTTCTGCGCAGAGCACTGCACCACCTGCTGCACCTCTGACAGTATTGTGGGATAAACCTACAAACTTCCAGTCATAAACAGTGTCCTCTCTCAGACGTCCAACAGAGATTCCCATACCGTTCTCAAAGTTGACATCTAACGCGATCTGCGGTCTGTTGTCCTCCTCTAAGTACTGGATGAACTGCTTTGGAGCACTTGGAAGATTTAATTCCTGTGGAACTCCACTGTAGTTTCTCAATGCTTCGATCAGCTGTTCTTTGGTTGGTTTCTTTTTGAATTTTACAAATACGGCTGCGGTATGTCCATTTAATACCGGAACACGGATACACTGGCATGTGATAACCGGAGATGCTGCAGGAACAATCTCTTTCTTCTCATCATCAATGTGTCCCCAGATCCGAAGCGGCTCTTTCTCGGATTTTTCTTCCTCACCACCGATGTATGGAATGATATTTCCAACCATTTCCGGCCAGTCTTTGAACGTTTTTCCTGCTCCGGAAATTGCCTGATAAGTAGTTGCCACTACTTCGTATGGCTCAAACTCTTTCCATGCGGTGAGAACAGGTGCATAAGACTGGATGGAGCAGTTTGGTTTTACAGCAACGAAACCGCGCTTTGTGCCAAGTCTTTCTCTCTGATATTTGATAACTTCCATATGTTCCGGATTGATCTCCGGTACGACCATCGGCACATCCGGTGTCCATCTGTGTGCACTGTTGTTGGATACAACCGGTGTCTCTGTCTTAGCGTATTCTTCCTCGATCTTTTTGATCTCTTCTTTTGTCATGTCTACTGCTGAGAAAACAAAATCTACTTCTGCCGCAACTTTTTCTACTTCGTTGACGTTCATGACAACAATCTTTTTTACTGCTTCCGGCATTGGAGTATCCATTTTCCAACGATCACCAACTGCCTCTTCATATGTCTTACCGGCACTTCTTGGGCTGGCTGCAATCGTTGTCACCTCAAACCATGGATGATTCTCCAACAGAGAGATAAATCTCTGTCCTACCATACCTGTTCCACCAAGAATACCTACTTTTAACTTCTCACTCATTGCCTAATCTCCTCGTCTTTCCCTGTTCGTTCGAAGAACCGTCCCTGTTGCCGGCTCTTTCCATTCCTGACAATCGAATGTCCGCGGATCGTACATCCTGTTGTTTGTCCGTCTATCGCGAACAGATGTCGTTATAGTGAATATATTATGCTATTTCTCTCAAAAAAGCAATGGTCTATTTTGTAAAAAAATGTCATATTTCCGTGTATTCTTTGTGCATTTTTTACAATAACGTTTTACCGTGTTAAAGTGTTTTCTTTCCAATCTTCTGCCAGATATGCCTTTTCAGCCTTGATCACTTTCTCCATGGCTGCCTTTCCGGGTGCCCCGATCGTCAGACGGTTATTCACACATGTCTCCATGGAAATCTCCTCGTATATATCTTCCTCAAATACCGGACAGATTGCCTTTAGCTCGTCTAAACTCATATCGTCGATCGCAATTCCGCGTTCAATGCAATAGAGAACGATTTTTCCTATAATGCCGTGCGCATCACGGAATGGTACACCATGTTTTACCAGATAATCTGCTGCATCGGTTGCATTGGTAAATCCGTTGTTTGCGGACAGACGCATTTTACCCTTATTAAACTTCATGGTTGCGAGCATTCCGGTAAATAATGCAATACATCCTTTGACGGTATCCATGGCATCAAAAGACAGTTCTTTGTCCTCCTGCATGTCCTTGTTGTAGGCAAGCGGGATTCCCTTCATCGTGGTAAGTAATGACATTAAAGCGCCATAAACACGTCCGGTCTTGCCGCGCACAAGCTCTGCGATATCCGGGTTCTTCTTCTGAGGCATAATACTGCTTCCGGTACTGTAAGCATCATCAATCTCGACAAACTGATATTCATTGGAGTTCCAGATAATGATCTCCTCGGAAAATCTGCTCAAATGCATCATGATGGTTGCACACGCGGACAAAAACTCGATCAGGTAATCACGGTCAGACACACCATCCATACTGTTTAATGTCGGTCCATAAAAGCCTAACAGTTCTGCAGTATATTCACGGTCCAAAGGATAGGTTGTTCCTGCTAATGCACCGGAACCGAGCGGACAGTAATTCATTCTCTCATAAATATCGTGCAGTCTCAGACGATCGCGTTTAAACATCTCAAAATATGCTCCCATATGGTGCGCCAGTGTGATCGGCTGAGCCTTCTGCAGATGAGTAAATCCCGGCATGATCGTCTCGGTATTTGCCTCCATGATCTTAAGGATTGTCTCTAATAATTCTTTTAAAAGATCATCCGTATGTAACAGTTCGTCTCTTGTATACAATCTCATATCAAGTGCAACCTGATCGTTACGGCTTCTTCCGGTATGCAGTTTCTTTCCGGTATCTCCGAGACGGTCAATCAGATTTGCCTCCACAAAACTGTGGATATCCTCGTATTCTGAAGTGATTTCAAGCTTGCCGCTCTCCACTTCATCGCGTATCTCTTTTAATGTGCGGACAATATCATCTCTCTCCTGCTCTGTCAGAATGCCCTGTTTTGCGAGCATTGTCACATGCGCAATACTGCCTTCAATATCCTGCTTATAAAACTTCTGATCAAATGTAATGGACGCATTAAAATTATAAACAAGCTGATCTGTCTCCTTCGTAAAACGTCCTCCCCATAACTGTGCCATGGTGTTTTCCTCCTTTATATAGTCCTCTTATTGATTCTTCAGGGCAATCTCCCTGTCTCTCTGATTTTTTGAAAAAACACATCCGCAATAATACTGCCGGTACATGCCATACTGCTCGGATAATTCCACAGAACGCTTGTATCCATTCTTCTTCTTAAAATCAGAATTTAAATATGCAATGCCGTATTCTTCCGCCAGGGCATCTCCGATCTCATTGAGCTTTTCTGCATTTTTTAACGGACTGATGGATAAAGTCGTTGTAAAATAATCCATCTGCATTTTCTTTGCAAGCTCTGCCGCCTCCCGCAGTCTTAATTCATAACACAGGAAACAGCGTTCACCGCCCTCCGGGCAGTCCTCAAGTCCTTTTGCCATCTCATAAAAACGCTCTTTCTCATACGCACCCTCCACAAAGTGGATCGGATATTTCACCGGAAGTTTTTCAATAAACTTCTGCTGCTCTGCCACCCGCTTACGGTACTCCTCCTCCGGATAAATATTCGGATTATAATAAAAAACTGTTATTTTAAAATAATTTGAAAGATATTCCAGACAATAGGAACTGCACGGTGCACAGCAACTGTGTAAAAGCAGCGTCGGCACACGGTTTTCGCGCTCGTTTTTTTCAATGGTCTGTTCTAATATTTTTTGATAGTTTACTTTGTTCATATTAGCGAATTTCACCTTAAAGTGCAAGCCAAAAGCTGTTTTGCCTTCTCCTCCCATGTATATTTTTGTTTAAATTCCACGTAAGCATTGTTCTGGATATCTCTGCACAGCGCATGGTTTGTAAGAAGTTCCGCCGCATAATCCGACAAAGTCCTGATGTCCTTCAGTGAATACATGCAAACCTGCTCCCCGTCTTTTAAAATCCGTTTCAGATACGGATTCTGATCTGTCAGAACAGTGCAATGATTCGCCATACCTGCAAAAATGCGGTCATGTGCCCCATGATTGAAAAACGGTGACACATTTAACAGCACATCCGCATGGGCAATCTTCTCAAACGACAGTCCAAACACCACCGCTTTTTCCCTCGTCACATAAGTTTCGTTGCAGCTTTCATACTTTTCCCAGCCCTCGCCGACTAAGCGCACCGGGATTTTGGCTCTCACCAGTTCATCCACCGCCGCTTTCCGGAAATAATCTCTGATATAGGCATCCACGGAATACATCGCGTTCATAAAAAGTGAAAACTTATCATCCGGCAATTTCTCGCCGTGCGCCTTTAAAAGCTGCCGGAATGCCTCCTCCATCGGAAGAATCGGGTCTTCGATGCGCATTTCGATCAGCTCTTTCATATAGGACCGCAGCGGTTCCGGGGACAGATCGACCATCTCGTAAATTTTGTCCGGTCTGTCATACGTTCCCATGAAAAGAACGGTGTCTGTCTCCGTCTTTTTGCCTCCTGTCACTGCCTCCGTAGCCCCAAGCGGCATGGTAAGTGTTTTCTTTACTCTCGGATAGTATCGTTTTACATATGCCTCCTGCGCCTCATCCAGAAAAATTCCATTCAGATTTTTCAGGTCAGCATTCAGACAGTTATAATGAAATAACGGATGATCTAAAATATAATCAAAGAATGGGCCATCCAGTTTATCAAGCACCGGTGTTCCGTCCTCCTCCACCATCCTTGTGATCGTGGAATTAAAATCTAAAAGCAGACGGTATTTCTGCCCGTAAAGCGGTTGAAACACCGCATCCAGATCATCGTGTTCATCAAATTCACACACCTGCACATCAAAACCAAGATTCTCAAAGGCATCTGCCATCTGGTTTGCAAAAAAACTGCTCGACTGATAACAGATCTCTCTCGAACTAAATACAATGATTTTTTCTTTTTCCGACATAACATTGATTCCTTTTTCAGAAAAAGACTGCCGCCGGGAAATTGTTTCCACTGTGCAGCAGCCTTCTGTTTTCTACTCTCTGATAAATTTTAAAGATAAAATTCCAACTACATAAACCAGTGCGCATAACACCATAAAAACCAGTTTTCCGCAGATCGCACCAGCTATGATCTGTACCAGCACAACCAGACCATGCAGCCAGATTGGAACATCGTGCAGACAAACCGCGATTCCTGCCTCTAACACAATGATGAGACACACCGGAACCACCGGAATCTTAAGTGCAAGAATGCTCACCAGAATTGCTGCAAGAGCAACCACGATCACTCCAAAAAGGAGTAGATACTGTTTATTATCCTCATAAAAAGCAAGTACCGGATTCTGCTGTCTGTGTCTGAACTTCTTCTTGGACTTCTTCGCATTCGTGCGCTTGAAATCCTCCACTACAACATTCTCCTGCTTATTCTCATTCTCTGCCATTTAAAAATCCTCCAAAAATATTGCTAAATATAAACGTGACCTCATTATATCAATTCCCTTTCAAAAGAACAAGTAATTGTGGAAATATTCTTTTTTTTCCTATTTTGGGGCACACTGACTTTATCTTCGTTCCAATAAAGTTGCAAGTCTTGACGCAGTTTTCTATCTATAGTATTCTAAACTCATATCCAATCAGAGGTGATGAATTATGAAAGAAGTGTTTCTGGGTGAAGTAATTCGTCAACGGCGGCTGGAGTTAGGTTTGACGCAAGAAGAATTATGCGAAGGTATTTGCGAACCTATGACAATCTCCAGATTTGAAAATGGACGGCAAACACCGTCCCGAAATCGAATTAAAGCACTTTTACAACGTTTAGGGTTACCAGATGATCGTTTTTTTGGACTGCTAAGTACTAAAGAAGTACAGATCAGCAATCTTGAAAATGAAATCATCAGTTGTCATGTACGATTTGAACGTGCAGCCCCAAACGAAAAAAACAAAATTCGAGAAGATACATTTGCCAAGCACAAACAACTTGAAAGTTTAATAGACAAAGATGATACCCTTTCCCGCCAGCTGATTCTTCGTTCCAAATATCTGCTTGGTACGGAAAACGGTCCGTACAGTCTGGACGCAGGACTTTCCATGCTATTAGATGCCATGCACTTGACGTCGCCTAAATTTGACTTAGATCAAATCAGTCGGGGATTATATACGGAAAATGAGATAAAGTTGATTAATAATATGGCAAATTGCTATATTCGGGCAGGGCGGCATTATGATGCTATTGATATTCTAAAACCGCTATTTCGATATTTACAGACCAATCTAAAAAACATACCACCTAATCGGGTACAGATTCCTATGGTGGCTTTTAATTATGCCCGAGAGCTTGAAATTGTAAAGCGCTATAACGATGCTATTGAGATAGCAGAATATGCCAGAAAAATTTGCATTGATTACGGAGTATATACTTCGCTTTCTGGCATTTTAATGATTTTAGCCGAATGTTATTATCATCTGAAAGATCACGAAAAAAGTATAGAATTGTACCGACAGTCGTACTATCTTTTCAAGATAATTGAAGATGAACGTAATCTTGCAATTATTAAAACTGAAGCAAAAAAATTTCTTGGATTGGAACTAGATTAAACATTACGCAAGAAACCGTCAACCACATGGTTTGACGGTTTCTTTGCGTTTTTAGAAATTGTCACCTAACAATGAGTTTGACTTTTATATTGTCCTACGTCACAATATTTTAGCCGGAGACAATGATTTAAGCTGGTACGATTATCTATATAACCTATTTGGTTCTGATCATCGTTTTGCAGTCTCTGTCAGACCAGTAAATAACTGGGGTGGACAGAATGTAAATGATCTGTCACTTTTAAACGGTGAAAATAAGATTGACCTCACCAAAATACATGAAGATTATCTCAAGCAAATTGGCATGAAATACGACTCAAGTGAAGATTTGCTATTTGGAAGAATTTGTTATGCAGCATTTCCAAATGGATATATCATTCGCGCTGATGGCAAAATTGAAAAATGCTCGGTTGCATTAAACCATCCTCAAAATTTAGTTGGCTATATTGATCCCGATAACGGAGTTGTGATAGACAATACTAAAAATAAATTATGGAGTTATAGCGAATTAAAATCTGAATGCTATATATGTCCAGATATTCTAAGTTGTCTCAATCTACAATGTAGACGCTATGCACTTGTGGATAAGCAAGACTGTTATTGCCACCGGGCTACATATAAACCGAAATCTAACCATAGGACATCCCCAATGTAACAATTATTATAACTAACATAAAACGATATGTTCTTTCAATTGTCGATACTATATAATGCGTAAAAATTAAAACAAAATTCTGTAAAACAGAAAGGAGTCTATTATGTCATATTACTTAAAGAAAAACTGGAAATTGATATTTTGGCCTTGCTTCCTTGGTTTAATGGCGCAAAGTGCGTATGTAATTATCCAGCTAATGATGATGCAGTCTTTTCAAGCTGCATTCGAATTGGATTTATCTGGATTTATACAGTGGACTAGTGCCTGTATCGGCGGATATATAGCGTATTTCGGACTGGCTGCAATTGCAGGAGCTTTAGAAGCCAATGCGAAGCGAAAATTAAATAATCAGGTTCGTCACGATCTATACTTAACTCTCTTGCAAAAAAAACATCCAGAATATCACAGTCAGGATAACGGCGTATACATTTCCTGGCTAACTACAAACATCAAACAAATTGACAGTTTAGGATGGACCTCATTTTTCAGTATTTTCAATCAGCTTATTATGATTATATGTTGTGTAGCTGCACTCCTCTCGCTGGACTGGGTAATGCTTGCGTTCGGTTTGGTATCTGCTGCTATTATGCTATCTGTACCAAAACTATTTACAAAACAAATGGAAAAATTAGGACAGACCTGTGCAAATGCAGAGGCTCAGGGACTTAGTCATATCAAGGATATTTTATCTGGTTTTGATGTTCTTCGTGCTTTTGGACGCACAAATCGATTTATCAATGAAGGTGACTCGGCCAGTGATGAAATGGAAAAAGCCTGTTGTAAATTAAAAACATCGCAAGGTTTTATTACTTGCGGTGTAGGTGTTATTAGCGTATGTTTGCAGTTCCTTCAACAGATTGTCACGGTATTTCTTGCGATACAAGGCAGAATAATTATTGGAGCAATTAGCAGTGCAAGCAACCTGACTGCCGGAATTACCAATGGACTGAGTTCTGTTGCAAACAGCCGAATCTCTATTGCTGCAGCCAAGCCCTATTTCGAAAATATCACTGTGCATGCAGAGGATGTTCTTCCTCCAAAAGACTTAACTGCTGAAACTTCCTGCAATACCATCTCTATGGAAAATGTCTCCTTTTTCTATGATGATAAACAGGTTTTGGATAATCAATCTTTCATCTTTGAAAAAGGCGGTAAATACGCTCTGACTGGTCCTTCTGGCTGTGGCAAATCCACAGTTCTAAAGCTTTTGTTAGGCTGGCTTCCAAAATATCAGGGGTTCATTCATTTTGACGGCAAAAATGCCAGCGACTTCACTCCTGAGCAACTATTACAACAGATGAGTTACATTGAACAGGATGTATATTTGTTCAATACTACCATTCGAGATAACATTACCTTGGGGATTGATTTTTCTGACGAAATGCTGAAACACGCCATTAAAGACAGTTCACTGGATGGTGATCTTGCCAATATGCCTCTTGGACTGGATACACCTGTCGGTGAAAACGGCAGCAATCTGTCAGGAGGACAGAAACAGCGTGTGGCTATTGCGCGGGCATTGATCCACAACCGCTCCATTTTACTTGTGGACGAAGGCACCAGTGCGCTAGATCAGAAAAATGCCGACATTGTAGAACAAAGTCTGTTAGACAATCCTAATCTGACATTGATTCTGGTCAGCCACCATCTAACCCAAAAACGTAAAGCGCAATTTACAAAAGTCTACGAACTGAAACCGATTACAGTTTCCCCGGAAAATGTCAGCAAACAGGAAGCCGTAAGTGTTTTCTAAGTCAATTTCTCTTAAGGCAATACTTCATCAAACAGTTGATATTGTTCATTGGAAATGCACTTTTTTCTTTCAAATACCCTATAAACTGTGCTATACTGAGTTTTTGAAAATATTTTTTACTGGCACATGAAATTGTCTGGTATTGAAACGCATGAACACTTACAGGCTATAAAGAAAGGCATGGTTATGAATATGAACAATAAAAACTGGGTTTCCGTGTGGGGAAATGCCGTATCCATCGCAGAACACCACCCGGAAGCTTACGCAAAATACATTACATTACGTTATCCTGTATACATTCCATTTGACGGAGACACTCTCCGCTTTACATTTGATAATTACTGCGGAAGCGAGGCCGTTACTGTCACAAGAGCCACTGTTTCTGCAGCCACTTCCCCTGTTTATGAAAAAATGCCGCTCGCCTGTCCATGCAAAAAGGAAACGATCTGCGACATCACTTTTTCAAAAAACGAGTCCGTGACCATGGAAGCTCATCAGACCGCAGTCAGCGACCCGGTTTCATTTCCGGTCAAAAAGGGAATGACACTCACCGTAAGTCTTTATTTTGCTGATTTTACACTGATGCAGTCCGCTGTCCTTGTCACAGGCCCGCTCTCCAAAGGATTTTTCTCCCTCGGCGACCAGACACACGCCGATGCCCTTCCAATGGACACGACCAAGACCACAAACTGGTTTTATTTTTTAAGCAATATCGAACTGATGACCGCTGAGGAAAACCATACAGTCATCTGCTATGGTGACTCCATCACCGCCGGTGCATGGCCGGACTACCTCACACTTCTGGCAAAGCAAAACCCGGACAACCACACGGCATTTATCAGACGTGCGACCAGCGGTTCCCGTGTACTGCGCCAGTATGAGTGCATTACCTATGATTCCTATGGGTTAAAGGGGACAAATCGCTTTCCACATGAGATTCCGACTACCGGGGCTGATACCGTGATCATCCAGCAGGGAATTAACGACATTATCCATCCGATCGGCATTGAAACAAATCCGTTCCGCCCGATGAGTGACCTGCCGACTGCAAAGGAACTGATTGACGGTTACCGCTATTACATAGAGGAAGCGAAGAAATTACATTTAAAAGTCTACATGGGCACTCTGCTGCCGATCTTTGGCTGGCGCACTTACGCAACCTTCCGCGATGATCTGCGCAATGAGTTGAATGCGTGGATCCGTTCTGCGAAAGAAATCGACGGATGTATCGACTTTGATCTGGCACTGCGCGGAAGCGAGAATCCATCCGCATTCCGGGAAGGCTTCGACAGCGGCGATCACCTGCACCCGAGCAGCAAAGCCTATCAGGCGATGGCAGAATGTGCATATGAGGTTTTACGGAAGTAAATGCGTGGAATATCTCATTGTATGTTATAGGAAAAGGGACGACCATCTTACAAGTCGTCCCTCTTCTAGCTTGAGTGAAAAAGTAAATTCCGCACGTAAACTTAAATTCCATACGGAAGACTAAA